>Ga0214919_10000855_pt1 | contig 51714 bp, 38 predicted proteins | sample LL1503_MetaG_FD_177994 | JGI IMG/M metagenome (GOLD analysis project Ga0214919, IMG submission 177994) | Freshwater microbial communities from Lake Lanier, Atlanta, Georgia, United States - LL-1503 | ecosystem: Environmental > Aquatic > Freshwater > Lake | place: USA: Georgia | collected...
CGCGGCTATATGTTCGCGGCTATATGTTCGCGGCTATATGTTCGCGGCTATATGTTCGCGGCTATATGTTCGCGGCTATATGTTCGCGGCTATATGTTCGCGGCTAAGATGGTATACAAACTTTAAAAGGTATACAAACTTTAAAAGGTATACAAACTTTAAAAGGTATACAAACTTTAAAAGGTATAGAAACTTTAAAATAGTTCATATAACCAACCACCCACTAACCGTTCCCAATAATTTAATTTTATCAGATATATTTGATAATCCAATAGTAGGATTATTTATTATATTTCCATTTAGAAAACTAACAGATGACATATTAGATACATTACCAACTACAATTTCAATTACATACCCATCAAGGTCTGTAGTAACTGGTAAATTGATTGTTAAATTAGCATTTAAATTTAAGACAGTTAATTTTCCATTTATAATAGAATTAAAACTGTAAGTAGAAGCATTTACTTGATTATATTGTATTGCTGGATTTACTAATGTAACTGGGGGCTTTATACTTTGATTTATTATTAACCAAGCATTATTATAACTACATAATGATACCGTATCACCTACACTACTTAATTGTATATTTGAAGATACATTATTTAATATATTTGATGATGTGTTTAATGTTACAGTATAGTTTGATATAAGTATATTACCAATTGTTAAATTTAATAACTGTCCATCTTGTGATGCTTGTGGTAAGGATACTGTTGAGTTAGCATCTAAACTAATTATATTTAAATAATTATTTAATAATTGTGAGGTTACTAACTGTGAACTAGGTGTTTCATAAGGGGTAAATCCAATATTTCCAGTGGTTGATAAATTAAAAGTTGGATTATCAGTATTTATACCAACTAACATATCAGAATAGAGTAAATTATTATTGGTTAAACTAGATGAATATTTCCATCCTCTATTTGAAACAGCAAATATTGGACCAGAAGATCGAGTACCAATAATTACTATATCAGTACTGTATAAGGAAGCGGTTGTGCTAGTTATGACACATGAATTAGTTGTTTTACTAGTTACATTCATATTCGTAGCAGAAATAAATACTGAGGGTACATCAGATGAATTATATACTAGAGGATAAGAAACAGTTAAATATGCGTATGTACCACCTGTAGTTGGTGTAATTGTGAAGCTAGGAGGAAGTTGGTTTATTGTTGGTTTTACTATAGTACCTGTATTATCAGTTGATGCTCTAATAATATGAAGATTATTTTCATTTGAATTTAGCGGTTTAAAGGATGACATATATAAATTATATAATAATTTTTTTTTATATTCTAGATATTATGAGTACAAATTATAAAGGAACTAAATTTAATCCTAATTTTAAATATATTCCTAATAGAGGTAGTAGTAATACTGGAAATAGTGGAAATAATGTTGGAGTATTAAATGTACTTCCTTCAATAGATCCGGTATTAAAAGAATCTATATTTTCAAATATAATTTCTGGAAATCATGCTTTGCTATATCAATTAATAACAGATGATGTTATTTTATCTTTTATAGATGAAAATAATAATACTGTTAATCATATATTAATAAAAGTAGATAATTCTTTACTTCCAGAGGAAACAAAAATAAAGCTATTAAAATTTTTTATTAGTCATGGAGCACCAATAAATACATTTAATAAACAATATGAAACACCATTACATTTAGCAATAATGGGAAGTAATTTTAAGGTAGTTAAAGAATTATTAAATTTAGGTGCTAACCCAAATGCTATAAATTTTCAAAAAAAAACAGCATTACAATTAGCATTAAATAAATATTATGAAGTTTGTCCAAAAAGAATAATACCTAAATTAAAAAATAATTTAGAAATAAAAGATAGAAGTGAATTTAGAGATGCTATTAAAAATAAAATAATTGAAGTATTTAATCCTCAAAATTATGAATTATTTTGTTTTTTATTCGAAGATTACAGAGATGGATATCAAATAAGTGAAAGAAAAAGTAAATTAATAAGAGAAATAAGTGATGAAACAAATACTAATAGATATAATGCCTTTGAATTAAAAAAATTTGTAGATGATAAGATAGATCAGAATGTGACTGAAATTGTAAAGGAGATGGATTTGATTGATAAATACGAATTAAATCCAAATATTAGTAAATTAGATAAAATAGATATAATTGGTGAAGCAGCAACTACTTGTAATGCGAACATTAAAAGAATCGACAAAGAGATAGTAGATTTATATTTAAATCAAATAAAAAATATGTTAACAGTTAAAACTGAAATAGATGAATATGAAAATTATCTTATTAATTATTTCAAAGTAGTATTAATTTATATTAGTAAACATGTTTTTGAAGTAAATAATGAACAACATATTAGAATATTTCATCCATTTAATAATAGATTATCTATTATTGAAGCCAAGGTAATAAAAAAAAATAACGGATATGATTACGAAATAGTTAGTTATGTAAAATTACCAGATTTTACACCAGATATAAATGCTATAAATGATCCATCAAAAATTGATAAATGTAATATTGAGGTTAATCCAGTTGATCAACGATTTGGAGAGATATTTACTATGGATATATCAAAATATGATCAGTTAACTTGGAAATATTTAATTGATAATTATATTAAAACACTTAATTTACCATTAGAAATTACTGAAGACTTAAAAACAATATTTAAAACATTAGAGGAAATTTATAGAGCAAAAGATATACTGAATATTATTGAGTTAGATGATTTTAAGGAGCATAATAAATCATACAAATTTATTTTAATAAATTATTTTAAATTAAGTAAGATTATTCAAATAATTAATGAATTAATTATCCCAGGTGTGGAAAATAAAACCGCCGATTTTATTAGATATGGTCGGAATGGTAGTTATACTATTAATGAAAAATATAATAATTTAATTTTTAGGAAGTTTGAGACAACGTGGATGAGAGAAACACTTATTAATTTTTATAATAATATGAAACTATCAGATGAATATAATAATATTATTTTAAATTTACAGATAGGTAGTTTTAATCTACCACGAAATAATTTAGATCCGCCGCTACCCAACGCACTACCAGCTGGTCTACCAGTGGTAATACCGCCACCAATACCACCAGGAAACGCAGCAGAACAACAATTACTGCAATTCTTTACAAATTTATCAGTAGCACTTTTAGCAGTACAACTAGTCGTACCATTTCAACCACCAAATTTATATAACGGGGTTAGTGCACTCGTGGTATCAGATACAATTGGATCACTAATTGTGGGAATAACAAGTTTTATAGATAATACTATTAATGCTTTGGGTCTTCCAGCTGCAGCCGCAGATTTGATTAAAAGACAATTGCAAACTATTACAATGACTACTTTTTTAAATCAATTTAATTTACCATTTAGAAATACTACTCCATATTTATACGACATGTTTCGAGTTAATAGAGTATCAATTACTGATCCGAGTACAAATGAAGATCCAATATCATATTTCAGTGAAAATATACTACAAAATTTTAATATAGATCTAAGACGTAAAGCATTAAATGTTATAAAATATGATACATTTAGTACAGAAAATCAAGAAAATATACTTGTTAAGTTTAATAATCTTAATAATCACAAGTATTTTTTAAAATATTTAACAGAAAATGATAGTGTAGATCGTTTATGTGTAGTTGGACCAATTGTTGATCCAGATGTTGAAGTTTATAAATATTTTAATATAAATCTTAACACAACAAATACAACACAATTTAATGAAATATTATATAGACCCGGAAAAGAAGGAATACATAGATGTCCTCTAATTCCTGGAAAAATATCAGTAAGTGATGATGATTATGTTATTAATACTGAATATAATAGATCATCCACTGAAGGAACTAAACGATTAAAACTCTTTAGTAATGATGAATATGATCTATTAATTACAAAATTATATGGTCCAAATATTGTCCCTCAAGAGACAATAATGAGCAAAATGAATATTGAAAAAACAAATGCTGCTTTTGATAACCAACGATATATTAGACATGATCAAAATGCAATTCTTTATTCAATTGATTCTCAACCTCTTAATTTATTACGGTCTTACATAATTAAAGAATTATATGATAATATAATAATTTATAACGATCCTACTGGAATATGTACTATTGATGATACACTAAATGATTTAGCAAAAGAATATAATACTGGTGGAATACCAATGAAAGATCTATTAGAAAATATTATTAAGCAAGTTGGTAATGAATTATTGACTGAATTAATAAGATATTATAAATATTATTACGCGAAGGTAATCGTTGAAAGAATGTTAGAAAGTACACAGATTATTCAAAATCAATTTTCAGAAAGTTTTAAAATAGATATTAAAAAAATCATGAGTAATAATATACGTTATTTAGAAGGTATTGATAATCAATCAATGTTTATTAATGAAGCTGCTACCGCTCCCGTTGCGGGGGGTCCACCAATTAACTATCCCAATCCACCAAAAACAGATAATATATATTATAATTATAATTATCAAGCAACTAATACTGATTTACTATGTTATTCAAATACAATTGAAATTATTAGATTATTAATTAGTGATCCAAAAACAAATTATTTTATAAATGATAATTTAGATAATACATTATTACATCAATTAACAAATATTGAAAATAATGATATGTTTAGAGAAATTTACAGAATTTTAGGTCCAAAATTAGATAGTATGAAGAAAATGAAAAATAAACAAAATAAAACACCAAAAGCAATTATTAATGATAAAATTAAATTAAATATTACAAATTTTTATAAAAAAAGTGGTAATAATTTTGATGAGAAACAATTATTATTTTCAGAAATATATTCTGATGAATTATTTACAAAATTAAAAAATAATAATGAATTAAATTCAGAAATACCAAAATATATTAAAGAAATTTTTAATAATATATATTATATATTTAATATTGATGAGATCAATAGAGATATTTTTCAACCATATTATAATAATAAAAATATAGGATATAATGACTTATTTGATTTAATTTATAATCCTGGTGTCGTTCCTCCTGCTCGAGCTATATTTACTGAATTAAATAATGAAAATAATATTCAGGGTGCTATTTATGATATGTTAATTGAAAGACACGATCCTTATAACCAAACAATTTCAACAAATAGATACATACAAAGATTTACAAATACATTAGTACATGTACTTACATTACATTTTTCAAATGTTTATTATCAAATAATAAAAAAATTTATAATGACTACAAATGAAAATAAATTTGGTATAAGTGATGACAATATGAAACAGTTTCAATCAGATTTAATCATATATGATCCTACATATAAAAATCCAAATTTAGCACAATTAATAATTTTAAATTTATATAAATATAATTTTAATGAAAAAATAATTAGTAATAAATCATTATCTTCTTTGAGTGAAATACTAAAAATAAAATTAGCAAATATATATAGATTAATTAATGAAAATTTAAGAGATGATTTTAATATTGAAATTGATGAAATTCATAGTTGGATGAATAAATATTTTGAAACTTTTAATACCAAAATAGATTTATTTTTAACTAATTATGTTAAATTTATTGAACTACAATATAACTTACAACAAATTAAAAGGTCCCTTAATTAAAAATAGATTCTATTCTTGCTTCTAATTTTCGTATTTTTTCTAACAATAATGGAATAAAACCAATATAATTTACAGACTCACCAGTTGATAATGATGGAAATATTTCATGAACTTCATGAGCTAAAAATCCATAATTGTTATTATTATTTGATTTTAAATCAAAATTATAAGATTTGATTCTATCTAATCTTACGATTTCTTCTTTCGATATTTCTCGAATATTTCTCTTCTTTTCTACAGCAGATGTTAAAAATAAATTGTCACAAGATATATTCCCTCTAACTTCTAACATTACATCAATTGAATTACTCGGATCCACAATTATTATATTAGATAAATTTAATACATTATTTTCATTCACTGATATTAATGTGGTCGAATTATATTTTAAATTATTACTTCCAGATAATGTATTATTATTTAATATTATATTTCCCACTATTATATTACCATGAATATTAGAATCACCTAAAACAATTAAATTTGACCAAGCTTTTAAATCACAATATATGTTAGCATTATAATCAACCGATAAATTACCAATATTAGCATTAGTAGTATGAAAAGCAGTGTAAATATCAGCTGTATTAGATTGAATCGCATTAACATAGAGATTTCTTTGTACAGTTAAATCATTTTTAATGTTAGCATTTGATACAAATAAATTTGAATTAATAAATAAATTACCTATGATTTGAGTTTCTCGAAAAACTAATAAATTACCTTCTATTTCCAAGTTACCAATTATATTTGAATTTTGATAAATAGTTAAATTAGATTGAATTATTTGATTTATAACAGTTAAATTACCATTTACTTGTAAGTTACCATTAATGTATGTATCTTGATTAATGTTAAATAATTCGGTTTTTGGATCAAATTCGATTCTACCATTATGGATTCCTAAAAAGTTAATCTGAACATTAGAATCACTCTGATCATTACTAATATTAATTATATTACCTCCAAAATAAGAATTATCTTTTATTATAAGATTGCCTTCTCCATTAATATTACCTTTTGATGAAATACTATCAGCAACTAATCTACCTAAATTTATATTACCAAGAACAATCAAATCATTATTTATTATTAAATTTCCATATATTGATATAACATCATTAGAATAAACATTTATATCATATCCAATTAAATTTAGGTTTGATCCTATTTTTCCAATTGTTAATATATTACTAGTGTATATAGAAACATTATTTGGATCAACTACATCTGGTTGAAAGCTTACGTTATTAAAACTTAGGACTTCATTTAATGGATCTGTAGAATTAATTTGATTTGCTATTACTCCCTTGGTAATTATTAATTTATCAGGAGCATTTACATCAACATTTAATTTAGCATGAAGTGTATCTAATAAATATATATTCTTTACATATAAGCTATCTAAATTTAGTGTAGCAGCACCTCCAGCAATTGTTACAGTTGATGTACCTTGACTTGTTATAACTTGTAGAATACTTGATGCCTGAGTAACGGCTGATCTATTTAATGAATTTATGGGTCTAGACATTTCTATTATAATATAATAGAAAAAAATAGGGGATACAACTATTACCTTAACCAGTTAACCTTTAACCAGTTTACCACATCTATGGCCACATCTATAGTTACATTTATAATACCATTAAAGATACCATCTATAATTATCATCTAGCGGTTACCATCTAACGGTGCCATATGTGATTACCATCTAACGGTGCCATAAAGTAAACAGTTAATAAGTTAAGTTAATAAATTAAAGAGTTCATACTTTCTCATAAAGTTCAATAGTAAATGAATTATCAATATTATTAAAGTCATATAATAATCCATCCGGTGTATAAAATGTAAATTCAATTTCACTTAATGATATAATTGTATTTAAAAATTCTTGTCCTAATTGAATGAAATCATTATATATTACTGTATTTGGATCTCCAGATAATAATATTTTAGCAAATATATTTTTAATTCCATTAACATCTATCGAATCTTTAAAGATGTAATTAAGTGTTAAATAGATATAATTGTATCCATTAAAATTTAATAATACATTACTAATTATATCCGGATTTACAGCTCCAACGCTATTAAGATTAACATCTAATTCATATGGAGTAATATTTGATAATAATTTAGAATATACAGTTACAGCATTATAATCACCAACATTTCGAAACCCTAAAATAGTTCCAATAGTTCCTGGTAAATTAAATAATAAACGAGTTTGTAATGGTTTTAATACTCTGATAGCATCACCACCACTAGTAACAGCTGTAGATGTATTTTTATTGTATTTCTGTAATTTAATCTGATAATTATTTTCAGATATAATTGTTTCAATCGACCAAGTACCATTCATTGCTGTATCTGGAATCTGTTCTGTAGAAACTACATTTTGTAACAGAATTGTATCACCAGCATTTAGTTTATGTAATGGATGATTTACAATAATACGATCAAATCCGTCAGCATATATATAGGTTGATTTTGTAATTGCCTGTGATAAAATAACGGTGGTATAATAACTAATTTGAAATAAATTACTTGACTGAGTAATACTAACTGTAGCAAAGTGATCATTTAAATTAATAATCTTTTTAGGATCAGTTGCTGTATTTGCTTGATTTACTCGAGGAACTGCTAAAATTTTAGTTTGTAATTCTGATGCTAATTCATCAATTGTATAATTACCAGGAGTAACATTAATTTGATAAATATTATTTCCATCTTCTACATTTTGCCAATATAATATATTATTCTGTTTATTTTTCGGATATTGTTTTATCATCTTTTCAGTATTTGGCACTTCAGTAGATAATAATCGTATCTTTTTAACATTCCTAAAATTTCGACCCAAGCTATATTTATACTGGTTAGAATTTGGAAAACCTTCAATAATACCATTAATCTTATTTACGACTATATCTTTACCACCAATTCCCGTAACACCAATTAAATTACTTAAATTAGTATTATCAGATAAACCAATAGTTGCTTTAGTAGAAAGAGAAACTTGATAATAATCTGGTGATAAGATATTGGTAATTGTTAATGAAGATTGCGATTGATTTATATTAATTGGATAATTTGAATTAATGTTGTTTAGAGGTACACCATTGATAGAGTATAATTTAATATCAACTAGAGTATTATTATTTATAGTGGGTAAAATATTAATTTTAATGTAAAAATAATTATTAGTTGCTGTATCAGTTCCATTAGAAAAATATACATTTTGAATTTTATTAATATAGTTAATAGGAACATTATCAAAAACTGTATTATTTAAAGCATTACCATTTAAATTTGATATTAATACTAGATAATTATTCGCAGGATTTAAATTATGATTTTCATATTCAACCCGCACAAAAAAACTCTTTATTTCAAATACAATATTAACAGAATTTGTATCAATATTAACATTTTGTAAGGTTATTTTATCATCTAAATTATATCCGTGAGCAGGGTCACGGATAGTTAATAAGTTAGAATTTGTTTTGAAATAAAATGGATTTTCTGGTAAAAAATGTTGAGCGGAATCTAAAACATTAACCGGATTTAGTGATCTATAAGAAGAATCAACATTAATTCGTGTAATCTTGTAATCTTCATTTGGTTTTGCTATTGGAATTACTTTTCTCCTTGTATATTCATTTAAATAATTAGGATTTCCTACAATAGAACGACTTCGTTGATTTGTTAAATATTCTTCTGATTCAAAACCATTTGAAACCATAAATTGCTGGCTAGATTCTGTATTTTGTTGATTGTCTTCTGAATTTCTATAAAGATTTTGTTTCAAATAATTATTTGTGTCTAAAAAATTATTTTTTGTTAATACATTATTTTTATCGTCTGATTTATTTAAACTTGATTTTACTATATTAAAATTTAAATTAGTATTTTGTTTCATAAAATAATTTAGTTAATTATTTTTAAATTAAAATATTATATTATAATATATATAATAATGAGTTTGATTGGCGGTAAAAAAAGATCTAGTAAAAAAGTATCTAGAAAAAGTTCCCGTAAAGGTGGTGCCAGTGGTGGTCTCAGTGGAGGTAAACGTGGGAAAAAGAGTTCTACCTCAAGTAAAAAACATCGTTCTGTTAAACAAAGAAAAGGTGGTGCTTCCGGCGGCTTAAGTGGTGGCAAGAGACGTGCTCGCAAATCATCCAAGAAGTCATCCCGTAGAGGTGGTGCTTCTGGTGGCATGAGTGGTGGCAAGAGACGTGCTCGCAAATCCTCCAAGAAGTCATCCCGTAGAGGTGGTGCTTCCGGTGGCATGAGTGGTGGTAAGAGACGTGCTCGCAGATCATCCAAGAAGTCATCCCGTAGAGGTGGTGCTTCTGGTGGCATGAGTGGTGGCAAGAGACGTCGTGCTTCTAAGAAATCCTCCAAGAAATCATCTCGTAGAGGTGGTGCTTCCGGTGGCTTAAGTGGTGGCAAGAGACGTGCTCGCAAATCCTCCAAGAAATCATCTCGTAGAGGTGGTGCTTCCGGTGGTATGAGTGGTGGCATGAGTGGTGGCAAGAGACGTGCTCGTAGATCATCCAAGAAAGGCGGTGCTTCCGGTGGTTTAAGTGGTGGCCGTAGACGTCGTGCTTCTAAGAAATCATCTAAGAAATCATCTCGTAGAGGTGGTGCTTCCGGTGGTTTAAGTGGTGGTAAAAGACGCGCTCGTAGATCATCCAAGAAGGGCGGTGCTTCTGGTGGCATGAGTGGTGGTAAAAGACGCTCTCGCAGATCATCCAAGAAAGGCGGTGCTTCTGGTGGTTTAAGTGGTGGTAAAAGACGTCGCTCTTCTAAAAAATCATCTAAGAAATCATCTCGTAGAGGTGGTGCTTCTGGTGGCTTAAGTGGCGGTAAGAGACGTCGTGCGTCTAAGAAAGCTAGATCATCTAAGAAGGGTGGTGCTTCTGGTGGATTAAGTGGTGGCAAGAGACGACGTGCGTCTAAGAAAGGATCTAAGAAGGGATCTCGTAGAGGTGGTGCTTCTGGTGGAATGAGTGGTGGTAAGAGACGTAGAAATAAGAGTAGTAGAAGAATGAAGGGGGGTAATACTGTAACTGATGCTCTATTAGGTGCTGTAAATCCAAGATTGAGGGTTTGTCAGTCAACAGAAATACCAGTAGGTAATTTATCTCACTGGCAATTTGTTGCTTGTATTGGTAGTAGAGCAGGTGTAGCTGGTGGTGCTGGTGCCGTAGCCAATGCTGTTAGACCAGCATTGCCCGCAGCATATGTTGCTGTTACTATAGCAGCAGGTGTTGGTGCTGCTGCTGGACCAGAAGTAGCATTTGTTGCTGGTGGTGGTGCGGGTGGTTTAGGTGTTACACTCGCTAATGACGCAGCTTATGAATATGAGCCCGTAGGAGGAGAATTTCCATACGGAAGAATATTAGGTGTAAGATCAGCAATTCCACAAGAGGCTACTGGTGTAGAACCAAAACATTCTGGGGTTGGATTTGCGGGGGCAAGTAGTGCAGCAGCGGTCCCAGTTGATGGACCTTATGCTCCACCTGCATTAGCAGCAGCTGGAATTGGAGCTGCTGCTAATGCTGCTATTGAAGATGCTTTATTAGCAGGGGCTCCCGGTGGAGCAGCTAACGCAGCTGGTCACTTAGCGGCTATTAAGACCAATCCACTTGCTGGTGCTCCTGCTTTCGGAGCTGTCGCAGCAGCCAATGGTGGTTTGGGCATGAATAATAACAGAGTGGTTGCGATTTATCGGGTAGGAGGAGCTGCCGGCGCCGGCGCCGTCGCTGGTAGCCGCTATTACTTTACAGCAGCTAATAAACAATTAGGAAATACTTATTTTGTTCAACGCAGATAAACATTACGTTTCAAATTTTATTCAATTTATAATTTTAAATTAAATAAAAAATATTTTATAATAATATAGATGGATGGTTCTCTTGATAGATTGCGGAAAAATATTAAAAAAACTTCTAGGAAAGTGAGGGAGGCTTTAAAAAGAACTAGTAAGAAGGTTAAGAGTAAAAAGGTTCATAGTAAAAAGGTTAAGAAAGGAAGTGTAAAGAGAACTGGTAAAAAGGTTAAGGGAGGGAGTAAAAAGGTTCATAGTAAGAAGGTTAAGGGAGGGAGTAAAAGGGTTCCTAGTAAAAAAAATTTAATTGGTGGTAATCGTAGAAAGAGCAGTGGGAGAATGACGGGTGGTGCTGCTGTTACTGACGTAATATTGAATAATTTTCCGGATAGACCACATATTTGTGGATCAGCAGAAGTATTTGCTGGAAACTTACGTAGATTACAATTTGTGGCATGTATTGGGAGTGATGCGCAGGTGGGTAATCCTTTTAACGAAAGATATAGACGAGGATTTGATGTTGTTCCACCACTTCCAAATATTGTACTAACGCCAGCTCAATTAAATATAGTAAATCCTGGAATGCCTGGAGCACTATTTGGTTCTATTTTAGGTCTCATTTCAGAAATACCTCAACAAGCTACTGGATTTGCTCCTACAAAAATTGGTAGGGATGTTGCTGGTAATTATCTTATACCCGATATAGCTGGAGGTGGTGTTAATTCATTAGCAAATAATGATTATGATACAATTAAAGGTCCAGTTATTGCTGCTCCGATTGTTGCGGTTCCTGCCGCTGGAATAGCTCGTACTCATACATTGAGGACGGCACGTAGAATTTTGGAGGCTAATGGATTTGCTGATCCTGGCGCTCCCGCTATAGCGGCCGCTGCCGCTGCTGCTCTTGCGGGAGCGGCAAATCTTGTATTAAATAATATATATCAATCAGTTTGGCGATTATCATTGAATAATAAAGAAGTTAAAGTAATCTATCGTACTGTAATTGGTGGTGTGAATAGATATTATATAACTACTCACAAAGGAATGTCCAGAACATATTTTGTTCAAGCTAGATAGATTTTTTTTTACATCCTAAAAATTTAGATATAAAAAAATTTAAATAAAAATTGTTCTCTCCTTTCAGTCATTCTAATTTTTATTATAACTATTTCATAGTTTAAATAAAAATTGCTTTCTCACATCGCATACGCTCCAGCTTCGCAGCGCCCCAATTTTTTAAAAGATATTCATTCCATTCATATCTTTTAAAAAATTGATATTTCAAATTATTTTAATATAAAGAAATAACCACTATATTAAAAGCATAATGGATTCAAAATCTCTAGAACAAAAATATCAAAAAAAAACTCCCATAGAGCATATCCTAGATCGACCGGATACATATGTAGATAATACCAAAATCCAGGAAGATCTTATGGACATTTTTGATAATGATCTTCAAAGAATCGTCCGGAAAAATATCAAATATGTTCCCGCTCTCTACAAGATTTTTGATGAAATTATTGTAAATGCCTATGATCACACCAAGACTGATCCAACTTGTGACACCATCAAAGTATCCATCAATAAAGATAAGAATGAAATTATCGTATTTAATAATGGCAAGGGTATTGATGTTGAAATTCATCCCCAACACAAAATCTACGTTCCAGAATTAATTTTTGGTGAGCTCCTAACCTCCACCAACTATGATGACAAAGAAGAACGAACAACCGGTGGTCGCAATGGTTATGGTGCTAAATTAACCAATATTTTTAGTACCAAATTCATAGTAGAAACTGTTGATGAAACCAGAAAACGAAAATTTTATCAGGAATTCAGTAATAACATGGGAAAGCGCACCAAACCAGCCATCACCGACTTCAAAGCAAAGTCATACACCCAGATCACCTTTTATCCCGATCTCAAACGTTTCGGATTAACTAATCTATCCGATGATATTGTTAATCTATTCAAAAAGCGTGTCTACGATATTGCCGGTCTAGGAGAAAAATTAAAGGTATTCTATGATGATAAGAAAATAGAAAGTAATAACTTTAAGAAATATATATCATTATATTATCCAGATGAAGATGTTCATTATGATGACCAAGCTCGATGGAAAGTAGGTGTCATCTATAAGCCAGATAATAACTTTGAGCAGAAGAGTTTTGTAAATGGAATTTGTACCTACAAAGGTGGTAATCATGTAGAGTATATAATGAAAGGTATTATTAAGAAGATTAAAGAAGCAATCCTTAAAAAGAACAAAGATTTAAAAATCAAGGATGAATCCATTAAGGAGAATCTTATTATTTTTATCGATAGTGTAGTCATTAATCCTGCTTTCTCATCTCAAACCAAAGAAGAATTAAAAACTAAGCAAGCAGAATTTGGTTCCACTTATGAAATGAATGATAAAGTTATTCTCAAGATCCTAAAGTCAGGAATAGTTGAGCAGATTATTCAAATGGCTAAACTAAAAGATCAAGTTATTCTTAAAAATACTGATGGAAAGAAAACAGCAAATATTAAAGGTATTCCAAAGTTAGAAGATGCTGAATGGGCTGGTAGCAAAAAATCTAATCTTTGTCGTCTTATTTTAACTGAAGGAGATTCAGCCAAAGGTTTAGCTATGGCTGGTCGATCCGCTATTACCGATGGAAATTGTCTTTATGGCGTCTTCCCTCTAAAAGGAAAATTACTAAATGTTCGAGAAGCAACTGCCAAACAGCTATTAGAAAATGAAGAAATCATTAATATTAAGAAAATTCTAGGACTACAACATAATAAGGAATACATTAATGCTTCCGAATTAAGATATGGTTCCATTATAGTTTTGAGTGACCAAGATGTAGATGGCTATCACATCAAAGGATTGGTGATGAATTTCTTTCATCATTTTTTCCCCAGCTTAATAAAATTAAATTTTATCCATGCTTTAGCAACTCCAATTGTGAAAGCAGTTAAGGGTAAAGATGTTCGTACCTTCTACAATTTGACTGAATATGATTCTTGGAAAGGTAAAATTGATATGAATCTATGGCATATTAAATATTATAAGGGATTGGGAACATCAAATCGTGATGAAGCCAAAGAATATTTCAATGATTTGGAAAATAAATTAATTAAGTATACTTGGGCAAATAAATCAATGTATAATGATGAACCTGACTCAGAATCTGACGAAGAGAGTATTGCATCTTCCAAGAAATCCCATCGAAAGTCATCTAAGAAATCGAAGACAACTTCCGTCGATGATAATCACAAAGAACATATTTGTTATGATGCCATTACCTTAGCATTTGAGAAGAAGAGAGCAGATGATCGTAAGGATTGGTTAATGAAATATGATCGAGCCAAGATTATCCAGAATGATGTTAAAGAAGTACCCATATATGACTTTGTTCATCGAGAATTAATTCATTTCTCTAATGATGATATTAATCGATCAATCCCAAATGTAATTGATGGAATGAAACCATCTCAACGTAAAGTTCAGTATGGTTGTATTTTAAGAAAATTATATAAAAAACAAGATGAAATTAAAGTAGCGCAATTATCTGGTTTTATCTCTGAAAAAACATCATATCACCATGGCGAAGTTTCTCTCCAAGGAACTATTGTTGGAATGGCACAGAATTATGTTGGAGCTAACAATATCAACCTATTATTTCCATCTGGACAATTTGGAACACGTCTTTTAGGTGGAGAGGATCATGCATCTGCGAGATATATCTTTACATATTTAGCGGAATGGAACCGATTAATTTTCAGACCGGAAGACGATCCAATTCTAACCTATTTGAATGATGATGGTGAATCAATTGAACCTGAATATTATGTTCCAATTATTCCGATGGTTTTGGTGAATGGAGCGGAGGGTATTGGTACTGGATTCTCAACGACTGTTCTCCAATATAATCCAATTCAGATCATTGATAATATTTTATTGATGATGGATAGCAAGTCGGTAAAAGAAATGTATCCATGGTATAGAGGATTTAAGGGTAAAGTTGAGAAAGTCGAGAATGGTTTTAACATTCGTGGAATATATAAAGTGGATAAGGAAAATAGCAAGGTCATTATTAGTGAACTACCAGTTGGAACCTGGACAACCAAATATAAGGAATATTTAGATAAATTAGAGGAAGAGAAAATCATTAAGGGATTTAAAGATAAGAATACTGATGAGACAGTTTATATTGAAATTCAATTTACTGATGATAACTTATTTGATTTAATTGAAAAGAAGAAATTGGAGGCAACCCTTAAAATAATAAATAAGAAACATACTACTAATATGCATTGTTTTAATAAGAAGAATATTATCCATAAATATGAAAACATTTATGATATCTTGAAAGAATTCTATGATGTTAGATTAGAATATTATACCAAACGTAAGCTTCACCAAATTGATCAATTAGATAAGGAATTAGATGTTTTAGATTGGAAGATGAAGTTTATTATTGGAGTTATTGAAGGTCATATTGTGGTTAATAATCAAACCAAGGATAAGATTATTGATCAATTGGTTAAACTAGACTTTCCTAAATTATCGGAAAACAAATCATATGATTATCTATTACAGATGCCAATCTATTCTCTAAGTAAGGAAAAGATTGATGAATTACAAAAGAAGATTGATGATTTGGAAGAAGAGTTGGAAAAGATTGAGAGTACTAGTGAAATTCAACAATGGAAAAGTGAGTTGATGGAGTTGAAGAAAGTTATTGAGAAAGTATTTGTTAAAGATGATAAACCAGTTGATGAGAAGGTGGAGAAGATTGTGAAGGCGGTTAAGGGTAAGGTGAAGGATACCGTTTAAAGTTGAAGATTGTTAAAGTTATCCTCTAAAGGGATACCATTCAATGGGTACCGCTAAAGGATACCATTCAATGGGTACCGCTTAAGGGATACCATTCAACGGCTACCGCTAAGGGATACCATTCAACGGGTACCGCTAAAGGATTCGTGTTAAAGTTGGTTAAAGATTGTTAAAGTTAAGATTTATTTTATAATAATATAATATGTACCCATATATTATAATATTATTCATCATCATATTCATTCAACATTACACATATACCTTTGATATAGCCCCGAAAGTTACAGCAATTGCCTATTTAAATTCAACTATTAAAGGATCTGTCTATTTCTACGAAAATTCAAATTCAGTTACCATAGATATTAATCTATCAGGCTTACCGCCAAGTTCTGAATTAGGATTTCACATTCACGAAGCTGGTGATTTATCTGACGGATGTACATCGGCATGTGCTCATTTAAATCCATTCAAGACAGTACATGGTGGAAAAGATTCTTTAGTTAGACATGTTGGAGATTTAGGTAATATTATAACTGATGCTAAAGGAAATTGTAAAATGGAATTTAAAGATAATATGATCAAATTAAGAGGTTTCAAACAAAATATAATTGGAAGATCAATTGTAATTCATGGAAAGAAAGATGATTTAGGTAAGGGAGGAGATGCTGAATCATTAAAAACTGGTAATGCTGGTAAACGGATTGCTTGTGCGGTTATTGGTTATGCTAAGAAGATGTGTCAAAATTAAACTTCAGACGAACCAGAAGATTTACTAATAAATTCAAATCCAAACTTCTTATTAAATTCTTTAGATTTATTTGATAATTCTATATACTTTTCTTGACTAGTTCCGTGAAGGTGTCCAATCCCATTAGTTTCTGTTTCCATTAACATAGATAATATACCTATAATAATAGTTCTCATCCTCCACAAGGGATTCCATTCTCCTTCGTGATAAGTCGAAATATTATAACAAATTTTTGTATTAACTTCAAAGCGACCATTTGGTGTTAGCCATTTAAAATCGGGAGCCTTGAATGGATATCCTTCATGTAATTTGATGTGAAGAATGAATTCGGCATTTGGAAAACGCTTATCGTCTAGATTATGATATAAAATATACCAGTCCATAATATTGGAGTCTGGTACGTGAATTTTAAAATTTTTATCGGAATTTTTTCTGATTTCTTCTATTTCTTTTAATATTCGTGCGGTATTTGTTGCCATTTATAAATATATGTATAATTATATTATTCTTTTTAAATCTTATCTTATATTATATACTCGATGAGTCTAATTAGTAAATTAATTCATCATTTATCTCATATAATGGATATTTTTGCTATTCCTACATGGCTTATTTTTATTTATTATACCTATCAAATGAAGAAACATAATCGGGCAGCAAAAATATTATTTTATCTAAGTTTATTAGTATTTTTCTTTGATAGTTTATTTACTATTAATTATTTTTCGAATGATTATTATAGGGGATCGATGTAAAAATTGAATTTAATTTAAACAGTATACCTAATATTCTAATTTTTATTAATGACAACCATATCTAACATCGCAACAAATAACGAAGAAATAATTACATTAACCTGTGAAACTACAATCTATCCATTGAATGATCGTTCAGTTCTATCGATCCTAGCAAATGGATGGGATACTATTGAATACGAGTATGAACACGGTATTTTAAAATATTTAACACTTGAAGAAGCATTAATTTTCAGGACTCTTTCACGAGAATGTTTGGATGCTGTAAATATTGCTCCTTTTAGTAATGATGGAAATGATTTAAAATGGAATAAAGAGATTCCTGGAACAGAATGTGTAGAACGGTGGGGTGATTGTTTTCCAATTGGGAAATTATCACTATTAAGCATTAATCCATTACATCCTTATATAATTAGGGGTAAAGAAGGTGTAGTTGAGTTAATTAGAGATGCTCACCCGATATGGTTAAATTCATGGTTTTGGGGGAAGACTCTTTTGCATCATTCAGTTGAGGCTCGTAATATTGAATGTGTTCGAGCTTTGGTAGAACGTGGTGTAAATGTAAATGAGCTTGATGGTAGTAGTAAGACGCCATTACATATAACAGCTATTCATGATTATCCTGAAATTGCGAAATTACTTATTGATTCTGGTGCTAGTGTGAATACATCTATTTTGTATAAAATAATTGAGTTTAAAAAATTAACACCACTTTATTTTGCTAAAATTTATGGAAGTGATAGAGTTGAAAAATTACTAATTGCTAAAGGAGCGATTTAATTTATAGATTTTTAAAATATTTAGTTTTTTTTTATAATTAATATATATATATTTAAAATGTTTGAATCTGCTTTAGATTTTCTATCTAACAATCTCTTCTACATTATCGCCATATTAGTAGCAATATTAGTATTAGGCCTTTATTTTGGACTCAGAACCAAGTCTACTGGCAGTTCTAGAGGTAGCCCTTCTCCCCCTTCTTCTCCTCGTTCTCCTCCTTCTCCTTCTAGAAGAAAATAAAAACAAGAATTTTCTAAAAATTATATGATATTCTATTTAAAAATATCATATATAGAAATCAGCAAAATTAATTTATATTTATATATATGGAATTAGAAAAGACAAGTGTATCAACACTCGCAAATTTTTTAACCCTTAGAAACTTAGACTTTATAGGTTCGCTTGTAGTGATATTATTTTTTTTAATAACTTTTAGTATTATATATAATAAAAATAAAGATGATAAAAGGATTTCTAAATCTAAAAAAAATTTTGAGATTAGTGTAATCAGTATTTCAACTATTTTGTTTGTCGGCTCATTGTTAACATTTAGCATGTATCCAGGTGTTTACACTTATTTGGAAAATTATATACCACTACCATTTCTATTTATTAATAGTCCAATTTTATTAATACTTATAGTAGTAGGCCGATTCGTTAAATCTTAAGTTCATTTATAAAAATAAATATATTCATCTAAATTAATGAATATTTTTATTCTTTGTGCCGGAAAAGGTTCTAGATTTGAATCAATATATCCAAAGCCATTAAATTTAGTTAATGGAAAACCAATGATTTTTCATACTATTAATTCATTAAAGTTAGAACAAATCAAATCTTACAATCTATATATCATATATAATCGAAAATTAGATGCTTGTAATTTTAAAGAAATTCTTATAAATATGTTTCCAAAAATAAAATTTAATTTTATTCTAATTGATTATTTTACTCGGGGTGCATCAGAAAGTGCTTTTGTTGGTTTACAAATGGTCTATAAGGAGTTGAATGATTCAAATATAATATTTTTAGATAATGATACAATTTATCCTGAAGAAACATACCAATATTTAGATCAACATTATGATTATAATTTTATTTTTACAAACTTTAATACAGAAAAAGATCCAATTTATTCTTACATAAAAATTAATGAAGATAATCAGATTCTATCTATTAAGGAAAAGGAAAAAATTAGTGATCTGATATGCGTAGGTGGCTATGGATTTCTAAATAAAGATATGTTTATCAATACTTTCAAATCTATTTTAGAAGCAAATGAAAAAACAAATAATGAATTTTATATGTCATTGATGTATGAATTTATTATGAACAGTAAAAATATATTAATAAAAAATATAACCATAGATAAAATTATTAGTATGGGTACCCCAAATCAGCTTGTAACATCAAGAATAAAAACCAAGCTTCGATATGTGTTTGATCTAGATAATACTTTAGTAACATATCCAACTATTAATGGTGATTATACATCGGTTAAACCTATACCGAAGATGATTAATTTATTAAAAAAATTAAAAGAAGAAGGACATACTATTATAATATACACTGCTCGAAGAATGGGAACTCATCATCATAATATTGGGGCTGTTGTAAAGGATATTGGAAGGATAACATTTGATACATTAGATAAATTTGAGATACCGTATGATGAATTAATATTTGGAAAACCATTAGGAGATATTTATATAGATGATCGAGCTTATAATCCATATGATGAAAGAATCTTTAAATTAATTGGTGAGTATCAATTAATAAATGATGATATTGAAAATAAAATTCAGAATAATAAATATAATGAAATAAAATGTATTGATGAAAAGATAATAAAAACTGTTCCAATTGAAACTGGTTCAGGTGAATTATTCTTTTATGAAAATTTACATCAAATACCACTTTTAAAAGATTATTTTGTGAAATATTATGGGTATAAATTAAATATTAATCAAATTGAATTAAAATTAGAAAAAATTAATGGCATACCAATATCATATCTATATATGAATAAAACATATAGTTTAAAATTGTTTGATGAATTATTAAATAATATAAATATGTTTCATGAAATAAAATTAAATAATCAATTAGATTTAGATGAATATAAGTCTAATTATATTTTAAAGATTAAGAAGAGATTTGAAAATAAACAAATTTATAATTTTGAAAATGCTGATTATTTATATGAAAAAATTATTACAAGGTTAAATACGTATTTGAATAGTAAAAATTTTGAAGACAATATTGTGTCAGTTATACATGGTGATATGTGGTTCAGTAATATTCTCTTAACATACAAGGATGAATATAAGTTTATTGATATGAAGGGAATCATTCATAAAACAAAATCAATCAGTGGCGATAGATTATATGATTATGCTAAAATATTACAAAGTTTAGTTGGTTTTGATGCTATTTTATATGATAAAGAAATAGATGCTGCTTATAATTTGATATTTGTAAATCATTATAAAAAGTGGTTACAACAACAGGATGTTTCTCCAAGAGATGTAAAAACTGTTTGTGCTTTATTAATGTTTGGTGTATTTCACGCGTATGAAAATATGGCAGAGGAAAAGAAATTGAAGATTGTTAAGATGATTGAGATATTGCTTGGGGAGAATAAAAACTAACCATTAATCTTTAACCGTTTACCCATTTAACCATTTGACCGTTTACCCACATCTACGGTTACCATCTACGGTTACCATCTAAGGTTACCATCAACGGTTACTATCTACGGTTACCATCTATCGGTTACCATATAGCGGTTACTATCTAGCGGTTACTATCTACGGTTACTATCTACGGTTACCATCTAGCAATTAGCATCTAGCGGTTACCATCTACGGTTACCATATAGCGGTTAGCATCTAGCGGCTACTAAATGGTAGTATACAAGCTAGTACTACATAATACAAGCATAAAATTATCACACCCTTCTGATGCTCTTTAATAATGCCATCCTATTAATAATACCTTTAATAGGTCGTGATTTACTTATAGTAACGATATTATCTAAAATAATAGAAATATTATTATCTCTTAAATAATAAAATAATAATTGTTCGGTGGTAGAATCTTCAAATTCCATGTAAGTGTGTATTTTTAGATGAAATTTAAAATATATGTCTGCTATAAATATATTACATATAGCAAAACCATCTATTATATGTTCATCATTTTTTCCATTAAGGATTATTTTATTATTAATAATATCATCAAAATAATTATCAATTAAACTATCTAAATTTATTACGCGGGCATCAGGTCGTAAATATATATAAATAAAATAATTCCCTTCAATTAATTTATAACAATCATAAATATTTGCTGTTTTATAATATAAATTATTTATACACTTATTTGGTGATATTTGTTTAGTTGTATACTCTTTTATTTCATAATTTTTAATATTTAATATTTTTGTTAAATCTTCAATATTAAATTTTTCATTAGCATGTATTGGATCGTATGTTTTCATATCAAGTATATTATATGTTGACACATAATAATCAACATGATAATCTTTTAAAAATGATTTTAGGACTATTATAGTATTATCATAATCTCTCATAAATCCTGCTAGACAAATTGCGATTCGAACCTTTTCAAAGAAGATATCATGAAAAGCATATTCTAAGAAATTATCTTTATTATTAATTAGAATATTCATATAATATTTTTTTGATTTTGTATAGATATTCTCAAAAGGAATAATTCCTCCAGTCATTTTTAATGATGATAAAGAAGTTCCAATATTTTTAGTATGCCACATAATATATTCATCAGACGGGATAAACTCATCGTAAGTAGTTTCTGGATTAAAAATAATTAGATTATGATCAATTTTACGATTATTAGCATTATAATTAGTTATTATATAGAAAATGAGGTTAAAATAACTAATAAATTTCATTTATAGTTTATATATATAATATAGAATATTGATGAACGTAATTAATTTATGTAAGGATATTATTAATTTTGAATCAAGTATTGGATCGAATAATTTATTAATATGTAAGGAAATTAATTTATCTAATTATTCAAATGTAAAGAAGATATGTTTAATATCTAAATTAGATACAGTAGATTTAGATGCTAGTTTAGGATTTATAATTACTAATATTGAAAAACTATATGATACTGAATATAATATTATTTTTTTAACTCATAAAGATCATATAGATGATATTACATTTATAATTGCTGGTTATACAACAAAGATATGTAACATAAATAGAATAAATTGTTATATGTATGGTAAATTTATACAATCTACATTGGATAAACATACTAAAATAGATGAAGATTTTTTAGGATTAGCTAATAAAAATAAATATATACTAGAGCGAAATATGTATAATCAAATGCATAATATTTATAGAGTCTTAGATCAGGTCAATACCAAATATTGTATTAAACATCGTAGTGATGAATATTATATTAATATGAATGAATTTATTAATTTAATGAAAACAAATGATAAATTGATAATTAATAATTTATTTTTTAGTGGTATTGAATATTACATATCTGATCATATATTTGGATCAACAACTATTAGTATAAAAAAAATGATTAATAATTTAAAAGATATATTAGAAAGAAAAAAAATAATTAATAAAATGTATTTGAGTCATACTGAAAAAGTATTTGGAGTAGCATATTTGTATGATAAATACAGTATGGTAGAATTAGCTAAAAATGAAAAACAAATATTATTAGATAATTTTTATGTTTATGATTGTGAAAAGTTTGATGATTATTTATTTTCAACTATGAATTCAGGAAGTAATATTACTTTTATTCATAATAAATATAGTAAATCTATGATACAAAAAAAATTTAGATTATGGATTAAAAAAAATGTAGGATACAAAGATGAAAATTTATCTATTTCAATATCAGAAGATGAATTATTAGCAATAAAAAAATCATTAATGTCGGTTAAGAGCTTAATAATTTAAGAATTAATAATTTAAAGCTTTTTTACTACCGATAAGGGTTACCGATAAGGGTTTCCGATAAGGGTTACCAATAAGGGTTTCCGATAAGGGTTTCCAATAAGGGTTTCCAATAAGGGTTTCCGATAAGGGTTTCCAATAAGGGTTTCCAATAAGGGTTTCCGATAAGGGTTTCCAATAAGGGTTTCCAATAAGGGTTTCTAACTCGAGTACTCAAAATGGTACCATAGACGGTACCAAATATTGGAGTATACTAACTTTAAAATTTTTAAATTATTAATGTTGTAATATATCATTAATAAGTGTTGCTTTATTTTTTGTCTTCCCCGAAACCGATAATAATATATTTAATTGTTTGGCAATCTCTTTAATATTTATAATTGTCATTTTATTTAGATCATCTAATGTATGTTTAGGCAATTCATTCACTGATTTTGATGATTCACTATTAGAAACTACTTTTGTAGGTGATTTTTCGGATGAAACTACTTTTACCGCATCTGCATTTACAACAGCTACGTTCGTCTCCACTACGTTTACGTTAACTGGTGATGATTCACTCATTGATATCGCTTTAGGTGAATCAGATTTAGGTGAATCAGATTTTTGTGATTCAGATTTAGATGATTTATGAGATGATTTAGATGATGATTTATGAGATGATTTAGATGATGATTTAGAGGATAATTTTTCAGAAGTTTCAGATAATTGTGTATTAATAGATGATTTAATATTATTAAATATTTTCATATTAAAACTACCTAAACCATCATCTGAATCGGAATCTTGTACAACTTGTATTCTTGATTCGACTGGTTGATCATCATCGACATTTTGATCATGTGATTCAATAGTTGCTTCAGGTTTCATTTTACGGACATCGTTTGAGTAAGTAACAATATTATCGGTGATATCAGTGGTATTAATGGAAGATAGAGTATCTAAAACTTTTGGTTTAGATTTTTTAATAGATAAATCTAAAAAATTATTTAGTTCGTCAAATGAATTCTTTATTTTATAAATTTCACGTTGAATATTATAAGTTTGATAGAGCAAGTACATTACTATTAAAAATAATAGCCCGAATATAATTATTTGATACATAAATTGTAAATCTATAAAAAGAATTTAATTTAAACTAAAAAAAAATATTTGTTTAATATATATATATAAATGGATTTTAGTAAAGTTAATAAAAGAGATTTAATTTCTGACCTTGTAAAAGTTGCATGTTTTAATATTGTAGCAAATATCTTAATGGGTACCACATATGGCGAACCAATGTTAAGTCAAAGATTTATATATAGTTTATTATTTACATTAATTGGTTTTGCTACCTACCATATTTTAATTGCTCCTCGTTTATTACCAATGCTATAAAATCTAAATTATTTATTAAATAATTTAAAATTTATTCCCCTCTATTTAATTTTTCTATATAATCTAAATTAATATCATCAGGCCCAGTTATTTTCTTGGAAGAATTAAAATCCGCTAATGTTGTATATTGTTTAGCATATCCAAATGACATATTAGGGCATACTGGACATGACTTTTCTTTTTTACAAACAGGAGGGTCTACTAATGCTGGTGCCCATTTATCAGTATTTAATAAGACATAATCATTTTTCCATTCTTGTAATCCTTCACCAAGTGGTGTCATACGTTTAGGATTGAATGTATTATATTTCCAATTTGAATCACCTTCTACTTCAGTTGGGAATGATTTTCCAATAGGTTTAGCAGTTGATTTTACAGTAGACTTAATTGCGGAATTAACAGCAGATTTGATTATTTTTTTCATAGTATTTGGTGTTGTTGATTTAGTACTTGTTTTCTTAGGTAAGTCTACTTTAACGGTTGAAATAGTATTAGCAAGTGATAAAATGAGAGTTTTTTCTTGTTCAGGGCTTAATTTAGGGAAACCTTTATCGGTATTTGTAAATTTTTCTACTTTTTTAATTATGGATTCCTTATAGATTTTACTAATTAATGTTTTATTTTGAGTAAATTCTAACATCTTTTCATATGCTTGTTTATCTGTTAACTTTTTAAATAATACATTGTATAGTTTTCTTAATTCATCTCCTACAATTTTAATTTCTTCTAATGAAGCTGTATTTTTGATTTTCTTTGAGGATTTTTTCTTTGAAGCATCTGATTTGGGTGATGATTTAGGTGATGATTTTGGTGATGATTTAGGAGTTGATTTAGGTGATGATTTATTTGAAGCAACCGAAGATTTATTAGAGACAGGAGGAATTGGTACCATATATGATAATGTAGATAAGGAATTAAAATTTTCTTCATTATTAGAGATTACTTTAGTGGTAGCACAATCTAATATTATATAAAGAGCAATAATAGATATAGAAACCATAATAAATTCTGCCATAGATAGTTTATTTTTAGTTAAAAAATTCAATATTGCGATAATAACTATACTATAAATAACATATTTTATAATATTTTTGTTTGGAACTAGAAACATAATTAAATATATTATAACAATATATTTATTTTTTGAATAATAATATAATTAAATTCAAGATACTTATAAATAATAATACAAAATATAACGATATTCCAGCATTAATATATATATGAAATTTATTATATAATAATGACATTATTGGTTTTAATATCAAATCTATTTTTGTAGTATCAGTAATTTCTGAAGAGAAATGTTCTAATATTCCAGATAATAATTTATTTATCATAATATATTTCTAATATTATAATATAATACAAAAATATGAATTTATTATACTTAATCGGTTTTCTAATAATAGCTATTATTATTTTTTATCCAAGTATCATTAACCTTCTACCATCCATGGACAATTTTAAAAATCAAGAAAATTTTACTTCAAATCAAATAGTTTTTACTTCTTATACTGCCGATTGGTGTCCTCATTGTGTCGAATTTAATTCAAATGTCTATGGAAAATTAGTTGATCACTATAAAGGCAATAAAAATGTTAAAATAACTAAGGTTGATTGTACTAATGATCGAGCTGGTGAAACTAAAACAATTGGTGGTAATGAAATTAATGGATTTCCAACATTAATGATATATATGTATGATAATGGAGGAAAAATGAAAGAAATACAATATAGTGGAAATAGAACTGCTAAAGATATTGTAAGTTTTATTAATAATTTAAAGTAACCCATTAGTTAAAGATTGTTTACCATTTTAGTTAAAGATTGTTAAAGATTGTTAAAGTTAAAGATTGTAAACAATTTATGATTTTAGTTTATTTTTCAAATAATATATATCTATATATTATATGAACGTATATTTTAGTGATCTTTTAGTTAAAGAAATCAGTCCCAATTGTAAATTATTATATAATAAAACAGATAAAAATAAATATAATATAAAATTATTTGGTGTTAGATGCCCATTTGGTGTTGAAGAATTTAATAAAAAATTGTACTTAAACGTAGAATTAAAAAAAGATAATATAGATCATCAAACTATATTAAAAGATATAAAATTAATAGAAACATTTTTATTAAAAGATGTAAATCCCAGTATGGAAAAATTATCAAATATAAAGAATGATATTTTATTTAAATTAACAATACCACAGATTAGTAAAAAAATAATTACAAAATGCTATCATGATAAAGCAGAATGTAATATATATGATATTAAAGGACGTATATGTGATATAATAATTTCTGTGAATAGCTTATGGCAATTTGATACTAAAGTTGGTGTTCAATTTACAGTTCAAACAATAAACATCTTAAATTAAATCTTATTTTGAATTAGATGAATCACTTACTGATGATTGACTGGAAGATTTATTAGAAGATTCAGTTGAAGATTTATTAGAAGATTCTGAACTAGCCATATTTCTTGATTTTTTAATTTCATCATATACTTTACGGGTTGCTTCTAAATCTAATCCTTTAACAATTTTTTTATCAGCAGCATATTCTAACATTTGTTTTGCTCTATCTAAATTATTTAAATCTTGATTATGATCTTTGGTATATTTATATAATGCCATTTTTATAATTCTAGCATCTTCTTCACTTTTACCAGCATCCATGAACATTTTTACTACTTGATCATGAATGTTTGAAGATTCCTTCATTTGTTCCCTGGATAAGTTATGATCATCATCCTCACTTTTCATATTCATATGATCACTTAATGATGGTAATCGACGCATCCCAGTTATAGCAACTCTTGAATTTTTTTCTGATTTTCTAGCACCACCTTTCATACCATTAAATTGTGTTAATAAACTTTTTACAAATGCGGATGTATCAGATAATTCAGAACTTTCCGATAATTTACCACCACCTCTTTGTCCAACACTTTGAGAAGATGATTCAACATCTGAAGATGATGATGTATTCACACTTGATCCACTAGATGATCCACTTGGTGATTCAGTAGTAGATGATACACTAGATGATACACTAGATGATCCACTAGATGATCCACCAGATACAGAATGATCAATAGATACGTCGGTTGCTACATCGGTAAGTTTAATATTTTTTTTAAGATTATCAATTGATATTTCTGTATTAAAATTTTCAATTAATTTACTATTTCTAAAATTAGTGTTTTCAACTGATACTTCTGATGTAATATTATTTAAATTTTTTGATCCACCTAATAATCTTTGTCTGTATTCAGATTGGGTAGATGATAATAATGCTTTATTTAAATTAGAATTTAAATTTTCAGGTCTTGCATCAATATTAATAGGCGGGGCATCGCTTCCAATTGATGTAATATTATTATTAATCTTAGCTGTACTTGGTGAACTTAGCATTGCTTTAGTGACATTAAAATTTAAATCATTGGTAGATAGAGATGTTGGTAACATATTAATGGTAACATTAACATCTTTTGAACTAGATTTAATAAGTGTATTACCACTATTTGGTGTGCTGTCAGTATTAGTTAATTCAGTACCATTAACAACTTCATTATTATTATTTTGTATTTTTAAATTAGCACCTTCTTTTTCTAATAATTTGCCAATAGCAACATAATTATTTTTCGCTACAATGTGCATAGCTGTATTTCCATTCTTATCTTGAGCATTTAATAATTTTAATTTATCATCATTATTTGATTTTTTAGCAATTTCCAATATTAATACTACCATTTGTAGATCATTTTTTGTAACTGCTTGATGTAATCTTGTTACAGTTGGCTCATCGGATTCTGTTAAAAAGTTTAGATCTGTAATATTTAGACTATTTAATATTGTTTTCAAATTATGTAAAAAATTCTTTACTTCCGGGTATAATAATTTATTCATAGTATATTATTATTTATATATTTTTTATAAAAATATTTAATTCTAATAAATTTATCTATTCTAAATATATATATTATGAATAATTCTGTATTGACAATTTTTGCAGTCCTAGTTGGTTTATACTTAATTTACAACATGTGTTCTAGTTCAGAAACAGTTCAAAAAATGGTATCTGGTGCTAAAAAGGTAATATCAAAGACAAGTTCATCAAAAAAAGAACCATTTAGTTACACTGAAGCAACCAATGAAGTAGAGGGTTTTGATAATTTAGATTTAGAAGAATTCGATAATCAAGTTGGTGCTGGTACTCCTAATGCCCCTAAAGCTGAATTCGTAATTAGATCCGCTAAACTTGGCAATGATTTTGGTGGTGGCAAATTTAAAACTAAATTAACTGGTGCTGGTGGTGAAGTTGGTCCTAATACTACTAATGTAAATGGTCTTGCTTTAGATGGTAGCACAAATATTCCTGATTTTACTCTCGGCGTAACTCCTGTAATTAACAAAGAACGTAAAGAAAAGAAATTAACAGCTAAAGATTTACTTCCTAAAGAATCTAAAGATGATTGGTTCGATATGCCATACGATAAAAAACAAATGATGAGAATCGAAAATGAAAACTTACTTGCCGGCGCCTCCACTCAATCGAGAGTCGGTATTGACACCCAAGGACAAACCCTCAAGAATGCGTCACACGATCTTCGTGCTGCACCCCCATGTCCAAAATTTGCTGTTTCGCCGTGGATGAATTCAACAATTGAGCCCGATTATAACATCCGGCCAATTATGTAATTTATACAGCATAAATGGTGTAAAAGTATTTTTTATTACCATAATTGATATGTTCCAAGAAAAATATTCTTAAAATTTTTATTTAAAACTTAATATACATTTAAAAATAAATGTATAATAAATGTATGAATTTAGAAAAAGGTACAAATTATGAAATTCAAATAAGAGATTATATTGTTAATACTCTTAATAAGAGAGCTTATCTATGGAAAGATACACCGGAATATTTATTAATAGAATCTAACATCATTGGTTCACATAATCAAAATAGAATTATAAGAAAAGAGAATCTAGAAAATTCATTACAAGATACAGGCATTGATATTATCCAAGTAGATAAAGATGATAAATGCTCAATTATTCAATGTAAGAATGGTTATAAAAATGGTATTACAATGAATGATTTATCTGGTTTTATGTGTTGGCTTGCTCATTTAGATAAATTAAATGGTTATGTATATTATACAAATAAATTATCTAATCCAATTAGCAATCTTCCAAAAAATAATAGAATTCACTATATCAAACAATCGTATATTGATAGAAATCTAGAAATTAATCAAATATCTAAAATAGAATATAAACCACTTAATTATCAAATAGATGCTAAATTAGCAATTGAAAAATATTTTTTACTAAATAATAGAGCAATTTTATCATTACCTTGTGGAACCGGAAAAACTTTTACATCATACTTAGTATCTAAATCGTATGATCAAATAATTATTGTATCGCCATTAAAACAATTTGCGAAACAAAATTTAGATAGATATATAGAATATGGATATAGTAATAATAATTTATTAGTTAATTCTGATGGTGAACGTAATATAAAATTAATAGAAGAATTTATAAAAGATAATAAAAAGTTTTTAATATCAGCAACATATTGTAGTATTGATATTATTCAACAATGTTTAAAATTCTCTAAAAATCCTTTAATTATTATTGATGAATTTCATAATCTATCAAAAAATAATATGTATGATGAAGATGATAATTTTAATAAAGTATTATATTCAGATCATAGAATATTATTTATGAGTGCTACTCCAAGAATATATGAATTAGAATATGAAGATGTTGAATTTGATATGGAAACTATATTTGGTAAAATTGTATATAGTATGACATTTTCAGAAGCAATTAAAAATAAATATATAACGGATTATAAGATTTGGTTACCTTCAATCCATGAAGATAATGAACAATTAAATAATGAATTAAAAAAAGAATTAAATGTAAATGAAATAGAACCAACGATGAGATCAAAATGTAATTTTTTATTTTCATGTATATTAAATAATGGATGTAATAAAACTATTATTTATTGCTTAGATAACGAAGAGATAAATAAAATGATTGATACAATGAAAAAATTAAATGAATTTTATATATTAGATTTTGAATATCAAACAATTACAGCACAAAATACTGAAAAACAAAGAAATGAAATTTTAAATAATTTTTCAGTAAATAATAAAAAACAATTATTGTTTAGTATACGTATATTAGATGAGTGTATAGATATTCCTAAATGTGATTCTATTTATATAACTTATTCGACTAAAAGCAAAATTAGAACAATTCAAAGAATCAGTAGATGTATACGGATTGATAAAAATAATCCATATAAGATTGGTAATATTTTTATTTGGTGTGATGAATATGAAAATATTATTGAAACTTTATCTGGAATTAAAGAATATGATATTAATTTTAAAGATAAACTAATTATAAATGAAACAAATTTTTTTGGTAATAGTAATATTGAAGGTATTGAAAAAGATGATAAATTAATCGAAAAATATATAATGGGTATAAAAGAATATAAAATTATTTCATGGAGTGATAAATTAGATTGGATAAAAAATTATATTGATACTAATAATAAACGACCAAATAAAAGAGACAAAGATGATAAAATAAAATCATATGCGATGTGGTTAACTAGACAACTTGGTTATTATAAATTAAAAAAAGAGACAATGTTGAACGAAGGAATAAAAGATAAATTTGAAAAATTTATTAATGATAAAAAATATAAACAATATTTTATTTCAAATGATGATATTTGGTATAATAACTTAGAATGGGTTAAAAATTATATAGATACACATAATAAACGGCCATCCGCAGCTTGTATTAATAATGATGACCAAATACGATATCATGGTTTATGGATTAATACTCAATTACAAAATTATGATAATAATTTACAAATAATGACTAATATAGAAGTAAGATTAACATGGGAAGATTTTATATCTAAATATAATCTATATTTTAAATCTAGCGAAGAATCATGGATCGAAAATTTAGAATTTGTAAAAGATTATATTAATAAAAATAATAAACGTCCTTCAAAAAATGATTGCAATGAAAAAATTAAAGTATATGGTAGATGGTTGAGTCAACAAGTAACTAATTATAATAAAAATAAAAATTTATTAAAGATTGATTTAATAAATAAGAAATGGAAAGAATTTATGTTTGATCAAAAATATAAATATTACTTTACATAAATAAATTTTATATATATTTTATATATATAGTATATATAGATGGCCAGCGAAACAGTTATCGATGACTTAAAAGAAATGATTATAAATTGGTTAGCACTCGATGATAAAATAAAAGAGACCAGTGCTACGGTAAAAGAGATGAATTTAGAAAAAAAACAATTTGAGTCATATATATTAGATTATATGACAAAATTAAATAAGCCTTGTATTGATACTACTAGCGGGAAATTAATTAAAGATGAGAAAAAGAGTAAAAAGGGATTAAAAGAAGATATGGTTACCACCGCATTAACTGAGATAACTGGAGACAAAGTAAAAGCAGCCGAATTTACTAAATATATATTTGATAAACGTCCAGAGGTAGAAAATATTAAATTAAAACGTATGAAGTTACCTATTAAGACTAAGAAGACTGTTTAAAGATTGTTTACTATTTTTAAAGATTGTTTACCAACTTTAACTTATCTTCAACGGTTAACCAACTTAAACTTATCTTAAACGGTTAACCAACTTTAACTTATCTTAAACGGTTTACCAACTTTAAATTATCTTATACGGTAACCAACTTTAACTTATCTTAAACGGTATACCAACTTTAACAGTATACCAACTTTAACAGTTTACAACTTTATAAATACAACAAACTATGCGAATCAATTACAACACGTGGTTGAATTGGCAATACAAATGTAGGTACATACCAGCGATCGCTTAATGGATAAATATAAGGATTATACCAATAATAAGAAATTGGATTATAAACTAATGGTCCAGTTCTTGGTCTTTCATAATCATAAAAATAATCACTCATATCATCATCATAATAATCAATTGGACCGCTTACATATCTACCACCTCCATCATGTTTTTCTACTTTTTTTAATCTAGATTGAAATGAATCTACTACTTTTTTATCTTCTTCGAATGAGAATCTTTTTATTTTATATGATACCTTCGCATTTTTACCTTCACCATCAACTGTTTCATTTGCTTTAAAATGTAATAATTTTCCATTACCTTCTTCTAATGTAAAATTAAATTCTGGCATATGATTACCAAAATATTGAGATAATGTCTTAAAAGCATCATCAGCTGCTTTCAAAGAAGTACTTGCTGTAAATTTTGTTTTCATTGATCCAATTATTTTAGGATTTACTAAATTATAAGTTCCCATTATTATATATTTAGTTTAGAAAGAAAATATTTACTTTAAAGAATAAAAAGAGTTAATAAATGTTAAGGGTAAACTTTAAAAGAGGAACGTTAAAGGTAAACGTTAATAAACTTTAAAAGGTAAACGTTAAAAGGCCAAGTGAGTTAAAAATTGATAAATTCATTATTTAAAGAATAAATACTAAATTTAAATATAATAAAATGAGTACTAATCAAATTTTTAAAGTCAAGACTATTCAATCAAGAGTTATAAAAATATTGATTGAATCACTAAAAGATCTACTTTATGAAGTTAACTTTATTTTCTCTAAAGAAGGTATTACTATGAATGCTTCTAACACAAGTAACACAGCAACAATTTGTATGAAATTAATGGCTGAAAACTTTGAAGAATTTTACTGTAAGCAAACTAAGAAGGTTGGAATTAGTATGAAATCATTATATAATCATATAAAAAATATGTCAGATGATGAGACATTAACATTTTATTATGATAATGATTCCAAATTGGGATTGCGATTTGAGAATAGTAAAGATAATAGTGTGGCTGACTATAAATTAATTCTTATGGAAATTCCAGATGCTGAACAATTTGATATTCCAGATTTTGATTTTTCCATCATATCTATTATCCCATCAGTTAAATTTCATAAAATTATTAAAGATCTTAATGTAGTTCATGATATGATTGAGATTAGATCAGTTAATGGTGTGATGAGTTTTTCAGGTAAAGGAGAACAATCGCAAGGGCAGGTAATATTGACGGAGGGAGAGAAAGATGAGAACCTTAAATTTAAGAAGAAGGATGATAGTGTGTATCAGGGAAGATTTAGTTTAAAAAATATGATGATTTTATACAAATGTACTAGTTTATGTTCGAATGTTGAACTATATTTGGAAAACGATACACCATTGTTTATTAAATATAATATTGGAAGACTTGGATATACTTATCTAATTTTAGCACCGGTTGTAGAAGATGTTACTAAATTAGATAGTAATCTACAGGTAGAAGATGAAGAGGAGGAAGAAGTTTAATTTATACCATTGAAGATTTTTTTAATGATAAATATTTATTTTTATATTTTAAATATTTGTTATAGTAACCACCAGATAAACCAGGATTAGTCGAACCAGTACTAGCTGCTCCTGATGCTGCAGCTGCTCCTGATGCTGCAGCTGCTCCTGGTGGATGTACTGATGCAGATGCTATAACTGCTTCTGTGGCAGCTTCTGTAGCACGTGCTTTTAATGAATGACTTGGATCACCTGAATGAGCACGAACATAATCAATAACTGTTCTTACAATTATATTTATAGTTCTCTGAGATGGAAATGCTCTATAAATTGCATTTACAGTTCGCTGTATTGCTTCTTTTGCTATTTCTCCAAGAGGTATTGGTTTTTCAACAAGAGCATATTCTTCTATTACAGCGGGCGTATTCCAATGACCTCTATTATTTTTTACAGCCCAATATTCTTCATCTAGTGATCCAGATAAAATAGCTGATCTTAATTCAAAACCTTTCAATATACCTTCCCTATGAGCTAAATGTATTAAGTGACGATAATGTCTATCATCAGAACGTTCATCTATGTAACTCCATAATTCAGAATCTATACCTGGATTAACTCTATTAGCTGGCGGTTCTGGTGGATCAGGAAATGCTGCAAATGCCATATCGCCAGTATATGCAGCAATCAAATCTAACATTCCATCAGATAATTTATCTTGGCCCGGTATATCACGGGGATCGTGCAAATCACTCCAATGTTTATGTTCAGCTCTCCAAGCAGCATTTTCTACTTCTAATTTTCCATTTAATACAGATCCAACTATATCCAATTCATCTAATATACCATCTCTTATGGCATCTGATATAATTTGTAAATGAGCTGGATTTGCTGATATTATTAACCATAACATACGTGGAATACCTGGATTTTCGAGTGCGGCTGAACTACTTGACATATAATATATATTACAAATATATTATATATTATTATAAATTTAATATTCTACTATATTTTTCTTATATATAATATTATATCCAAATTCCTTCACAATATCGTCGTGAAGTAAATTAATAGAACTCAAATTACTATCCCGATTCCAAATCTTGATAATACATGTATTCTGATTTCTTAAATTAACAGATAATCCAACCACTAATTTATTCTGACGATGACGCTCATCTTTGACAATTGTTTCTCCAACCATTAACATAGCAAGTTTTAACCAAACAGTATATACACTTGAAATATCATTTAATTTAATTGACCAGGATCCACCATTTCTATTAAAGGTGTCTTCCCATATAGGTAAAATATTGTCTTTCATCATAAAGAACTGCTGATTTGTTATTCCTCCAATACAATCAATATTATTATGTAAATCCCAAAAATCTTTGATATTTTTAATATGAAAAATTTTCTGGTATCCATCAATTCGCCAATTATTTAATTCATGGTGATACCATAGATTCCACTCAGAATTAAATTTCTTGAAGAATCCTAATCTCTCTAATTCTAATTTGTTTAAGACTAAATGCTCTTCATTAACCGGTTCAATAACTGATTGTTCTTGAACACCTTCAGTAGTATCATCATGTTTTACTTTTGAGCCACGATTCTTCTTAGTACTAATAGTAATGAATTCTTCTTCATCGCCTACATCCTCAGTAGATTTGGTAGATTTTGCCGCTTTTTTTGGTATTTTATTAGTATAATCATCGTCATTCTCAATATCTAAATCTGCGAATTGTTTAAATATGTTACTCATAATATATTTAAACAATAAACCCTTATATAATATTATATAATATTGTAGAATGTTTTATGCGGCTTTAGATTTTTTTGCTAGAAATTACTATTTTATTAAGAGTAAAATTACTATGTGTTTATTTGTTGAAACCTCAATTAAAACTATAAATTATAATCCAATTGGAATGATCTATTATTATTATCTTCTTAATTACATCTTTTGTAATTTTTTCGAAAGATTCTTATTATTTTTTTATTGTAATACTCGATATAATGATATAAATTTGTATGAAGTTACATACCGAGATTCAAATATGATTCGAACAGCAATCATAAATGGAAATATGAATGATGTTTTCTTATATACTCGTAAAAATAAACAAGCTGATAAAATGATGGTTTTTATGAAGTGTAATTTAATTTTAGATGGAACAAAAACAAGTATAAGAAATCTTATTCGAAAATATGATACCAAAACTAAATTATATGATTTTATTAATTATAATTATCCTCAGTTATTGAATATTGAAAATGTTTTAGAAATTGAAATTGGATCAAATGTTTATAATGTACGAAGTATGAATTATTGTTTGTGTTTGGAGGATGCTTAATTTATTATTTAACGGTTATTATTTAACGGTTAACTATTTAGGGTTATTATTTAACGGTTAACTATTCAGGGTTACAATTCAGGGTAACAATTCAGGGGGTACCATTCAGGGGTTACCATTCAGGGGTTTATAAATTTACGTTTTAAATTTATAAAATCTTTAAAAGTTAAAAATCTTTAAAGTTAAAAATCTTTAAAAAATTGATTAAATAATTATTTTCAATATAAAAAAATATACTTATACATTATAATGGAACTGAATAATCCAGAGGACATAGTCAATATTGATAAAATTCAATTTTGCGTTTTTGGAAACGACGAAGTTAAAAGATATAGTGTTGTGAATAAGGAACCATTCGGCATTAATATTCCTGAGACTTACGACAGCCATGAACCAAAAAGGGGTGGATTAATTGATTCACGATTAGGAACTACTGATTATCAAGTCAATTGTGCTACTTGTGGTTTAAATAATAATGATTGTCCGGGACATTTTGGACATACTGACTTGGCTGAATCTGTTTTTCATTTTGGTTTCATAGATCATGTTAAAAACATTTTAGGTTGTGTTTGTATCCGATGTTCCAAATTACTAATATATAAGACAGAAAAAGAAATTAATGAAATTTTAAAAAATCGTGTTGGTAAAGCAAGATTTGATGAAATAAAAAGACTTACTTCAAACATTACATATTGTCAGAATCCTGATTATTCTTGTGGCGCACCAATTCCAAGTGTTCGAATTAATGAAACTGGTGTCCAATTAGTTGCTGAAACTAAAGTTGATGAAGGTGAAGATGGTACAGTAATTAGTAATACTGGTAAGCAGAAGATTCAAGAATTATTGAGTGCTGAAGATTGTTATAACATATTAAAGAATATCAGTGATGTAGATTGTAAGATTATGGGATTTGATCCAAAAATTAGTAGACCTGAGAATTTGATTATTAATAATTTTCCTATTCCTCCTGTAGCAATTCGCCCAACAATTAGACGCGATATTCTTGCTTCTAAGACTTTTGAAGATTCCATGACTGATAAATTGGCTGATATTATTAAGAGAAATGTAATTCTAAGAACTAATAAAGAAAAAAGTGCTCTATTAAATGAAGAATTTAAATATAACGATTCTCATCACCAAGCCTTACAATATCACATTGCCACCTATTTTGATAATGAAACATCTATCTTACAAAAATCTGAGCAAAAAACTGGTGGAAGACTATATAAATCAGTATCTGAAAGACTTAAGGGAAAACAGGGACGTATTCGTGGTAATTTGTTAGGTAAGAGAACTAACTTTAGTGGTCGTACTGTTATTACGTCAAATCCGGATATTGGAATTGATGAACTTGGTGTTCCATTAAAGTTGGCGATGATATTAACTTTTCCTGAAGTTGTGACACCTCAAAATATAGCCAGATTAACTAAATTAGTAAAAACTGGAAGAGATGATTGGCCTGGTGCGAATTATGTTTTTCCTAAGGGAAACAATAAGAGACCGATTGACTTGAGATACAGAAAAAAGAATATTAAATTATATTATGGTGATATTGTTGAACGTCATTTAGTGGATGGAGATTATGTGTTATATAACCGACAACCTTCTCTTCACAAACTATCAATGATGGGTCACAAATGTGTAATTTTAAGAGATCCTGAATTAACAACTTTTGGTATGAATGTCTCAGTTACTGCTCCTTACAATGCTGATTATGACGGGGACGAAATGAATATTTTTGTTCCTCAATCAATCCAGGCTTCAACTGAATTAGAGATGATTGCTAACGTAAGAAATCAGATCATTGCTCCAGCATCAACTAATACTATTATTCAAACTAAACAGGATACACCACTTGGGACTTATTTATTAACTCGTGACTATGAGACGATTGATTCTCATCATGCTAATAACATGGTTTCAAAAATTAGAAATATTGATATACATTTAGCCCAAGAGGGAAATCAAAGTAAGACCAATGATATATTTAGTACACTATTACCTCCTAAACTTAACATAGTAGAGTATGATGATAAAGGAGGTAAGAAATTGGAGATTATAAATGGTAAATTATTGAAGGGTAAGTTAACGAGTAAAGTGGTGAATGGACAAATTTTGAAGACAATTTTGGATCAATTTGGAAATGATGCTGCTACAGATTACATTGATAACTTACAAAGATTAATCTTACAATATTTATTATCTCGTGGTGCAACAGTCGGATTAAAAGATTGTATTGTATCTGAAGGAGCACTTAAGAAGTGTAAAGAATTATTGAGAGAGAAGAGAATTGAAGTAGAATGTATGTTAACAGAGATTGAAAATAATCCAGATTTGATTAATCCTGATATTTTAGAAAAGAATATGACGTCTTTATTACAAAGTGTAACTGGTGAATTTACTAAATTAACTATGAATGACTTATCAAAAGATAACAACTTATTTATTCTGGTTGAGTCTGGTGCCAAGGGTAAACCAGACAAGATAGCAGGTATGACTACTGCGAGAGGTCAAATTGTACTAAACTTTGCTAGAATTCAAAAGAAAGTTAATAATAGAACTTTACCACATTTCTTTCAAAACGATGATAGACCAGAAGCACGTGGTTATCTTGAAAGTTCTTTGTACGAAGGGCAAAATTCTTTGGAATTCTTTATGGACGCAATGACCGGACGTGAAGGATTGATTGACACAGCGATTAAATCGGTAACTGGTGATACCAAGATATTAATATTAGAAGATAACAAAGTTAAACAAATAGCAATTGGAGAATGGATTGATTTGCTATTAAAGAATAATGAATCTAAGATTGAACATGATGATGATCGTGAATTATTAAAACTATTAAATAATGTAAAGATTCCAACATCTGATCTTGATGGTAAAGTATCATGGGGTCAAGTAACTGCTATAACAAGACACAATCCAAGTGAGAATTTATATAAGATTAGAACTCATGGTGGACGTAATGTAATAGTTACTGATTCCCATTCATTATTAATTTGGAGTGAAACTAAGAAACAATTTGAGAGAATTTCTCCTATTAATATTGTAATTGGATCTTATGTACCTGTAACTATGAAACTATGCGAACCTTCAGTGGTTAATAATTATATTGATATTACACAATTTTTACCAAAAGATAAATTTATACATGGTACTGACTTTCTGAAGGCAAAGAAGATGATTGAGAAAATATTAGAAAAAACAGATCGCGCACCAAATGGTTGGTGGGATAGAAATAATGGTACTACATTTACATTACCATATTCTACAATCCAATTATTTTTAAGAACTTTATGGAGATCAAATAATGATATGATTGCTGAAGGATGTATTTACCCATATGCTACACGAAAAAGTGATGCTATAATTAAAGATAGATTTGAATTAAATTATGAAAATGGTGTATTTATTGGATTATATTTAGCAGAAGGCAATGCTGATATCCCGAGTGGTTATGTTCAGATTACCAATAATGATCCCAAAATTCTTGACTTTGTTAAAAATTGGTTTAAGAAATTAGATATTTACACTAAACATGATTGTAGAATTAATCATATTGGTGGAACATCAACATGTATTAGAGGATTTTCGGTACAATTAGCAAAAGTATTATATAAATTAGTAGGTCATGGAGCAAGAAATAAGTATATCTATCCAGATATGTTAAATGCTAATAAGGAATTCTTAAAAGGTTTAATTAATGGTATGATTTCGGGGGATGGAACTATCACACCCAACTCTGTTCAACTTGGATTATCATCCCCACAATTAATAAATGATTTAAATATTTGTTTTTCACGATTAGGAATATTTGGAAAAGTAACTATAACTCGTAATAAGACAAATAATCTTGGAACAGAAAATATGGCCGATATTAATATGATTTCAATCAGAGCACAATGGGCTACTAAATTTAAGAAAGAAATAAAATTACTATCTGAGGAAAAACAAGATAAACTTAATAAAATGATTGCGAGTGATGAGCATCGTAATTTTACTGAACATAATGACATTGTATTAGATGAAATTATTGAGATTAAAAAGATATCATCTAAAGATCATCCAGAATATTCTAAGGTGTATGATTTAACTGTTCCAAGTACACTTAACTTTGGATTAGCAAATGGCTTACATGTTGTTGATACAGCAGAATCAGGCTATATAAATCGTAGATTAATTAAATGTATGGAAGATTTAGCTGTCCAATACGATGGCACCATAAGAAATGGAAATAATGTAATTATACAGTATGTTTATGGTGACAGTCATTTAGATCAAGTAAAACAGAAATCGACCCCCTTAAAGACACTTAAAATGTCTAATGAAAAACTCAAAGAAATGTTTTATTTTAGTGAATCAGAGATGGATGAATTGAAGAGTAAATTCAAATTGGATAAGAAGGAACTACAAAATCTAAATGATGAATTTTATGAGGATATTGCTATGTTTAGAAATAAATTCAGGCAAACTTATCGAAAAGCCAATATTGAATATCGTATTATGGATGATACATTTTATATGCCAGTCAGTTTTAAGCGTATTATTGATAATGCTAGATATGGTATTGATTCGAACGATAATGATCTTGATCCAATTTATATAATGGAGTCAATAGATTATATTTTACATCAAAAGAATACAAGAATCTTATGTATGAGTGAAATGGAAATAAATAATGATTCATCACTTAAAGTCAAAATTGATACGGCACATAAATCTTTGTTTAAGTATGGACTTTATGAGTTTTTAGGTCCAAAGAGATGTATTTATGAATACAAATTAGATAAGAACAAATTTAATACAATTATCAAAGACATCATTAAGTCCTTCAATAAGAGTTTAGTAGAAGCGGGGGAGATGGTCGGATGCACTGGTTCGCAGAGTATCGGAGAACGCACCACGCAGATGTCCTGTCATTTTGACACAATAATTGGTATTAATTCTAAACAAGGAAATTTCACTGGAAAAATTGGTACATTCATTGATAATTTAATAAAGGAGAACACTAAGAAGGTAGTAGATATTGGTAATAATAGTGTGGTATTAGATTTAGATAAAGATTATCATATTGTAAGTGTTAATAATGATGGTAAGACATCTTGGAAAAGAATAAGTCAAATATCAAGACATCCCGCAAATGGTGGTATGGTAGAAGTAACAACTAGAACTGGTAAGAAGACTATTGCTACATTATCGCATTCATTCTTGAGGAAGACAACAACTGGTATTGCTCCAGTCTTGGGTAGTAAATTAATTGTTGGGGATAGAATTCCAGTGGCTAAGTATATTCCGCAAGTACCTATTGCTAATACTGAAGTACAGATTAATGAAAAAACTGTTAAACTAGATTGGGAATTTGGATGGATCTGTGGAATATATTTGGCTGATGGATCTTTTAATGGTAATGTTACAAGAATTAGTAAGATACATCCAGTTGTAGAGAAAAAAGTAAAAGAATTCTGTGAATTAATGGGATATGAATTCTCAATCAAAAGATCTACCGGGGAATTTGGTCCTCTAAGGGGCGAGGAGCGTCCCTCAGAGGCTGTAGCCTTGAGCGACGGAACAAGTAAAGATAACAACATTCATTCCAAAGCATTCAAGAATTTCTTAATGGAACATTTCAACACTGGTTCTTTTGATAAGACGGTTGGTTCAATGGTTTTCCATTCCAATAAGGAATTTATTGCTGGTGTAATTAGTGGTTACTTTGATGGTGATGGAAATGTTCAATCATCTAGACAATTAATCAGAGTTGGATCAGTGAGTAAGACATTAATCAGAGATATAAATAAACTATTAGGTTATTTTGGAATTTATGGATCATTCTATACTGAAAAGAATGGTACATTTTATTGCTTATCTGTTCAGCGTAAATATGCGAAATTATTTGCGGATAATATTAAATTAGAATTAGATGAAAAGAAGAGAGAATTAGATTTGATAGTTGAATATAACGATAGATTTGAGAAACAAAATAACTTGGACTTAATTGATAAGATTCCAGCAATTGGTAAGATTGTTCATGAAACTGGCTCTATATTTAAAATGTTAAAACAAAATAGAAGCTTATCTCAGAGGTCTAAATGTGAGAGTATTGGAAGAGATACATTAAAGAAATACTTGGGAATATTTGAGAAAAGAATTGAAGTTGCTAAATTGACTAATGAAGAATTAGATAAAGTTAATGACAATTTAGATATCATCGAGAAAGCTATTGATGCTGACGTAATATGGGATGAAATCATTGAATTGAAATACTTGGAAGATCCTAAATCTTACGTATATGATTTTACTGTTCCAGGAAACGAAAGCTTTATGGTCGATGATAATATCCTAGTACATAATACACTCAATACTAAGCATTCTTCCGGCGCAGGTGTCGCTGGTATGCAGGGCATTCCCCGCCTAAATGAAATTTTAAGAAAAACCGAAAATATTAAGACACCATTAATGTACTTGTACTTAGAGAAGGGTAAACAAGAGGATAAAGACTTGGCGTATATGATTGCTGCTTACATGAAATATACAGTATTAAGGGATATTGTGAAGAAAGTTGATATTGTATTTGACAGTGACTTGAAGAATAATTTTATGATTGATGATGAAGTGGTGATGAAAGGTACAATGAATTTGTATGGTAACTTTTCAGTTAAACCTGAGAATTTGCCATGGTTATATAGATTTGAACTATCGAAAGAGAAGATTTTTGAGAAGAAGATAAATATGTTGGAGATTAAGACTAAGTTTATTAATTTTTGGGATGAACTAGCAGCAGATAAATCGATGAATAAGAACTATAGAGAATTAATCAAGAAGATTATCAATGGATGTATTATGACGACAAATGATAATTCTCGTAAATTATATGTCCATATTAGATTTGACATTTCTGAATTTGACAGTGGTATATTATTAGACATTCAAAATATGATATTATATAACTTCCAATTAAAGGGTATTGAGAATATTGAAGATGTTGATGAAATTGATAAAAAATTATATCTTAATTTTAATGAAGAAACTGGTGATATTGAAAATAAGAAAGAATATATTATTACTACTAAAGGGATTAACTTTTCAAAACTAAGATATGTTAAACATATTGATAATAATAGATGTTATGCGAATGAAATTAATATTATTTATAAACTATATGGTATTGAAGCAGCTCGTAAAGCATTGATAGCTGAATTTAATAAGATCTTTGAAGGAGACAGTCAAGTAAATTACCATCACTTATCAATTCTGTGTGATGTGATGACTAATTCTGGAGAAATAGTATCTATTGATCGACATGGATTTGGTCGAATGGATACTGATCCATTATCTAAGGCATCATTTGAGAGAACTGTAGAGATGTTAGTGAACAGTGCTGTATTTGGTGAAGTAGATAACTTAAGATCAGTATCATCAAGATTAATTATGGGGAGAGCAATTAAATGTGGAACTGGATTTCCTGAAATAATTGTAGATACAGACATACTCGAAAATACGGAACATAATGAAGTAGATATGACAAGTATGATTAAAAATAGTATTGATGTTTTTAAGGTGAGTGAGAATTCATTGATTGATGATATTTTGACGAGAACTGGGAAGGAGGGGGCGGATAATTTGTTTGTTATTTAGAGAAATTTAAAGCTGGTATACCTTGTTAAAGTTGGTATACTGAATAGTCGCGAAAGAATAGTCGCGAAAGAATAGTCGCGAAAGAATACTCGCGAGATAATACTCGCGAGATAATACTCGCGAAAAAATAGTCGCGAGAGATTAGTTTAAACCTTTCGCGCGGGAAAATAGGCAAACCTATTAAGTAAACTGGGTAGAGAAGGAAAATATTGTTTCTTTATCAATTTAAATATTATATAATATATTAAGTATTATATAACATGATAGATCTTGATGAAATTGTTATACTAAATGATGACATAAAAAAATTTCTAACAATAAAACAAAAAGAGATTAAAATGGGAGTATTATTAAACTTTGTATTATGTAATTATTGTGACGAGAATGGCTTAAACAAAGAAAATTTAAGGTTTGGTATCTATAAAAGCTTTCATAATTTTTTAAAAATAAACAATAAAATTATATCAAATGATTATTCAATAAATGATATGAGAATATTATTAGAAGATTTTGTAAGAAAAAAATTAATTTATATCACAATTTAAAAATATATGTATATTAATATATATGAATAATTCAGATTATTTAAACGTGTATAATAATTTGTGTATTAAATATAATTTAAAAATTATTACTTTATCAACTGATGTTCGAATGACAGAAATTGATTCCTTTATTGAAAATTTAAATAAAGGATTTGGTGTGAATGGTGGTGGGGTTAAGATCATAAGTGGTAAAGATTACAGTAAAGATAAATTGATTAATACTCAAGTGTATGTATCTAAGGCATTAATAATGTTTTTAAATAGTTCAAATATTTTTATGGATAGTCGAATGTTTTACAATAATTTATTTAGTCAAATTACGTCAATAATAGATACATTTAATTCTAAAAAGATTAAAAATATTAATACTGAAATATTTAATGATTTGAGAAATATTGTGAATACTAATATTAATTTAAGGAAGCAACCAATACATAATTTTATTAGTAAATATACGTCATTGAATAAGTACATTAATATTAATATGTAAAAGTTAAAGTTAAAGTTAAAGTTGGTATACCGTTAAAGTTGGTATACCGTTAAAGTTGGTATACCGTTCGAGGGTTACCGTTCGAGGGTTACCGTTCGAGGGTTACCGTTCGAGGGTTACCGTTAAAGTGTTACCGTTAAAGGTTACCGTTAAAGGTTACCGTTCTAGAGTTACCGTTCGAGGGTTACCGTTAAAAGGTTACCGTTAAAGGTTTCCGTTCGATGGTTACCGTTCGAGGGTTACCGCTAAAGGTTATCGTTAAAGGTTACCGTTAAAGATTACCGTTAAAGTTTGTATACAGTAAAAAGTTGTTAAGGTAATATAAGCTTTCAAAAAATTGATTTCCCAAAATTCTAATCAATAACTCTATCATATTATATAAAAGATGACTGCTTTTGAAATTAACACAGAATATAACAAACTTAGTTCTAAATATAATTTTAGTACGGTTAAAAGTGCTAAAGTATCATTTGAGTTTGCGGAAATTGATGAGTTTATTGATAGTTTAAATACTTCTTTGCCGAAGGTTTCAGTAATTGATTTGCGAGACAAGGCAAGAAATAAATTTATTATCGCAAAGAGATATATTTATTTAAAGCAAGAGTTGTATGAGATATTGAAAAATGCAAACCTAGGTGAAATAATTTCAAAAGATATTAATTATACAATAAATTCTTTACAAAAAATAATCTATAAATATATATATACAAATATTTATGGTGTTAAAGATTATAAAAAAAAAGATAATATAATTATGAATGATCTACATGAATTATCTAAGAAATCACATAGTTCTAAAAATGCTGAGGTTGCTAATTTTATTAATAAATGGACAACTCAGACTAAGAATATTATGATTGATATGTAAAATAAATTATTATAATTTTTTAATTAATATTCATTACAATTGCTTAAAAAATTGTTCTCTCGCCGATGGCTCACACTAATTTTTTAAGAAATCTTCATTTCATTACAATTGCTTAAAAAATTGATAAACTTAATTTATACCCCCAACCTTTCATACAACTTATATACTATCATATAATTTATAAAATGATCATCATTAGTCTTGAAGGAAATGTTGGTGCTGGTAAGAGCACACTTTTAAGTAAATTAAAAGAAGCTTATCCAGAGTTTAACTATATTCCTGAACCGGTAGATACATGGTTAAAGGTTACTGATAAAGATAATAACAATATTTTAAAACTATATTATGAAGACTTCAAGAGATGGGCATATACATTTCAAAATTTTGCTTTCATAACTCGGAATCTAATTATGAAAGAATCAATTGAACATAAGAAAGATTCTGATATTTTTATTACTGAAAGATGTATTCATACTGATAAACACGTATTTGCCAAGATGTTATTTGATGACAAATTAATGAGTGAATTAGAATATTCAATCTATAATTATTGGTTTGATAAATATGCGAATGAATTTAAAATTGATGCTTTTATTCATCTTACAACTGATGTTGATTTAAGTATGGATAGAATTAAAATTCGGAATAGAGAAGGTGAAAATATAGAGAAAGCATATTTACAAAAATTAGATGACTATCACACCGAATGGATGAAGGATATAGAACCAGAAAGGGTATTAAAATTTGATACATTACATGATGATATATCGAAGGTGTATAAATTTATTGAAGATTTAAAAGTAGAATGTAATATTAAAAAACTTAGTATGGAATCAAAATATGTGAAGGATATGGTGGAAGCTAGTCTATCAAAAAAAATTGATTAATTGATTTATTGGATATAAACATATATTTATTATATAATTATCAATAATGGCAACTATTCCTTATAAATCATTCGATGTTGAGAAACTCAAGCTTTCCACTCCTGAGGAAAATAAACAATATCCTGACATGACCAAATATCAATTGATGTCTCTGCCAAGATATCTTAAAGATGGTCAAGAAGTTATTCCTCAAATTCAAGGTCCATGGTTAACTCTTGATACCTATGGTATTCCAGGAAAACTTAACAAGAATGGGCAACCTATTCTCAACCAGAATGGTCAACCATTGAGTGATCGTGAACGTGGTAAGCTTCGAGTTCCTCTTTCAACTGCTACGCCAGAGAGTAAGAAATTTAATGATCTCCTAGTTGCGATTGATAAGAAATGTGAAGATGAAAAGGAGAAAATTTGGGGAGATAAGAAGAAGGCAAACGTATACAAATATCAAAGTATGGTTCGTACTCCAGCAGAAGATCCAGATGCTGCTGAAGATGCTCCAGTAAAGCCCAATTACATTACACTTAAATTTGATATTGATTACAAGACTTCCGCTATTAAGACCAAAGTATATCTTAACACTGATGGAGATCGTTCCGAAGTAACAGTAACAACTCTTGATGAAGTTCAGAAGTATGTTCGTTACAAGTGTGAGTATCGTCCAATCTTTTCTCTTTGTAAACTGTTTGGTAGCAAGGCAGCAGATACTGATGGAAAGCGCAAGTTTGGATTTGGACTCAAGTTGAAACACATTGAAGTTAAACCATCACAAGTATCAGCACAAGAGGAACAATCAAATGCTTTTGTAGATGAGGACGAAGATGATGAGAATGTTACTCGTCGTGTATTGGTAAAAGAAACTAAGGCTGCGGCTCCAACCACACCTGCTGTTCCATTTGAGGATGATGATGAGGAAGAGAAACCAGCTAAACCTGTGGCTAAAGTCGAGACCAAGGCTAAGGTTGAGGCTAAGGCTGAGAGTGAGGATGAAGAGGAGAAACCAGCACCCAAGGCGAGACGTGGAAGAACTGGAGCAGCTCGTACTACGGTGTAATAATTTATTAATTTATACTCAATAAATACCAAATTTATTTATATCCAATTTATTCGTCCTAAAAAATTGAATTTATATAATTATAACAATTATATAATTTCCAACTATGTCTGAAATACAAACAGTCGAAAAAATAAAAAGAGATAAATTATCATTAGTAATGTTTTTAGTGGGATCACTTGGGTATGCACCACAAGCGATAAAATTTGCGAATCTTTCAAAAGATTTACGAAATGATGAACAAATCTGGGAAGGTATCGCGAGATATCGGAGCGGAAAAAATAAAAAATTAAGATTACATTATTATGCTTATAATGGAAATTTCAAGCGATTTGTGTGGCTATCTAAATTAGGTATAAATATAAATACGACTACTAGAAATGGTTACAGTTCATTGATGTTAGCTTGTGTAAGCAGAAATAGGCATTACGGTCACTACTGGATAGTACAATATCTTTGTACCGAGATGATATCTCAAGTTGACTTTAGATTAAAAGTACGAAATACGGGGATAACGGCATTTAGTCTCGCATGTCAATTACATACAGTACGCGAGCTTAAATTACTTTGTAAATCAACGCCACTTGATGTATTAGATGCTACATGTGATAGTGAAACTACTTTGATGTCACTAGCAAAATATTATCCAAGCAAACAAACTGCTGAAGTTTGTGAAATATTGGTCAATTATGTTTCGTTGAATTTAGTGAATAAAAATGGTAATTCAGCATTACATTTGGCATGTATTAAAAAAAACTATGAGGTTATTAAGATACTTTGTAAGAAAGCGGATTTGAATTTACAAAATGAAGAAGGTGACACGCCTTTACATATTATCTGTAAATGGATCGTTAGTGTTACTGATTTTGATGAAATATATGGTCACTATAATGAAGCAATCATTCATGATGAATATTTAAAGTTTAATTTGAGTCTCATCAAATTATTTTGTAAATATGGTGCGGACTTACGAATTCAAAATTTGGAGGGAAATACTCCACTTCACATCGCTTGTAAGAATTTATATAATTTTGACTATTATGATCAGGGGCACATCCAAATTCACAATTCTACACTAGTTATTAAAATCCTTGCTATTAATGGAGCTCCCTTGAATGTTTTTAATAATGAAAGACAAACGCCGATTTATTTGGCAATAAAACAAACAATACAGGTTTATAATCTTGAGCATGAATTTAGTATTATTAAATTACTATATGATATGGGATCTCGTGTAGATTTGCTTACAAATAGTGGCGATACTGCTTTACATTTATCTTGTCAAGTCAAATATGCGAATCATGCTAATTATGTTGAATTATTTTTTAAAAATAAGAAATATTTGAATCTAAAGGATAATAATGGTAATACTCCAATTCAAACAGCAATTAATTTTAAAAATTATTGGAAAATTGACCATCTATGTTATCTTGGCGCTGATATGAATTTACAAAATAATCTTGGAAATACTCCCTGCCATACTGCTTGTTTACAAAGTGATATTCGTGCGGTTCAAATTCTGTGCGAGTATATGTTTGATCTCGAAATTAAGAACTTGAGAGGAGAAACCGCTCTTCACATTGCTTGTCGTGTGGGACATCCCATGATTGTTGAATTGATTTGTAGTTTTTCTTTTAATTTAAATTTACAGGATATGAATGGAGATACAGTTCTTCATACAGCATGTCGTGCGGGAAATTTTCCGGTTGTTCAGATTTTATCTAATTTTGGAGCACTTGTAGTGCTGCCATGGATTTATAATAATGATGGAGACAGTCCAATGAGAATTGCCAAGAATCTAGGTTATTTTCATACCAGACAGTTCTTTGACCAATCATTGTATAATATAAATAAGGATTTAATAGAATATAAACACCTTTATTTATAAAAAAAAATTGAGACTCATTACAATCGTCCCAATTTTTTTAATTAATTTATAAAAAAATTGAGACTCATTACAATCGTCCCAATTTTTTTTCTAATTATTCCAATTCAATAAAAAAAATTGATATCTTAATGTATTGAATCTGTATAGTAATAAAAGTATTATTATTATAACAGAATGCCTTCTACCGTTAAATACACCGAAGTCGACCTCTCCAAGCTCAAGTTTTCTACTCCCATAGAAAATGCTGAAACCCCTGATATCACCAAGTATCAGCTCATGTCCCTCCCATCGTACAATGATGAAGGGCTCCTCTTCATCCAAGGTCCCTGGATGAAGCTGGACTATTACGGATTTCCCAGCAAGTTCGATAAGACAGGCAAGCCTAACCTTAACAACTCAGGCAAACCCATGTCTGATCGCGAGCGTGGTAAGGTCAAGATCCCATTTAATCATGACAATCCCGAATCAAAGAAACTTTATGATGTTCTCACAAGCATTGATGACAAGTGTGAGGCTGAAAAGGAGACTTTATTTGGGGATAAAAAGAAGGCAGCGGCTTACAACTACCAGCCCATGGTTCGTGAAGCAGCCGAAGATCCTGATGCTCCCGAAGGAACTCCACCCAAGCCGGATTACTTCGTAGTCAAGCTTGATTTCAAGTACGGAACGCCAAATGTTAGTACCGAACTCTACGTCAACGACGGTACTACGCGAACCAAGGTTGAAGCGATGATGTTGGACGACATCCAGAAGCACCTTCGTTACAAGTGTGAGTTCCGTCCGATCTTCTCACTCTCCAAGCTATTCTCAACCCGCGCAGCCAAGGACGGAAAGAGAACGTTTGGTATTGGTCTCAAGCTCAAGATGGTCGAAGTGAGGCCATTTGTCATGAGTGCCAAGAAGACCGAGCCTTTCTTCATTGATTCCGACGATGAAGAAGAGGAGCGCAAGGAACTGGTCAGTGCTAAGCCAACCGCAAGTGTAGCAAGCAACTCTGCTGCTGCTGTTCGAACGGAAACAGCAGCAGCCATCGCTACAGTTGTTAGCGAGGTGAGTGGTTCAACTACTTATGCTTCAGTGACGGCGAGTGGTGGTGCTGGCGGTAGTGCTGGACTAGAGCCTGGAGAGACGCTGGTGGGCAAGAAGGGCAAGAAGGTTAAGGGAGTTTAAGCTTAGGTGGGAGTTTAAGCTTAGGTGGGAGTTTAAGCTTAGGTGGGAGTTTAATTTAAAATTTAATTTATAAAACAAAAACAAATAAAAATATTAGTTTGAATAAATAAAATAAAAAATTTATTTATGTATATGGAAGAAAATAAAATCTACTTATTAAATCAAATAGATTTAAATAAAATTATTTATTCAAAAGTAAATGAAATGAATGAAAAGAAATTAATTCACATCTATTATGAAAAACCCGGTCAAAAATTACTTTTTCAAACTCCACAATTATTAAATATATTTGATATTCAAAAAAGTCAATATTTTAATGAATTAATCTTACCATTATATGATTGTAATTTAAAAGTTCCTTTATTAATTAATTTCTTAAAAGATTTAGATTTAAAAGTTGTTAATAATGCTC
>Ga0214919_10000856_pt1 | contig 51688 bp, 49 predicted proteins | sample LL1503_MetaG_FD_177994 | JGI IMG/M metagenome (GOLD analysis project Ga0214919, IMG submission 177994) | Freshwater microbial communities from Lake Lanier, Atlanta, Georgia, United States - LL-1503 | ecosystem: Environmental > Aquatic > Freshwater > Lake | place: USA: Georgia | collected...
TTACCATCGGCTGAGTTGCCATCGGTTGATTTACCATCGGCTGAGTTGCCATCGGTTGATTTACCATCGGCTGAGTTGCCATCGGTTGATTTACCATCGGCTGATTTATTTTCGCCTAGAAAATTTCAGACACCTCAACGACCTAGGAAAATAAAACCTTTGCCTACAAGTGATTTGGAGAGGATAAATTCGCGAATTGAAACCTATTTGAAAGAAACTCAAACATTTATAGAAAAATATAATTTGACTGATGACGAATTCATGAAACAATTAGTATCTAACGTTATAACTTCTCAAAAGACACTCACAGACAACACTGACCGAACTAGGTCTGATAATTATTCGAGACGTTTGACTATAGGAAGACAAAGATCGCATTCTATTAGCGACGACAACAATAATACGGATCGAACGCAATCATCTTGTTTCAGAAACGGAACATTAGATAATATTATTCAAAGAGTATCAACGGGTGAACCGTCGAAAATTTAAAAAAAACTTGTTATTTTGAAAATGGATTGCCCCCGAACAACTCTCTACCAATTATTAAATTGTGAATATTTCATTCGTTTTATGTTCGAAAATACCCAACCCTCCCCATTTTTTATACAGGGTCCTGTATTGCTTTTCGTTAAACATTGATAAATGTTCTGGTCTGTTATAGACTTGTCTTGTCGCGGTATAAAGACTTGAACAGATCATTTTTGTGGATTCGTCCAGCTTGTTGAAATTATTAAACATGTTGAAATTATTAAACATGTTGAAATATTTTAATCGCATTTGTGTATTATACGTAATTATTTTTTGGATTTATATTATAATTAAACTTTAATATAAATGTATATAATAAATGAATGATTTGAATAATGTTATAGTGTTATCTTTATTTGAAGTTTTTGGAGATTTTCAGTTTCAAGAATATGTAAATACGAATAATTATAAACCTCTTTTTCTTGGAATTTTAGGTTATATCGGAGTCGTTATATATCTTATAAAAAGTTTGAGAGATATAAATATCCTTTACGTGAATTTATTATGGGACGGAACCTCGGCTATTTTTGAATCTCTGGCCGCTATTTTTATATTAGGGCAAAAATTTAAAAGTTATACGCATCTAATCGGAGCAATTCTTATTGTAAGCGGAATATATATTATACAATATAAATAACATATTTATGCTTGTGATTTTAAAAGACGGTGTATAATTAACTTTTTCGTCCCGCTTACTGGCAAATTCTTCTCTTTTAATTTTTTACGAATATCATTCATATTTGAAGAGTCAAATAATTTCTGCATTTCGACGGTCCAGTTTGTAATGTCGTTAAAAGTATCGGAATCGTCGCATGACGATGATGATGATGATGATGATGAATCATCTTTATGGCCTCCTCCTAATAATGACTGTTTTTCAAGTTGTTTTTTCAAGGCATTCTCTTTCAAAATATAATGTTTTTCGCATATATTTCCGTATACGGATTCAAACCCATTTTTACAGCACACATCTCCTTTATTATGACCATATTTGAATACATAATCACATGATTTAAATTTCATACAATAAATAGACGGCGTATTGACTCCCTTTATAGACTGGTTTACTATGGATGGAATGAACGGTAGTATGTTCCTCGTAATTTGACGACAATATGGACATTTAATTTCATTCAATCGCACGGGAAATGGGTCATTAATGTTGAATGTCTTTTGCCGACATAGTTCATTGAATAATGAAATGTAATTAAAAGTGTGTTTACAATCAAGTGTAATACTGTTTTGTTCAAGTATTTTTCCAGTAATCATACAAATTTTCTCTGTATAAGACACTTCAACCGGAGTTTCCGATTTGTTCAATTCTGCATAAAAATCGAAATCATCTTCTATTATATAATTTATCTGTGTAATTATTGTATTTTGACCTATTGCATTTTGACCTATTGTATTTTGACCTATTGCTTTTGGACCGCCTAAAGTATTAGATGACATTTTATTCTTAAACCTTTATATTTGTTATTGCCGATTTGTTTTTAAATCGTAACTTTAATTTTATGTGTTTTAGAACGTCCGTTATGATATAATTCTCTCGCTTTATTTGCCAAGACAAATGCCTTTTTTCTATGATCGCATCCTTTTTCTATTAAATGATAATCCACCGCGGCGGCTTTGCCTCCTGTTATAGAACTTGCCAATCGCGCTAAACCCCATGATTGAGCGGTTTGATTGGGTCTAGACCCTGACGAATAATAAGCACCTGCTCCTTTATTTACGATTTTTTTCAAAGTATTTAGAGAACATCCAGTTGCCGATGACAATTTTTTTGAAGGAATTATATTTCGTAAGTTGTATATTTTTCGGGCTTTTAAAGTATGGTTCGAAGGTTTGCTATGGAATGATCTCAAATGCGGTCTGGTAAAATAAGAACCCCTTTTATACAATTTTCTTGTTTTTTGTAAAAGTTGCATTTGTTTCTTTTTGTCCTTGTTAGAAAGTCTAGATGGGACATATCTCACTGGAAAACGCATTATTACAATTAGTATTTATTTTATTATTTATATCATATGAAACAAAAGAAATAAATAATATATTTCATATATTAATAATGTCAAAAGCTGTTACAAAAGAAGAATGGGGAAATGCGTGTTGGTATTTGTTTCATACACTTGCTGAAAAATTAAAGCAAGACCAAGAAGCTGAAATAACAGCTTTATTTGATGAAATTAAGAATATATGCGGCAACCTACCATGTCCAACTTGCTCGGCGCACGCAATTTCTAAATTAGCAACAATTAGACCGAATTCAGTTAAAACAAAAGATGATTTAATAAATGTTTTGGTAGAGTTTCATAATTCGGTAAACACTAGATTGAAAAAACCATTGTTTACAAAAGAGGAATGTCGAGAGAAATACAAAAAAGCTATATTAACAAACATTGTAACTCATTTTATTCAAGTATTTGACAAGCCAACTGGAATAGACCATTATATGATGTATACCGTTCAGCGAAGTAATTGCCTGAAACGGTTTATTTCATACATAAAAGGAAACGAGTCCAAGTATACTTTTTAATTCGCATTTTATTTTTATATCTCTCCCTTTTAGGGAAATCGTATTAAAATAAAATCAAATCAATTATATAAATGATAAAAATAAAAAACCCTAAACTAGTTGATGATAATATTAGTGTTTTAAAGAATGAAAATGCCGAAACGGAAGAAAAAAAAATAAGGACACTCCAAGGTATAATAAAAAGGACTATAATAGCTGTTTATAAATACAGAGAAATGTCGGTTTTCGACTCTAATGATTTAAGCGTATGCCTTCAATTGCTAGAGAATATATTTAGTTCATTGACATTGGCATTATCGTCTTCTTCCTCAAAAAGTCCTAAAAAAGTCATAGATGAATCAACTAATACCTTGACTAGTATTATAAATTACTACGGGACAGATAATCTACAAGACCTACTTTATGTTTGCTTCGGAGAAGATTTTGTTTCAAATAATATTCTATTGAACCCTCATATAAAAGACAAGTACAATATATTGAACAAGTACATTCGTCCTATAGGATGTAAAAAAATTAGTAAAAAAGCCTCTGAGCAAATATCTTCAGACGAATCAAAGGTCAAGTTGGATGATAATATACTAAATATGCTCGATTGCTTTGATTTAGCGTCAATTGGTAAAACATTCCACACAAAGGTTTATGGGATAAAGGTTGCTATAAATAGTAAGGAAAAGGGTAAGAGTATATATGTATATGCTTTAGTTGACCCCATTTTTATTGAATGTCTAGACTATGAATTCATTAAAAATAAGCTTGTTTTATTAACAAATGAAATACCAAAGGACCCAGAATTTGGAAAAATAACGTTTGGTAGATTTATTTCAAGTCTAACACTGAAAGATTTACTGGTTTACTCAAATAGCGAATTGTATAATAATTATTTAGACATATTATCTCAAGTCAAACTAATTAAGCAACTTCCTATAAGTCAGGTTATAAAAAACTTTATTACGTCTGATTTGTATACTCAACGGAATACTATAATTAACTTGTTATTGAAATCAAGTGAACATGAATATCAATATATTTCATATCTTTTGTACGACATTCTAACAAATGATGCTAATGGGACTGCAGATTCACATGAACAGACCCTTCTTCTTGATAGCTTGCCATATAATTATAAGAAATATTTTAGCGAAGCGATGGGTCAAACAGTTAAATATATAAACAATCTTTCAAATACAGAGCCAAATAAATTTCCACTAGAACAGCAAATATGTCTAATGAAAGTAGCCGATCATGTAAAAGAAAAGGCAATGGTGAAACTTAAGGAGGTCAAGTCCAAGTCGGACGATTCTGGGTCAAAGGCGCGACAATATCTAGACGGGTTACTTAAAATCCCGTTTGGGATATATAAACAAGAACCAATTTTAAATATGACATTGGAAAGCGTATCATTATTTAACAATATGAACGAAACGATTAAAAATTCTCCGTTGAGTTATTTTGCGTCGGCATTGGTTCCGTCTAAAGATAAATACAATGCGATTGAAACCAGAAAATATTCAAGAATGTTTAGAGATAGTATTAATAATAACTATTGTGATAAAAATGTTTCTTTTTTTTCAAAAGCCATTTGTATTAATGATACGGGACATATGATAAAAACAATGTTGGAAAATAGAAAAAAAGACGAAATTGTTCCTATAATAAGTGAAATAAACCAGTTGATAAAACTTAAAAATAAAAGTAATAAAAATGATGACAATAATAGTATTAAAAAAATTGGTTGTTCTGGTAAAAAGATCGCAGACATAAAAAAAGATATTATTCAATTTGTAGAATCGTGTGAGGAGGATCAGAACATAGAAACTCTCTTGACATTGATATCGAAATTAGACCAAAGATGCGCCGATGTATTAAAAACAACCACTTCGTCACTTTTATTATTAGAGCAAAAAACGAATCATGTATCCGAATACATACAGGGAGTTCGGGAAACATTGGACGAAGCAGTCCACGGACACGTAAGAGCTAAACGGCAGGTAGAACGAATAATTGGGCAATGGATTAATGGAGAAAACACTGGTTATTGCTTTGGATTTGAAGGACCGCCTGGTGTTGGTAAAACGTCCCTAGCTAAAAAGGGCATAGCAAAATGTCTTAAGGACGGGGACGGTAATGCCAGACCGTTTGCCTTTATAGCAATAGGCGGTTCTTCTAACGGAAGCACACTTGATGGACATAACTACACATATGTGGGATCTACTTGGGGACGCATTCTTGAAATACTTATGGAAACGAAATGTATGAATCCGATTATTTTTATAGATGAATTGGACAAGGTAAGCAAAACCGAACACGGAAAAGAAATAATAGGAATTTTGACACATTTGATAGATCCGACACAAAACGATTCGTTCCAAGACAAGTATTTCAATGGAATCGACATTGATCTTTCAAAGGCCTTATTCATTTTTTCATACAATGACGCAGAGTCAATAGACAAAATATTGCTAGACAGAATTCATCGAATCAAGTTTGATAATCTTTCTCTCGACGAAAAGATGACAATAGCAAAAAAATATATTCTTCCAGAAACATATTCTAAAATGGGAATGAGTGGTAACGGGATTGTGGAAATGGACGACAGTGTGATAGAATACATAATTAACGAGTATACAAACGAACCGGGTGTTAGAAAGTTGAAAGAAGTTGCGTTTGACATATTTGGAGAGATCAATATTTCTATTTTGAGAGAAGACAGCAATTTTACACTACCTATAAGGATTTCAAAGGACGATATAAAATATAAATATTTAAAGGATAGACATGAAATCGTTTCTAAAAAAATACACGACTCTCCCAAAAGTGCTCTTATTAATGGTTTGTGGGCAAATTCTATGGGAAGAGGCGGGGTTCTTCCAATCGAAGCATCTTTTTTCCCTTCTGCCTCCTTTTTGGAATTGAAATTGACAGGGCTTCAAGGGGATGTTATGAAAGAAAGTATGTCTGTAGCAAAAACCATCGCATGGTCTTTATTAACTAAACTCGAAATGGAGTTGATAATTAATGATTTAGAAAAAACAAAAAGCCAGGGGATTCACATTCATACGCCAGAAGGGGCTACTCCGAAAGACGGTCCTTCCGCCGGAACGGCTATTGTTATTGTATTGTATAGTCTTTTCACTGGGAAAAAAATACGAAACGATATTGCGATTACTGGAGAGATTTGTCTTCAAGGCAACGTAACCGCAATTGGGGGATTAGACCTTAAATTTTTAGGAGGTATTCGAGCAGGGGTTAAAACGTTTCTATTTCCAAAGGAAAATGATAAGGATTTCGCCGACTTTAAAAAAAAGTATGCGGCCAATCCAATTCTTAATGGGATAACTTTTTTGCCTATAGCAAATGTGAAAGAAGCGATTGATATTGTTGTTGTGTGTTGAATTTTTAACAATTATTTGTAAAGTTAAATATTCTATTCTTCTATTATAATAATAGGAATATACCAAAGATGCAAAACAATAATGGTGGCGGAAATACCAATAACAATGCTATAGGACTCACCATGGGGAATGTGTTTAAGCTTTTCTCAGCAATAAGTCCAATTTTGCTAGTATTTTTCTTGGTAGTGTCGTCATTGTTCAACCAAGATCTTAAGGGACTTATTTATTTGGCTGGATTATTGATTGCTTGTGTCATTAATCTTTTTGCTATGAATCACATTGGGAGTACGAAGACAAATAATATCGACGTAATATGCGATTTATTTGACTTTCCAAAGACCGGATTCAATAGTCCAAACCTAACCAGTATGATTATATCTTTTACTACATTGTACGTTTTGCTCCCAATGAACTACAATAATTCTATGAATTACGGAGTTGTGGCATTTTTCCTATGCTTGTTTTCTGTGGATACGTTTACAAAGATTAAATATTCTTGTACAACTGGGAGTGGAATTGTTTTAGGAACATTAGTTGGAGGACTTTTGGGACTGGTATGGTACTCCATGTTGAAAAATTCTGGACACAGTTCCCTTCTTTACTTTGACGAACTTCAGACAAATAAAGTGAAGTGTTCAAAACCCGATAAGCAGACATTCAAATGTTCTGTTTACAGAAACGGAGAGCTTATTTCTAATAATATTGTTTAACGATGATGACGGAAAAAGTGTAAGGCAAAATTGTAATAGCAAGAGGGTTATTTGTAAAAGGACGTATCTGTGAAAAACCCAGTTATTCTATTGTTTTTTCCTACTATGTTAAATGAAGAATTTGTATCTTTTATTGTTCCAAGATTATTTAATGTCTGGAGCGTATAAGGGAGAGATGATATGGATGAAGGTAAATTCGGGTATACAATCGGAGTAGGAGCATTATCGTCATCATCCTCGACGTCTGCATAGGAATATGGATCCTGAATCTTTTTATTTTTGTATTTGTACTTGTTCATATGGTATTTAGTTTCGCAAATGTTTTCCATTGTTTCTCGTCGCTGTTTGTCTAAAAGGGTTTTAAAATAGGGTAATAATAAATAGACTAATATACCTGCCACGATAATTAATAGAATTAACTCCTTCATATCGTATTATAAAGTAGATATATATAATTATTTTTATTTTTTTTGTTTTTGTGTTTTTGAACGTTTTTTTGTTTGGTATTATTTTAGGTAAATAAATATATCGTTATTTATATCATTGTATTATATATGTCAAGTAATAAAGCGAAGAGAAATAAACAAAAAAAGGATGATGAAAAAGAAAATGATTGGTATGGGTTTGGCATTCAAATTATAAAAAATTTAATATACACATTATTGTTCGGTCTATTGGGTTCTAATTTTATATTTTATTACAAGTCTGTAAATTTTGATGAAAATGAAAACGACGACTTTAATGATGATAAAACCCAGGATAAGTATTTTCCAATTAAGACTTCGTATTATAACAAGGATTTTAATACAGGAGCAACAGGTGGATCAGGAGCAACAGGAGGATCAGGAGCAGCAACAGCAGCACAATCAGGAGCAGCAACACAAACAGTAGCAGCAACACAATCCGCACCATCATCACCATCATCAGCAGCAGCAACACAATCAGGAGCAACACCATCAGGAGCAACAGCCGCAACATCACCAGCACCATCATCACCATCATCAGCAGCAGCAACACAATCAGGAGCAACACCATCAGGAGCAGCAGCACCAGTGGCACTAGCAACAGCAGCACCAGTGGCACTAGCAACAGCAGCACCAGTATCAGCACTAGTAGAAGTAACACCCCTAGGAGCAACAGCTGCAACATCACCAGCGACAGCAGCACAAACAGTAGCAGCAACACAATCAGGAGGAGCAACACCATCATCACCATCATCAGCAGCAATAGCAACAGCAGCACCAGTGGCACTAGCAACAGCAGCACCAGTATCAGCACTAGTAGAATTAACGCCCGTAGGAGCAACAGCCGCAACATCACCAGGGGCACTAGCGACAGCGACAGCAGCACAAACAGTAGCAGCATCACCAACATCAGCATCAGGATCAGGACCAGGACCAGGACCAACGTCACCTACAGGATCAGGACCAACATCACCTACAGGATCAGGACCAACATCATCTACAGGATCAGGACCAGGATCAGGACCAACGTCACCTACAGGATCAGGATCAGGAACAGGACCAGCATCAGGACCAGCATCAGGACCAACGTCACCTACAGGATCAGGATCAGGAACAGGACCAACGTCACCTACAGGATCAGGATCAGGAACAGGACCAGCATCAGGACCAGCATCAGGACAATCGCCAGCAACAAAAAATACATCAGAAAAAAATCAAAAAAACAAAAAGTATAAATGCAACGACAATGGAAAAAATAAGGATAAACCAACTGAAGATTCCAAACCGGATTTCCCATACAATTTGTATACCAAACCACCTCAAAATTGTAATACAGACACATGCAAAACAACCTTTCTAACTTGGTGGCAAAACATGTTCGCTTATTCAGTATTTAACACAAATAAGTGGATTAGATTGAATACAAGAAAAATTTTCAAAAATCCCGGTAAATACAGTATAATTGAATCTGATACGGCATTTTATTTACTATTTGTATTTTATTTCATAGGTGGACTAATTTGTTCATCTTTTTCAGGAATTATATATTTAATAATGACACTGTTTATAGAACCAGACAAGGTTAAGTATGAGAGCGGAATTATTGCATACTTTATCCCGCAATCCTCGCCGTCGCCATTATTCGACTGGTCCCCATTCTGGTGGGTATTATTTAATATTTTTCCTTTTTTTTGGATTATTTTCATTATAATGATTTTGTTCACGATTTTTACTATTACACAATACATTTTTAATTTTACCATTAAACCTCTAATGAATAATCCAGACGATATAAAGGAAATTTTAAAATGTAACGTTCATACGTTAATTTTATTCTTTTGCGGGCTTACAATTTTTTCTTCATCTCAATATCTTGATGATGTTTCGACAATAGTAATGTCTGTCGTTACATTATTATACTTAATAAGGACGACCGTTTTATACATAAAAGATTATACAAATTCTTAAAAAAAAAATATATCCAACACCCATCCTACCTATAATAGCACAATACAATTAAATTTTAATCTACAATTTCGTTTTTATCTTGGTGCTTTTCAGCAATTTCTTGTATTTTAGCATGCCATTTTTTAACTACATCAGGATGTAGTTTTACCTTCCGATGGTCCATATATTCCTCTGGGTTATTATAATAAACCAAATTTCCTGATTTATTAACCTTTCTTTTTTTCAATCTTATCCCAGACGAATCGCATCTGCCAGTGGAATCCATTACTCTAAACAATTGCGACGTTTCTTCGCTACCATTATTAAACGGGTAGACCGTGCCATAAATACCATTCTTTACCATTCTATCATTTGAAGTGAAATATTCTCTTACACATTCGTCATCGTCGTCATCCGACATGTGTCGGGGTTGATTGTGTCTCTCCTGTTGATTTGCGGCGTAGCTGGAAGATCTTTTGTCTCTGTATTCGGTAGTCATATTTGGGCTTGATTTATCTCTTATAATTTTATGTAAAATCAAATCAATTTTTTTTTAAATTGATTTGGTCTGGTTTTTTATCAAATTCATCAATGGCATAAGAGTTCTATTTTTTTATATATAATATATAACAATGTCATTTCTATTATGCTTTTACAAACCTCATAGGCTTATCCAGATATATATGTAAATCTCCTATTTTTTTAGAAGCATCACTGTAAACATCGAGATAACCAATACTTCCTTTTATTTTCAACATACATTCTATTATTTGTGTTTTTGCGTCTTCAACGTTATTAATCGAAAAAGGTAAACCGCTGTTATTTAATTCAGGCGTTCCATAATTATGCGCGTATTGAACTATATTTAACACATTTGCACGGGTAGTGTTGTAACCGATATTACCATCTTCTTTCAATATGTTTAATAATCTAAGATCATGACTTTTATTCCGTTGCTGTGAGCTAATCCAATAGGATTCGTCTAAGTATCTATTGTTAAACCATTCAAACCCTTTTTCATCTCCACATGTTGTTTTACATTCACTTTCTTTACATACATTGTCATATATCTTTTTAGAATTAACTGCGGCTGATTTATTGAAATACGATCTTCCATAGTCAATAATCTTTGCGATATATTTTGACTTGAAATCGATTGTATTAGGAGAAAGATGATAATGATAGTGAATATACCCATCCTTGAGAGGTTCATACAATAAGACATTGTTCCCATGCAAGTCGTAGTGTGTAAATTTATCCTGAAGAATTGATAAAGGTATATAAACTTGTAATAAAACATTTAACAATTCATGATCTCTAAAGCTTTTATTAGATACCATATCTTGAACTGATTTAACTCCCTTGAAATGTTGGATAAGAATTGAGATATTAGTTGGTTTAGCGCATGCTTCTTTGGCAAAATTATTTAGATCTATATCTCCTTGGGATACCAATTTTAATTTATTTTTAAGAATATCAACAGTAGGATTCAATTTCATATTTGTCCAATCCGTTTCACTTTCGTAATTAAAACATCCATAGGTTTCCACGAAACACGGATAATGGTCAATATATTCGTTCAATGCTTTTCCAACTATATATTCGTAGAGCAAATTGTCGGCGGTTTCGTTAGCGGAAGATTTCAAAATTGCGTTTGCTACATATTGGCCGTGTACATACCGTATGTCTCTTATAAATCCGTTTACACTGACCGCTCCTATAGGATTAATAGATTTAACATAGTCAAAATTAACAAAGCCATTGAAATGCTTCTTTATTTTGGCCCTTTCGGTTCCAAAAGCTAAACATACTCCAGAATCAGAACATACTGCTTTTAAAAACTCGGCTCTTCGTATGTGTTTTGTTTTGGACATAAATCGCTGGATAACTTCTGTTGCTTTTAATTTTTTTCTTCTTTCGTCTGACTTTTTTTTTTGGACATTTTTTCGCGTTTTATCAACAAAACGCCTTACAATGTCTTTGGCTTTTGCTTCTCGTTTCTCTTCGTCTGCTAATCGTTTTTCTTCAACGGCTTCTTCTCTTCTTTGCTTTTGCTCGTCTGCTACTTGCTTTTCTTCAACTGCTACTTGTTTTTCTTCAACTGCTTCTGCTCTTTGTTTTTTCTCCTCGTCTGCTCTTTTTCTAGATTTTCTTGCGCGAGGTATTACATTACAATTTGCGTCCATTGTATAGGCATTTTTTAACCTACAATATTTTCTAATTTGGCCGTCTAGATAATAGCACATATCATCATTGACACACACTTCTCGCTTAAGCTTTCTGCACTTGGAATAGCATTTTTTAGGCGGCATTTATTGTTTATACAATATTAAGAAAATAAAAAAATAAAGGTATAATTAATCCTAATAATATACTATATCCGGATTAACAATTTCGACGACTTTGGGATCGCCTCTCAGTTCCTTAATAATGGAGTTTAGACGGTCGATTTCTAATTCCGAACCCTTCAATCTATTTACTAAATCTACAATTGTTTTTTGTTGTTTTTGAAGCATTTCAGAAACATTTGCCATTCTGATTTCATTGCCTTTTTTGCGACTTTCTTCCATGTCACGTGTTTGTTTTAAAACGTCTGGCTTCATAGACGGTTCTCCGGGGGCATAATCTTTCAATAAAAAATCCATTTGGTTCATATAAAAATCTTTTAGTTTATTGTTTGAAATAAACATATCGACTGTTTTATCCGATTCTTTTACAAATGGATTATTAGAAAGATCATTTAGGAGACTCGATTTATCAAACGTATTATGCTTATGAGAGAAAACAAGTATTGTTTTTAATGGGTTCAATTGGACAAAAGGGACGGTGTAATTTTTCAAAAACGCCTTTTCTTCTGCCAACGCAGCATGATTTTCATATTGATGATCCTTGAGCAATTCCCGTTTGAAGGCAAACGTCCCAGCGGTGGCGTGATTCGGACCGTAAGGACCAAATTGGTACATTTTATTGATGGTATTAAAATAAATGTATATTTCGCTGCTACCGGCACACAATGCTTTTGGATTGGCAATTAATGATTGAACCGCGTGAGATATCCTATCCGGAGGATAATAGTCGTCGTCGTCCATGTATACGATAATAGTCCCTGTTGATTTTTCGTGTAAAAGATTTCTTTTTTGTCCAAGAGCCATTTTAGTGTCGTATTTAAAGTATTTTACTTCTTTAACGTCCTTTAGCAAATCTTCTATTTTATCCGTTCCGTCGTCGATTATTATCCATTCCAGTCTATCTTTTGGATAGTCTTGGTTATTAAAACACTCGATCATACTTTTAATGAATGGTCGTCGGTTGAATGTCGGAGTACATACACTTACAAATGGGTATTTTTTCAACCTTGCTATTTTTTCTCTCAATTTTTTATTTACCATGTATTTTAAATATAATATAATTGAGAGTTTATTCTTTATTACGTTTTTCACGCATCGTCGTTAATAGGGTCGTCATTATCCTCGGCGCACTCTAACGAATTAACTGTATACTTTTCAATATATCTATACATCCGATTAACGTCTAATTTTGTAATATCGAATTTTTCAATAATATCATTAACTGTTTTGGTAAATACACTTTCCGAAGATTCTTTTTTTAAACGCATAAAAAACGCAAACAAGTCCTTCTTGTCCATACAAAGTTGCTGACACAAATTATTAATAAAAATCGTATTGTTATATTCCGTGCTATATTTAGTGAGAACTTTTGTGAATCTAACCTCTGATGGGTTGTATTTGGGTTTTTTAAATTCACTGTGGAACATATTATTACAATGAAATGATTTTATGAGTGAACTCAGTTCATTAAATTGCCATATTTGTTTTTGAAATGTGATTCTATCGATATAGTCTGCGAAACAAAAATTGGACAACATTTTTAAGTAAAACGGAATCGTTTTTTTGTAAGAGTGTTTATTTAATACGTCTATTATATTTTCATGCCATAATAGACCTACTATAGTTCGGTCGGTTTCGTTCATTAAATAAAGATGTTCATCAAGTGACATTTTAGTGTTGATCATTTTTTTAGCGATTTCCTTTGTATCATCGTTGTACAGTCGTGGGTTCAATACATTTTGTATGATTTCGCTTGTAAGGAGATTTGCGTTTGTTTTATACAATTCGTATACTGATTTTAGTTTACGGAGGTCGCATTGAATGTATGAAAGGAGATATTTCTTAAAAAGAGTCTCATCGCTGGGTTGAATAATATTCCTTGGCACGTATTGTAAATTTGGCAAAAGTTTATTGATCAATTTGCCCATTTGGTCATCTGTAGGGCTTTTCAGTTCTATCGTGTTACATACCTTCATTAAATCCTTTATTTTCTTGTCTACATGATAATTACTTATACATATGATAGGAACATACACGGCTTCTTCTAATTTTTGTTTTTTTGTTTTTTTAGGTCGGATCAACTTAATGAGAGAATTTATCCCACCTTTGTCTCCGTTATTCATCCCGTCAATTTCGTCCATTATTACCGCAATATAACGCTGTTTTTTGGTAAACATACTCAAGATGTTCCTGTCCGATATGTTTTCCTTTGTCAACAATTCTATTATAGATTTATTTCTTATATCACCTGTGTCATATTTTATAATATCATAATCCATCTCTTTAAGGACCGAAATTACAAATTCTGTTTTGCCGCTACCAGGAGATCCGTATACATAATACCCTCGTTTTAACGATAAATCCTTTTTATTTAACTGGAATGCTATTAGCGACTTTTTAAATTGGCTGGCAATATCATTTCTCTCCAATGAACTGTTTAGAAATGATGTATTCATTATATATTCCGTTTGGCAATTCTTTATACTATTTAGAAATAAAACTGATTTTGGGTTCTAACGCAATAATTAAGATAAACATGATGGGTTGTTTGTAATTCCGTCCCACGTCAAGTTACAATTCCTAGCCCAATTAGCCTTGTTACATAGACCGTATCCAGACGTCCATTTTGTCTCCGAAAAATCCATTGAGTCTCCGCATTTACCAAGTATGTTTTTAGTAGGGTTCTTGTTTTTGCATATTAAGCCACTTCCATTCGATACATCTTCCCAATAATCTGGACAAGTTGCAATGGTGGGAGGGAATGTATCGGAGAATCTTTTTCGGTAGACCATAATACCGATACACACAAGTAATATTACTAGACAAATGACGGATATTATAAGAACAATAGATTGAAAGTTTACGTCCATTGAAAGTAATTAAAATATATATTAAAACTAGATATTAATTTATAAAATTTAATTATAGGATTAATTATAGGACGTCTTAGAGATAATATTTTCTTTTTATTTATATAATGGAGATAAATAGCAACGGAAGAATTAATTTGCTAAGTCAAGACACAAATAAATTGTTTTCAATGACAGACAGAATCCCTATAATAAGCCGTGTAGCAGATTATAGCGAGGCAATGACAGGGAACTGGAGTGATACTTTGTTATCTACTACTTATTTTAGTTCTAAAAACATTAAAATCATTCAAAATGGTATACGAATCGGAGTTTTTCAAAGGTCTAATGGACAATATTTAATAGGAGAACAGAATGAAGATGAATTGAAAATTATTATGCGCGGAGTTTTTCTTCAAAATTCTCTTAATATTCAAAATAATATAAAAGAACAAGTTGAGAACTTGAACAAGATCGTGTTAGACTATGCTATACCTCAAATATACGGAGAAGCACAAGGGTATATGAAATACAAATATGACGTAAGCACACTTGCTGTGCCAATGGAACATCCGATTATGTCTAAAACTAACAATAAACAACTCGAGTTAAAAAAATGGTTTTGAAAAAGTATAAACATTAAATAATAAATAATAACTTGACAATATAATATAGAATAATAATGATAATGTTATTATAATTCTATATGGCAGTTCTTACTGTATTATTATTTTTTTCATCATTAATAGTGTTTGTATATTACACATATAATTGTTTTATAAATACCCATTTCAGAAAAGATGGGATGATGGTATATGATTATTTTATGAAACATTTTCTCAAGGGCGTAAGCAATAATGATTTTAATTTTATGAACTATGGGCTTTGGGATGATGAAAATAATACTCTTGAAAAGGCAAATTTAAATTTATGTGATTTTGTTTACACTAAAATAAAGAGGAGGTCGTCTGACGAAACAACTGATCATAAACGCGGAATACTGGATGTAGGATGCGGATACGGTTTTCAGGATATAGTATGGAGTAAGAAATTGGATGATATGAATACGAAAATATACGCAATAGATATTTCAGAAAAACAAATTGAGTACGCAATAACCGCTCAAAAGGAGAATAATATAAGCAACAAACAATTAACCTACATGGTAGGTGATGCTATGAACATTCAAGACCAGTTCAAATGTAAATTTGATACAATTATTTCGCTTGAATCGGCCTTTCATTATAGAGATCGACCGATGTTTTTTAAAAATGTACAAAGTTTACTGAAGGATGATGGTGTATTTGTGATAACTGACATTATATTGAACGATAATGCTTTGTCTATATTGAGTACTATATTTATGAGTTTCGCAATTGATTTTTTTAATATACCTGAAAACAACTTGATACGATTGGATGATTGGAAAAAATCAATAAGAGATAATGGTTTAGAATGTATAGAAATACATAATATTACAGAAAAAACATTTGATCCTTATTATAGGTACACCTTTCATCAATATTGTAAAAATGCGCCGTTGTTTGCTAATATGTGTCAAAATGTGTTTGCTTATGTGCAGCCGTTTACCTATGTTGTTGCCGTATGTAAAAAAAAGGTTTGTAGATAAACACAAATAAAACTAAAACTAACTATTCATTAGGCGGTTGTAACAGGTTTCTGTTTCTTTACAATCTTGATATGTTTCTTACTTGGTTCGTGTATTTTATTTCTTTCTTTTTTATACGTTTGATATTGTGTTTTGAAATCCTCGAGTTCATTCAGCCAAATACTGGCTTCTTTTGTAGATTCAAGGACCTTTGAATTGTTCATTTTTAAATCTCTTTCCTTTATCAACTTTTTAAAATTTTCTTCCGTGACCATATCCATTGGCATTTTTGTTAAATATTTATACGAATTACTTTGGTTTTCTGAGTCGGGATCGATTTCTATAATAGTATCATATCTCATTTGTTTTAAAATACTATTTACCTCTTCCATTTTCTTTTTACGCAGATCAATTGTGTCTGTAAGTATGTCGTTTATAAACCTGGCCTTATTTGACAAGACCATTGTTTCCTTCTTTAATTCTGCCAATTGTGTCTCTTTTCTCTTTAAATAATATGTCATTCTCACGTTGATGAAATGATCGACGATTTCTTCTGCTGTTTTGAAGTAGCATAGCTTTTCGTTTTCGTCAAACATGTGCATGTTTGTCGTCGACTTGGTTGTGTACAATTTGAGCATCTTTTCCAAAGCATTACATCCATGCTCTGTTTCTTCGGATGATAATTTCTCAATAACTCCTTGTGCCAACGTGATTGTGATATCAACTTTCTTATCTGTGCTCATATCCACATAGTCTCTCACCGTGTTTGCGTAAGTGTGTGTTGGAGATTTAGAAGTTGGAGATTTGGGAGGAGCCGTGCGTGGTTTTGGTTTTGACGGAGAAGAGATCCCGATCAAACTCTCCAGATATTCCTTATAGTCGCCCGTCCAAACGCCCACTGGCAATTCGGTAACGCGAACACTTTTTGCGTTTACAATTTCATATTTACCCTTGATTAAATATTTAGTAGACGTGATTGGAGTGATTGTTCCGCAAAACCCTTCGTAATAAGGCTCAATAATAGCTGCCAATGCCGATGCGGTTAGTTTGCTTATTATATAGTCGGCAATCTGAACAGGATTGAAACACATAATGTCTGTGCTGAACCCTGTGCCAATCCCCTTGCTTCCATTTACTAAAATCATTGGCAATATGGGAACATAGAATGTCGGTTCGACCAATGTTCCGTCGTCGTTTATATAATCCAGAATTCGAGCATTGTCGTCTTCTTCTCTAAACAGAGTTCGGGTGATTGGAGAAAGATTTGTGAATATATATCTTTCAGACGCCGAATCATCACCGCCTTGCAACCTAGTTCCAAACTGTCCGTTTGGTTCAAAGAGATTGATATTGTTTGATCCTACGAAATCTTGCGCCATGTTTACAATAGCTCCGTTCAGACTTTGTTCGCCGTGGTGATAGCAACTGACCTCTGAAACGCTTCCACTGAATTGAGCGACTTTTATTTCTTTTACCAGACGGCGTTTGAATGCGGTGAATAGGATTTTACGTTGGCTTGTTTTTAACCCGTCCATCATGTTTGGAATCGATCGTTCGCAATCGTATTTGGAAAAGTGTATCATTTCTCTTTCAATGAATTCGTCGTATGTAACTGTTTTCTGACTGGTATCGAGATAAAGATCCTTGTTGTATTTTTCTAGCCATAATTTTCTGTCAGGAGCTCGTTTCTTGTTGAAAACCATGTCGATTGAATCGCGACTTGAGGCTCCGTTGCTTTTGAATTCGACCATTTTTTTATTTTGGAAATATTCTTTGAATTCTTTTGATGTGCTTGTTCCCAATCCTTTGTAATATTTGATTTTCCATGTTTCTGGATGACTATCTGCCTTATTTTTCCACTCTGTATATTCTCCGTCGGTATAAAACGTGAGCTCCTTTACGCCTTTTTTTGCCTTTAAAATGGGCGTGTTCATAAATCCTATGAACCCTTCTATTTCCAATAAGGAGGACCATTCAGAGTCGAACAAATTAATACCAAGCCCTTTGATGTGACTTCCGTCCAAATCTTGGTCTGTCATGAATACGACCTTGCCATAACGAAGACGGGTTTTAACCAAATCCTCGCTGTATATTTGACCGATTTCAAGCCCAAGGATTTGTTTCATTTCGGTTATTTCCTTGTTTTCGAAAATGCGTGTTTTCGTTTCTCCTCGAACGTTGAAAAGTTTACCACGCATGGGATATATTCCGATTATATTTCGATCGTCTTTTGACAATCCGGAAACGATTCCTGCTTTGGCCGAATCTCCTTCGCATAGTATAAGGGTACATAAACTACTCTTGTCCGTTCCTGCGAAATTGGCGTCGATTAATTTCGGAATACCTCGGATTCGTTTTGTTTTTGCGCCGTCGTTTTTCTTCGCAGCCTTTAATTCTTTAATTTCTGTTATGGAACAAGCCGTATCCATCACGCCCATTTTCGCAATTTTTTCTACAAAATTGTCTGAGACCTCGCAAGTTGAACCGAAACTTGATACCGGTGTATTCATATAGTCCTTTGTCTGACTATCGAATGAAGGATTTTCAATATCACAGCGGACAAATATCATTAATTGTTCCTTTATTGCGCTTGGATTGACGTCTATTTTCTTCTTTTTCGTTATGTATGCGATTAATTTTCTAATGATTTGGTGAAGGATATAGTCGACGTGTTTTCCGCCCTTGTTTGTAAATATGCCGTTTACAAAGGATACTTGTGAAAATTCGTCCTTTGGTGATAGGCAAACCGCGTATTCCCATCGCTCATTTGCTTCTTCAAATACTCGCGAAGTTGTGGTCTTATCTCCGATATAAAGGTCTATATATTGTTGAAAGTTTTTAACTGGAATTAATTCATTGTTATATCTGACCTTTACCTTTTTATGTGTTATGGCGGCGATGTCATATACCCGACGTTTGAAAAGTTTAAGCATGTCATCTGTCAAAAGAGATCCTAGTCTTCCATAGTCCGGTTTGAACGAAATGGTCGTGTAAGGCTTTAGTTTTGATTTGGTAATGATTGGGGTTTCAATGGTGCTTAAATTGTCTTTGAATATTTGCGTGTATTTCAATCCTCTTATATGATCAACCGTTTCGATCTTGCCCCAAGATGACCATATGAAAACGAGTTTTACTCCAAACCCGTTTTTACCTCCAACTATTTTCTTTTCGCCCTTGTTATAGTTTGTCGATGTCCTCAAATGACCGAAGATCATTTCTGGAATCCATAGTTTATGTTCAGGGTGTTCGGCAATGTCAATGCCGTTCCCGTCATTTGTGAATGTAATAATTCCATCATCTGTTATTGAAATATTTATATTTGTTACTGGAATATTGCTGATTTTATCTGGATCGTCAACTGCCGATATAGCACATTTGGCGTCCATTCTTACCTGATGGTCTCTGCAATTTACAATTGCTTCGTCGAATAATTTATACAATCCAGGAATAATGGTTATGTGGTTATGCGATATTGATTTTGTAGAGTCTTCGTATACAAATGTTTCGTAATCTGTTTTATCCATAGAGCCGGTATAAGTGTCTGGATTATCTAATACGTGTTGTTTGTCTGTTTTTTTCTGATACATTTCTGTCAACAATTCTTCTTTTGTTTCTTCTTCTACTCCTCCTCCTGCTCCATCGTCTTTTTTTTTTGCTTTTGTTTTTGTTTTTGTTTGCGATGACTTCAAGGCGTCTTTTTTCTTTTTGGACACCGTCTTGGCGGATACATCGATTGGGTTCAAATTCGCGGGAATTGTCGTAAGCATCTTCTTGTCGGATATAAGTTAGAAAGTTAAAATATTTGTCAATTCAATTTTATAATAAATGAATAATTAAAAAATATAAATATAGTTTTAATGACCTGGTCCAATAAGTGAGAGTGAGAAAAAAAGTATGGGCTTCCCTTTTTTTTTTCTTGTGTTTTATGTGTTTTTTATTTCTTTTTATCGTCTCTATGTTTTTATTTTATTTTCTATCTTTTTTTCAATAATAAACCAAATGCGATTGTATCGCGCAATAATAACGAATGTAAGCATAACAAATACACACAAGGGGTTTACGGGGTGTCCCCGTCACACACACACACACACACACACACACACACACACACACACACACACACACACACACACGCAATGCGGGGTTTACGGGGTGTCCCCGTGGTTTACGGCGTCCCCGATGACTGCGGCCTTTAGCACATCAAGTGTAGAAGCAAGAGATGCCTTCATTCTGACATAAGCAGGCGCCGAAGTTGTAACAGCCAGTCGCTTCTCAATCTTGGCAACCATCGTCTTTAGCATCTCTTGCGTCAAGTTTGTGTATTGCGAAACGCCGCCTCTGTAGAGAACGCAAAGAAGATGGATGATCTGGTTGTTCGTCTCGCTGTCTCTCGGAAGACACTTGGCGCTTCTTTCCTTCTCCCAGAAGGTGAGCAGAATTGGCACAATCAATTCACTTATTAAAAGTCGAGTGAAAGACATCACCTTTATTTCTTCTTCAGTCGCATCTCCCCTCTTCTCGCAGTCCTTGACAGAGCAGAGGTTGGAGCAAATCACAGCGATGCAGCGACCCATCTCTTTGTTGAGTCCATTTTTCTCAGTCGAGAGGTGCAGAGTCGCGACGGAAAGGACAGACAAAACAGATTCCGGAGTGGGGAAGACTACATTTCTCATCTTTGAGAAGGCGAGCATCAGATCGCAAAGTGCCTCGTTTCTGACTGCGACCAACTGGGATGCGAAACGCTTCTCGCACTCGACAATTGCCGCCTTCATTTCTTTGATGTACTCTTCGACCTTGGAAATGTCAAAGGCTACAGGAAAGCAGGCGAAAGCATCCGCAGTTCCAGCCTGAACGCGGTCAGTCTTGATTGTAAAGTTGAACGTGCCTGTAGACCTTGCGTTGATTTTCTTGAAGAGAAAGTCCTCGATGGTGTTCAGGTGAGCTAGAGACTGGCGGTACAGCGCATGAAAGTCTAACAAGCACGCAGATTGTCTTTGGAACTCAACCAAAAACTCGCCGCCATCCCTAAAGATGTTGACATGGAACTTCATTTCCTTTTCCTGAATCCAAACACCGCCTCTGATCTGGAATCGCATATCATCAACCTTAAAATTAATCCTGTCGTCACATTCGAACATCTCCTTCAATGTTCCGAGTATAACATTGGGCGCCTTTTTACTCAGGAATGAACTGTACTTTTCGTACCAGTCAGGGAGAATACCTGGGACGGGAGTTCCTTTTTCGTCTCTCACCACCCCGTCACCGACGACAGTGTCGGCGTATTCATCGTCTTCTGAATCGGGCTCTTTTTGCAAAGCATCTCCGACTTCCTCCTTGCCCTTCTTCTTATCATCGTCATTCTTCTTTTCTGGCTTGACAAAAGTTTCGTCTCTGTAAGCCACGCGGGATTGCTGGTAGGTGCACTGAAGTTCACTGTCATTGTCCTCATCCGTAAGGTAAGAGTGTCCGCCAGGCTTCATCGCCTTGATAGACTGGAACAGTGGAATGTCTGACAGCCAGAGTAGCTGTGGAGCATCTTGTTTGATTGCCTCTTCGTCGTCGTATGCGCATCCTTGGTCGATAGCGTCTTCAACGTTTTCGTTAAAATCACAAAAACTCATGCTGTTTCTTCTTCAAATTGTCCAGTTCCTCGAGATCGTTATACCTTTTCTAAAGATATAAAATTCATTTCAATTTTTTTAAGAATCAAATCCATAGAAAAAAAAGAAATGGTTTTTTTTAAAAATTAATTTTATAATTTTAATTTTTGTTACTTTTTTTTTTATTTATTAAACAACAAAAGACGTGATTTCTGAGATTACATCATAACATAAATCATCATTTACTTTTAAGAGTATATCTCTTAAATCTCTCCTTTTTCTTTTTTCAAACAAGTCTACCATTTTACTGGCTAATTTATAATCGTATTCTTTGAAATTTTTAAAATGAGCTTGTAATCTCCTAGCTTCCATTTCCGCTGTATTGTTTTCTTCATTTTCAAATGACACATCCGTTCCCGTGTAAGTAAGCAGTTTTTCTAATACATTTACATGTTTATTTCGAACAGCATTGTATAAACACGTTGTCTTGTTATAAAGCACCGTGTTTATGTCTGCCTTTTTTTCAACGAGCATGTCGATAATTGTTGTATTTGTAGAGCACATCAAAGGAGTCGGTCCCCATTTACTTATACTATTTGGGTCGGCTCCATTTTCCAAAAGTAACATCACCATCTTTTCATTTCCATATTCGCAAGCATAATGTAGAGCAGTTTTGTTTTGTATACAAGAGATGTTGATAAACAAAAGTCTTTCGGTTTCTTCTGTGTTTCTTTTCAAATATTCAAGTATATACTGTGTGATATGATCATGTCCATTAATAACCGCTACTATAAGTGCTGTGTGTAATGTAAATGTATTTTTTGTAAAAATGTCGTGAATGAATAATTTTGCGCACACAAGACTTCCTTGTTGCGCGGCAACGCATAGCATTGTTTCGCCAAACCCATTTGGTCTATTACCCCCATTTGGTCTATTATTACCCAATTCTATTGAGTGTTTATTTTGCGATTCCAGCAACTCAACGACGGATTCGTTGGCCGTTTTCGTATGTGTTAATTCCTCTGTAGGGTTTTGTATTTCATGATAACTTGCGTCATAACCGAATCTGTCGAAACATTCTTTATTCAACAATATTTCGGTTTCATCGCTCAATACAGGGCCAATTCTGAACATGTGTTGAGAGGTTTTAAGTAATGTTTGTTCGTATTTGTGAAGGTGTAGAAAGTACTTGTCTTTTTGTTTTAGCAAGATTCGTGTGCGACACAATCTTTTTTCGTAAGCGGCGAAATGAGCCCTATCACAGTGGTCGTCTTCGTCTTCGTCTTCGTCTTCGTCATCGCTCCAGTTAGAGTATTTTTGCAGAGGCGTCGTAACCTTGTATATTTGTACGATCTCGCCTTTTTCGATCGAGTTCAATATAAATCGATCAGTCGCGTCCTTGAATTCATTGAGTTCCTCCATGTTGGTCGTAAAGTTCGTTTACAGTAAGCAGTTCGTCAGGCTTTTGCCTTTTAATTTATCACTTTTTTTCATTTCAATTTTTTTGTATTTCTAAGATATCTAAATAGGAATAGGAAAAAAACACAAAAAAAAAAATAAATCCACTTCAATTAAGTTGAGACGATTGAGCTCACGCAAAGATTTATATGCCCCAATGAAGCTACGTTATATTTTACAATTAAAGGCATGTCGTTTTCGAGATACATTTCAATTTGGCTACAAAGATTTGTACATTTAATAAAGTAGCTCAGATTTTTGAGAGAGAATTCACCTTGAATTATTTTACTCACTTCTTGTTTTTGGATAAATTCCATACTACCGTCTGTTTCCGCCCTTCTAATTTCTACTTCGGCAAATCCTCCGACGCATTTGAAAATCAATTCTGCACCGTCAGCAGTTGCGATTGATTTAATTTCTATCTTGTCAGATATGGAAGAAAGATCTCTTATGATCTTTTGGAAATCGGTTGATGGTAAATTTATGATGGACGAGAATTTTACATCTGGAACGGCTAGTTCGTCATTGTCTGGTTCGATGAGCCTTAGTTTTTGTATTTTTTGTTGTTTTATGTCGCCATTTTCAAATTTCAGTCCTAGAAATTGTACGATACCGTCTGTGTAATCACTTTCTTCTATATAGATTGTAAGGGTTTCGTCATTTTCCACAGTGTTTATTAATTTGAATAAATGAAACATGTTGACTCCTATAACTATTTTGTCTCTATTACATTCATACTTTTCAAATTTTTTTGCGAATAGACATAGGTGGGCCAGAATGGTATGAGACTTGTCCATGTTGATTATTTTAATACCATCCTTTGTAAACGTTATATTGGTTTCCAATAGAATGTCCTTTAGAGCGGCCATTAATGTCCTGAATGGAGCTATTTGAACCGTTTGAATTGTTAGGATGTTTTTCGACATTATAATTATTTGACATTGAACCTTTAAATGAATTTTCACTGATATTTCAGATTGATTGATTGATCTTTTATTCACTTTCTAGATTTTTTTGAAGTTTTTCTATGCTTTTTGCTGTGATGAGACTTTTTAATAGCACCGAATTTACCTTTTTGCGCGAAATAACCTGCTTTTTCAAGCCTCTTTTCCTTTTTAGCGGTATTGTGCTTGGCTTTAGAAACGATTCTGCCGTTTTTGTTCATCAACAAATCACTTTTCTTAAGTCCTCCGCTGGTTTTATAAGCGGTTCCGTGCCAAACTTGAGCCCTTGAACCGACGAGCATTTCATGTTCTCTTCCGCCTTTAGTAGAGTGAGTGGAATGTGCATAAGAAGAAGAATTATCCATTTGTATATATAATCATATTATAATAAAAATTAAAAAAAGGGGATTTTTATTAAAATGTCTAAATAACGCAATTTTTTTAAAAAAAAATACAAAAACGCTTACAAAAAATACAAGATATTATTTATTTTTTATTTGATTTTCTAATTCCACGTTCTAAACGAAATGATTTATTCGATTTTTTCTTGGTTTTTGCGAGTTTTACCTTTACCGTCACTCTTTTTTTAATTGTTTTACCTCCACTACTTAGACCGAGCATTTTAGCAAACTCTTCGACTTCTTTCTTTTGGGATGTCCCTAATTTTGGTTTTAATCCTTCATCTTCATCTTCATTTTCTCTTTCTTTTATAGTCGCTAGGTTTGGTTTTGGTTTTGGTGTTGGTTTTGATTTTGTTGCTGATTTTGTTGCTGATTTTGATTTTTTCACTCTTGTTTTATTTTCTTGTAGTTTTGTTGTTGTTTTTGGTTTTGCCAATTGTTCTTCCACTTCGTCTCTTTCTATGGTTTGGGACGGTTTTGTTTTTGTTACTTTCTTTTCTTCTTCTTCTTCATCTCTTTCTAGTTTTGATTCTATTGCCAATGAGGCTTTAACGGTTGATGCTTTGATAAGAGGAATTTTATTCGTTTCTTGGATAATTCTTTCAAAAAACTCGTTCCCGTAAAGGATGTCAATTGAAAAATCTTCAGGAAAATCGCGTAATATGCCCCTCATTTTTCCCTTAAAGTAATGTGACACCAATAAACATCTAAACGCGTCTAACCTTCCAATACGGTTAAATATATCGTGAAAGAAATTTTTAGGTATTTCGCTGAGATCCAATGGTTTTTTTTCTATTGTTTTTCCTAACAATTTCAATGATTCGAATAACGAGTCAGCTGTGATGATTATCTGTTTTAAACTATATTTTTGTCCAGTATTCTTATCCGTAAATACTGAATTTGAGTCTATAGCTTGTTTAATTATATCATAACCAACTGGCTTGCGTGAATCGTCAAATGCATTCTCTCCAATGTAGTTTATATATTTATCGATAGTAAAGGTTCCGTCACTATTTTTTATACTTACAGCTCTTCCATAATCAATAATGACAGTAGAACTATCAGTATTTAAACTGTTTCCTCCATGTAAGTCTAAATGAATGTAACCTAATAGCGCAAGTCTTAATACTTTTATAAGTATGTTTTGTCGGACAGTTAAATATGTTTGTTTAGCTTTTTCAAATACAGACTCGTCTCCATAAATATCATAGAAATCTCTCCTTGCTGAACTGTAAACGTCGATATAATCATTAAATGGTTTGCTTCTACTATAATTTTTCATTAGCAAAATACCTAGTTTATACCCTTTGTTTTTTTCAAAAACTCCTATCAAAAAATCAAGCGCGTCAATTGCCATAAGTGTCACTGAATTGTCGTAGTCTTCCTGTTTTAGAAAGTTTAAAAGGGTAACAATGGAATCACCGCCTTCTAAAAAGGTTATATTCCCAACAGAAGGAGCGATTTCACCACCTTCTGTTAAATACGTGTCCTTCCATATTTCTTGCTGCATCATAGCTTCTGACGTAAAAAGTTTTTCAGTGTCTGAACATTTGCTGGCTCTATCAAATAGTCCTAATGAGGTTTCTATATCTGAAATAACTACAAGTTTCAACGCGAAATTCTTAACCTCGACTTGAGTTCTAGTCTCTAAATTATATTCTGTATACCTTGATTTACCGTCTGGAACGTCTAATTTAAATATAAATCCTTTTAGAGACGAAGCTGTTATCAAATCCAGAACTGATGAAGGTTCGGACAACATTGATAAGACTGGGTCGAAATTAGTCTCAACATTTTTTTCCTCAGATGAAGATGACGAGGATGCGTCTTCTCTAGGTTTTAGTTCTAACCCGCCATTAATAATATATTTGGACTTGGCCATTTGTATATTATCATTAGATTTAATTAAAAACTTTTTTTTGCCTTTTTCTTTGTTTTATTTTTTTTTAGTTTTAGTTTTGTTCGTCCTTTACGTGTTTTACCTGTGGTTATTCTTTTTTCTTTTTTTTTAATTGTTTTTTTACCTCCAAATTTTAACTCAACTTCCTCTTCTTTTATTACACCTAGTGTTGTTTTTGTTTTTTTTTTGACTTCTTCTTCGTAGTCTCTTTGCCGGTTCGTCCCCCTGGATACTGCAATGCTCGCATCGACCATAGCAGCTTTAATAGTTGGTGGAATTTCTGGGATATTACTCTCAATCTTTGACTCGTCTTGTATTCCTTCGATTTCCTTAGTAAGTCTATCGGCAAAATCTCCGCCGTAAATCTCTTCATTAGAAAAAGAATAATCATTACTACTACCGTCCTCATTTTGAAAGTTATGCAGTAGGTTTTCCAATCTAGTGCGATTATTTCTGATTCCGTGTAAGAATAAAAGTGTATAAGCATCTACGGCAACAATAGAATCAATTATTTCTTCAAATAACTTTGGTTTATCTTTACCTCCGATGTGTTTTTGTTGGAGTGTAATAAGTTGGCCGAACAATCGAGTAAGAACTCGTTCTATATCCATTTTTGGCCATTTTTCGGAAGGATTTTTTTGTTTAAATTGTTCAACAGTTTCGTACATCTTCGATATACGGGCTTTGGTCGATATCTTCTGGTTTTTTTCGTCTTCAATCAATGAAAGTCTTTCGTAATTGTCGCCAAGGTACTTTAAATAATTATCCATGGTATAATTATTTTTGTCGTCTTTAATACGCACAGCCATTCCATAATCAATAATAACGCAAGAGTTGTTAGCTCTATTAACTAATGAGTTTCCTGGGTGTAAATCTAAATGAATGTATCCTAATAGTGCTAGCCTTAATATTTTTATAAATATATTTTGACGGACATTTAAAACTGTTTTTTTCAATTCTTTTAGTTCGTCTCCTTGTATTTTTTTCTCGACTACTACTTTGTTATATTTATTTCTAAAAACTCCAAATGTTTCGCTATCTTTATAATTTTTCATTAGTAAAATTCCTAGTTTCGATCCACGTAAAGGATTAAACCCTTCAAATCCTCTATAGAGTAAAAAGTGAATCGCACTATATACTCTCTCTTTTTCAATATTACGATCTTGTAGATAGGTTAAAAATTTAACAATATCATCAGTTCCTTCTAAAATAGTAACATTCCCAACAGAAGGCGCTATTTCTCCACCTTGTTTTAAATATGTTTGTTTCCATATCTCTTGTTGCGTCTTCGCTTCTGCGATGAAACGGTCTGCTGTCTCTGCTTCTTTCATAGTTCCTCGTTCTATGACGACCCTGTTTTCGTCAATCTTATCATTCGTGGGACCATATGGAGTTCTAACTGGCATAATAACAACAAACTTTAATGCAAAATGAGTAACCTCTACTTGTTTGTTTTCTTGTAAATTATATTCTGTATAGCTTGAAGTACCAGGAGCAACGTCTAATTTAAATATGAACCCTTGTAAGGACGAATCTGTTATTAAATCAAGGGCTGACGAAGGATGTGTCAACATTGATAACACTGGATCGAAATTAGAATTGATGCTGGAGTCTTTTTTCTCTTCACTGGAATACGATGATGATGATGACGATGATGATGATGACGATGATGATGATGACGATGATGATGACGATGATGATGACAATTCAAATGAAGGCTTTATAATTAACCCATCATGGTCTAATCCAATGCCAATTTTACTTTCTATAACAAGATTATATAAAAATTTTTTTCCATAGAGGTCTTCGTCGGAAAACTTGTACTTTTCATCTGTCTCATGATATTCGGCGTTATCGCCAAAAAAAAATATTAACGGCTTTATATACCTATTGTTATCTATTTCGCTCTCTTGGTATATTAATTTACGTGTATTCCTTTGAATATATTCAATATACTCAAATATATTTTTAATGTCGTCAGTTTCTATATTCTTATATTCTTCTTCTTTTTCGCTGATTATTGATTTAATGATTAATTTATTTAATTTATCTAAACTGACTAATAAAAGATTTAACCACCTGGTTACACTCTTTAACTCTTTAATAATATCACCATTAATCCAATATTTATCTTTAGTGAGTTTACCTTTATCCATAATTAATCTAATGTTATTTACCCCAAATTCTGGTGATTCTGGTGCTTTTGGTAAAAATTCATTAAGGTACGTTATATAGTTATCCTTTGTATAAGTTCCGTCACGGTGTTTCATACTTACTACTCTTTCATACTCAATAATAACGCAAGAATAAGTGTTACTATCTATTAAAATGTTTCCTGCGTGTAAATCTAAATGAATGTAGCCTAATAGTGCCAGTCTTACTATTTTTATAATCATATTTTGACGGACACTAACCATTATCTTTTTCAATTCGTTTAATTTTGTGCCCTCTATTTTTTTATCTAAGGCTTTTGAATATTCAGAATTATAATCAAAAATTGTTTTAATATCTTTATAACTTTTCATTAACAAAATACCCAGCTTAAAATCATTATGTGTTCCACATACTGTTTTTAAAACGCAGCAATACTTTTAACGTCACTAGACGCATTTCTTTTGCGTATTAGTTCGTCTAATAAGTTGTCTCTATATTTTCCTTCTAAAATGACAACATCTCCAACCGAAGGAGCTATTTCTCCACCTACTGTTAAATGTGTTTGTTTCCATATTTCTTGTTGCGTGGCAGCTTGTGCCTTGAATTTTTTTTCGGTAATTGTCACCGTTTTGTCATTTCCATTGCCATTTCTTCCAATAAGTCCCTCATATTTATCTGAAATGACAACAACCTTCAACGCAAAATGAGTAACCTCGACTTGTTTTTCCTCCTGTAAATTATATTCTGTATAAGTTGATTTACCGTCTTCAACGTCTAATTTAAATATAAATCCTTTCAATGAGGACGCTGTTATTATTCCTAGACTAGATGATGGATCGTTCAACATTGATGATACTGGATCGAAATTAGTAACATCATGTTTCTTCTCTTCCGATGAAGCAGATGCGTTTGTGGGCTTTTTAAGTTCTAACCCGCCATTAATAATCTTATTAGTCATTTTATATTATATTGATATTTGTTTTTTTTAGATTTAGATTTTGAACTTTTTATTTTCATCATCTTCTTATTGGTGCGAAATTTCGATTTTATTATTCGGATTGCCGTTTTTTTAATTGTTTTGCCTCCATGTTTGTTAAATACGGGAGCCCATGATCTTGTGTCTCTTTTTGATTTTTTTCCTAATATATTGGCGTTAACTGTGGCTGCGTCGACCATAGGAATTCTGTATATATTTCTGTTTTTCTTTTTTGGTTCTTTGGCATTAGCATATTTCATTTCTTTAACAAGTCTTTTTGCGAAATCTCCTCCATAAAGTTCATTTAAATCCATAGATTTATTAGCACTTTCGTCATCGTCAAAATTGTCTATTAAATTTTCCATTTGAGACGAAAAGTCTCTGAAGGAATATCCATATGTATAAGAATCTATTGTTTCAATCGCCTTGATTATACTGTCAAATAAATTGACTGTATCTTGGGTAGTAACCCTTTTAAACCTTTTTTTTACATGCCCTTCTAAAATCTTCAATCCTTGGAATAAAGAATCGAAAGAATCTTTTACGCGGCGTAAGTAATATGATACGCGGGTTTTACGATCGGTAACATAAACAAACCGGTCGTCAATATCCCAGGCACTATTCTTATTTAACATGTATCTTTTGTACTTGTCTATTGTAAAATCATGGTTGTCCTTTTTTATACTCACAGCTTTACCATAATCAATAATAACGCACGAATCCTCAGTGTTTAAACTATTCCCGGAGTGAAAATCTAAATGAATGTATCCTAATAGAGCCAACCTTAATAATTTAATAAGAGTCTTTTGACGTATATTTAAATATTTTTTTTTAGCAGCTAATAAAACATCAGCAGGAGATGTATTAAGTAAATCAATATATTCTTCAAAGTATTCATAATAAGGTTTGCTGTTTTCATAATTTTTCATTAGTAAAATGCCTAGTTTAAACCCTTTGTTGATTTCATAGACGTTTTTTAAATAATCAATTACTTCGATTGCTTCCTGGGTTGTATTGACTCCTCGATCTTTCAAGTACTCCAACAAATCAATAATGTCTTCGCTTCCTTCTAAAAAGGTTATATTTCCAACAGAAGGAGCTATTTCTCCACCATAAGTTAAATATGTTTGTTTCCATATTTCTTGTTGCATCTTGGCTTCTGTCTTAAAAAGTTCTGCGGTGTCTGTTTCTTTATTATTGCCGTCGAATTTATCTAAACTTGATTCTGTATCTGAAATAACTACAAACTTTAAAGCAAAATGAGTAACCTCGACTTGTTTTTTCTCTTCTAAATTAAATTCCGTATAACTTGATTTGCCGTCTTGAACGTCTAATTTAAATATAAAACCTTTCAAAGAGTCTCCTGTTATCAAATCTAGAACAGAAGAGGGTTCGGACAACATCAATAGAACTGGATCAAAATTAGTGACTGGATGGGTTTTCTCATCAAAATCAAATGAGTCTATTGACGGCTTTAGTTCTAATCCACCGTCTATATAATTATTCATTTATATATAATATATAATTATTTTATATATAATGATTGATTGCTTAAAACTTGTTTTTGATAACCGATCCAAACCCACTAATCGACCCACTATAACTCTTGAATGGATTCAATGTTAATGGTATTTTCGAGTATGAGGCATTTGTAATAGAATTTGCCAAGATGCCAATAGTTGGAAAGGTCTTCGTGGATGCGTTATTTGTGCTGTAATTGTATACTCGTTTTTTATTTGAACGACAATTTATTTGAAAAGAGTATGACATTTTTATATATTTGTTTTATTTTATTACATTCCATATTGAGTAAATTCGTCGGTTAAAATCGCGCGCGGGAGATACATATTCCTTGTAGATGAATAATTTGGCACCTTTTTGCAGTCAAATGATGGTTCTGGGCATTTGGCGCAAGGCGGACAAGGTTGACACTTTTTCTTTATTTTATTTTTACAAGGAATCCCGGTAGGACATACAGGGCATATCGGGGGAATTATTTGACTCTTTAATATATACAACTCGTCTTGTCCCTCGTATGGGTATGAATCCATATTGGTATTTTTCTTTACGCCATCATTATTATTGTCATAAAAGTTCATTATTGAGTTATTAAGCTTGTTTACAGTTGAGACATAAGACTCTTCTGTCGGAAGACAGAACCCGCTAGATGAGATATTTTTACATTTTTTCCCAGTTAAATCTGCAGATAATCCATCTGGGTCTTTTATCAAAGCATTTTGGGAGAACCCTTCCTTTGTAATGAAACTAGTTGAAATTGCTACTAAAAGAAGAACTATAAGAATAATGATATGATTTCTGGAGAAAAACATTTACTTATTTGTAATATATGTGGAAAATAAATAAATATTATTTTATGAAAACTATGTTAATAAATATGCTTAAAAATAATAAACCTATTTAACCAAATGGGTATACCTAGTTATTTTAAACACATTATTCTGAATCATCGTTCCATAATCAAAGAATTAAATGTGTTGACATTATCAGATACAATTAAAAATTTATATTTGGATAGCAATTCTATTATATATGACGTCGTTCACTCTCTCGATTCAAAAACAGATTCTCTTGTGCCTGATTCTCTTGTGCCTGATTCTCTTGTGATTCAAAGAGTCATCGACAAGATTATTTATTATATTAAACTAGTCGAACCAACCGGTCGTATAATAGTTGCGTTTGACGGAGTAGCTCCGATGGCCAAAATTAAGCAACAAAGAAACCGAAGATATCTTTCGTCTATTCAAAATACTATACTAAACATCCAAAACAAATGGGATACGGCGGCAATCACGCCAGGAACAGAATTCATGGAAAATCTTTCAAACACGATCGAAGATCGATTTAAATATTCAATGTCTGAATTCAATGTTGAATTTTTAAAAATATCTTCCCCGAGAGAATGCGGCGAAGGTGAACATAAAATCTACAAATATATTCGAGATAACGCACAGTATCATAATGATACCACCACTGTAATTTACGGTTTGGACGCGGATTTGATAATGTTATCTCTTACTCATTTGCGCCTAACAAGGCAAATATTTTTATTTAGAGATACTCCGCATTTTATATCTGGAATGGACAATACACTTGACCCTAAAAAGAATTACCTTATGGATATCAGGGAATTATCTGGCCAAGTTGGGTTTGAAATGACTGGCTCTTATGATTATGATTCGAATGAAAATAAAATAAATAAAGAAGCAAATATATTAACCGACTATATTTTTATATGCTTTTTCCTTGGAAATGATTTTATGCCGCATTTCCCAGCATTGAATATACGCACAGGAGGCATACATAAATTAATACAAGCATATAGACATGTGGTGTCGAGGGATATATATTTATGTAGTAAAACTGACACTGGGAGAATTAATGTGAACTGGAAGGTTCTTAGGAAACTGGTAGAACATCTCTCGTTAAAAGAATTCGAATATATTTCGGAGGAATATAAAACGAGAGACAAGAATGAATTGTACTTGAAAACTCATATTAAAAATAATAATAATTTAACATCAGATAAAGAATATAAATTATCAAACATTCCGAAACAAAATCGAGAAGTTGAAAAATATATAAATCTACGAGAATGTGGGTGGGAAAAAAGGTATTACAAAACGCTATTTGACATAGATATAGACGATTTTAGACAACGAGAGATATGCGTTCATTATTTGGAGGGACTTGAATGGAATATAAATTATTATATGAATGGTTGTATGAATTGGAAATGGTATTATCCATACGACTATCCCCCGTTATTGAAAGATCTATTCAAGTATATTCCAGTTTTTGATACAAAATTAGTTGATGCAAGAATAGAAGAACCATTGCCACCTCTTGTTCAATTATCCTACGTGATCCCGCAGTCTAGCTTATATTTATTGCCAGAAAAAATAAGAGGTATCGTTAAACAGGAATGTTACGATGAAACCGATTATCATCGAATTGTATGGGCGTTTTGCAGTTATTTTTGGGAATCTCATGTTAAATTGAATCATATTGATATAGAAAGATTAACACAGTTATGTGTGAAACAATATTAAATACAATTCATTTGTTATTGTAAACATAAAAATGTCTAGCGTTTCGGTTGAGGTATATAAGGAATTGCCTCTAGATAAATTCAAAAACATAGTGTCTAGTTCTAGAAAAAGTGGAATAGTAATGGATGACAAGGTATTGTTAATTGTAAAATTTGGAGCGGAGTGGTGTCGCCCATGTAAGCAGATTAAATCGATATGTGATAAGATGTTTAATGAATTGCCAAACAATGTTATTTGTTTTGACATTGATATCGACGAAACAATGGAACTGTATATGGCATTAAAAAAATACAAAATGGTAAACGGTATACCATGTTTATTGTCTTATTATTTACATCCAAATCGCTCAGACGACGAATGGTATATTCCGGACGATTCTGTTATAGGAGGAAATCCGGAGAATGTAGAGGCATTTTTCAACAGGTGTAAAAAAAATGCGATAAATTTCAAGCGTTAAAGTAATTGTCATTTGGTAGTATTTTATCTTCTATTTTTGTAATACTTTCCTCATCATCGTAGTTGTTTTGCGATGGATCTGCTGTTTCATTTACATTCGTTTCTATTTCAGTTGCCATTGAATTCATTTCATTTGCGATAGATCCCATTTCTGTCGCTATTGATTCCATTTCAGTTGCGCTTGATTCCATTTCAGTTGCTATCAAGTTCATTTCATTTGCTATCGATCCCATTACACTTGTGTTTGATTCATTTTCAGTCGATTTTTCTTCCGTTTCATTCGCATTCTTCATGTCAAATTCGGTGATAGTAATAAATTCCTCGTATAATAGAATGTTTTCCGATAAATCATTTTTACTTTCTAATACTAATATCGTTTCTTTATCATTTGTTGTACCATTACCATTTGTTGTACCATTACCATTTGTTTCGGTTGAACTAGTCGTATTATTAGTGACAATTTCAACGTTATTATTAGAAAAACAGCAGCAACATGATTTGAACCAGTGTGAATATGTAGAATCGGCTTTTATTGTTACAGACATTTTGTTTACTTAATAGATGTATAACTCTAGTTGTTTCTATATTTTAAACAAAATAAAATATTATTATTATATTCACAAAACCCTCCTAATTTCATCTATTTGCTCGCATGTCAACTGTGTCGGAAACTCGACGCTAAACTCTATTAAAAGATTGCCCGTTTTTTCTCCTCTAACCATTCCCATATCATTTATTATTTTTTTAAATCCAGGAATAACAATATTTCCAGGCCCGTTATTTATTTTAAATAGTTTATTATTTATAAATGTCATGTTAAACGAGAATCCACATAATGCCTCTTTTAAAGTAACATTATGTTTCACATGAAGATCAAGTCCGTTTCTTGTGAATATGCTATCATTTTTAATCTTGATAAATATTTTCAAATCTCCTTTTGTATGGTCGTTAAGAATATTTCCCTTGTTTTTCAATTCAATTACCTCATTATCATCAATACCTCTTTGTATCGATACGTATAATGTTTCCTTTTCCTCTTTTTTTAAATTGTCCTGATAAATCCAACGGACGATTTCAATTGGCACATCACATCCATTGTAAGATTGTTCAATGGTAACGCAAAGTTCCTTTACAATTGTAAGTTGTAAAGACGACCGTGGCGGTTGTTGCGTGTAAATCGAATTGTAAGGATCTACACTACAATGGGCATAACCTCCTCTCCTTGATTGTCTATTAAAATTAGAATGAGGAGGATGTGGTGGGGGATATGAAACGTCGTGTTCGCGATCGTAATGCCCATTTTCAAATATACGCCTTTTGTCATATTCTTTTCGTTTATTATCGTCATACAATATAGAATATGAATCGCTAATAGACTGAAACCGTAATGTGGTATCATTCATTTGATTTTTATCGGGATGATATTTGAGAGATAATATTCTGTATGCCTTTTTTATTTCGTCCTTTGTTGCGTTTTTTTCCAAACCTAGTATTTTATACAAATCCATTTATACTTTTATATATATATTATATTGAATACACATAAACTTAAATAAATATATACGAATAAAATGAATGTTTCAAAAGTAGAAATAAATAAAACAATTGGACAATCTCTCATGTTTAAATACAGGCCTATCTTGTTGAAAGATTGTATAATGAGTGACGAACTATTGAGCGTGATAAAAACATTAATTTCTATGAATTCATTGAATATTATGTTTTTATGCGACTCTGGTGGAGGAAAAACGTCTCTTATAAATACAATTATAAATGAGTATTACAGTGGAGTTAGTAAAATGAAGCAAGAGGAGAATATTCTCTCTATAAATAGTCTTAAGGATCAAGGTATTACATACTATAGAAACGACGTTAAAACTTTTTGTCAAAGCATGAGCAGTATACCAAACAAGAAAAAGTTTATAGTACTTGACGACATTGACAATATAAATGAACAAAGTCAGCAAGTGTTTAGAAATTACATAGACAAGTATTCATATAATGTTCATTTTATATCGTCATGCAATAATCTACAAAAAGTAAACGAAAGTATTCAGTCTAGAATGAATATTATAAAAATTAACATGTTTAAAAAATCGCAATTGAAAGAACTTATGGAACGGATATGTGGAGACGAGGATATAACTATAGAAGAGGATGCTAAGAATTTTATAATTTCCATATCAAATTATTCAATTAGAACTCTTATAAACTATTTAGAAAAATGTAAACTGATTTTATATAAGGAAATTGGTAAAGAAGAAAAAGACAAGGAATATGTTAATAAAAAAATGTCTATTGATTTAGGATTATCTAAAAAAATATGCACAAATATTACGTTTGATGAATTTATAGTTTATACGGAAACCTGTAAAAAGGGAGACCTGTACGATTCATATATGCTATTATACGCCCTTTTTGACAAGGGGTATTCTGTTATGGACATCCTTGATAATTATTTCATGTTTTTAAAATGTTATGACGGGATAATTGACGAAGAAAAGTATAAAATAATACCAATTATTTGTAAATATATTACTACGTTTCATAATATCCACGAAGACGAAATCGAACTCGTGTTTTTTACAAAAAATATAATAGATATAATTTATTGCAAGTCATAGAAATCTATTATGTTATCATTTAAAAAATGTATGATGCAACTATATAGCCAATATATGTTTAAATCGCAGGTATTTAAATCCAAAGCGCCTATAGAGCCTCTTTACGAGCTTTTGGATAAAATATGCGTTAGCGATCCAAAGCTTTATATTCTTACAAAAACTTCATATAAATCAGGTGAATTCAATAACTTGATACAACCTTTTTGCTTTAAAAATGTAGAGTTCTATCACGATTCTAAAAAAAAATACGCAGAAAGAAAAATGGATTATAACAAGTTTATAACTATTGTAAGACAAATATGCGGTGTAAATAATATAAAATATGAATACAAAATAGTATACAATAAATCGTCATACGAAATTGTATACCATATATATAAAGATTCTACACAGGCGGCGGCTGATTAGAAATAGATGTTAAAATCAATTTGCCTATTATAGTTTCGCTTTCTAAAACTTGTTTTGGCGATAGACGACAAAACCATTCATATTTAACGCGTTTTACAATTTCGTCGCTCGGAATATATACCCCGAGAACTTCGTTCGATAGTTGAATGTATGTATTTCCCATAAGCATTTCAATAGTTATTGCGTGTCCTTTTCGGTCCTTTAGGCCCAGTGTTTCAGACTTTACAAGTCTTATGGATTCGTCACTCGTGTTTGTATTTTGTGTTTTTCTTATTTCAGCAAAAAGCCATTTTTCACATTCCCCTATGAAATTGCTCTCGTTAGTGAAATCATTAGAAACCAATATTTCCAAATGATTTACGTATGTTTCCATCTTTGCACAATTCTTTACACAACCCATAATTTTACTTGAAGGAAAAAAATCGACAATCGATGACACTACGCTCCTAGAAAGCATTTCACATACAAACATGCTATCGTTTTTAACTCCCTCGTTGTATATTGGAATAAGCGACTTGAAACAAAGGAATGAATTAGGTACTATCATTCCTCCATAATAATAGAGTATTTTCGCCAGAGCTAGTTCTCTTATTTTGCTCTTTATCGGATCGGCTATTAACTTCATTTCTACACTCCATCCTGGTATAATTTTCTCAAACGTATTATCGTCTATGACACAAATGTTAAAGTCGGATCCGCATTTGTCAATTATAGATTTTAGGGTAAAATAAAGGTAGGGCTGGTTAATATCGCTGGTATTCCTAGAATTAAAGTTTACCCAATGTCGACTATTAGTGTCTGATTGGACATGAACCCATATGATTGGTTTTTTACTCTTGGCTAAAGACGAGCCGTTCAAGAGGTATTTTTTCACCAAATCGTAATTTTTATATTCGTCATCTTTTTCAACCTTGATTTTGTATTGATCGTATAAAAAACTCGTTGCTATTAACACAATTATAGGAATAATATAGTGCCTATAATGCCCAAATTCAATCATGACAAAAACTATGATATAATATAAATATATTATATATTTTTATTTTTTTTACCCTGAAATCTTCACTTGTTTTTTGCTAAGACCCTTTATGTATTTATTGTATGTATGTAATTTTTCCTATTATGTTATTTATCTCATTTTAAATCTTTAATATTATATAATATGAGAGGAACTCTAAGAACGCATATAACAAGCATTTCAATTGTTATTTTTGTCTGTGTATATTGTTATTTGAATTACTTAAAACCGGCATTTATTTATAATAAGAATGGAACCTTAAGAGAATTTGGCATAGGATTCAAAAAGAAAACAGTCGTCCCTTTGTGGCTTATTACCATATTTATAGCGATCATATCTTATTTTTCTGTATTGTATTATATCGAGTCTCCAAATGTAGTTTTTTAAATTTTACCATTTATTTTAATAGATTTATTCATCCCGAACATAATCGGGGCGTGATGCTTTTACTTTATTCGTTGCTTTATTGCTCAATTCAGTATTATACTTGTCGTCTGCACTTTTCATTTCCTGAACTGTTTTTTTACATTTTATATTCACAATATAATTATAACTAACAGACGTTACGAGCAATCCAGAAATAGTAAACCAAATAAATTCCGCGACAATATCCTTAAGTCTTAGAAACCCTATGAATTTTGTTTTCATTTCATCTACATCTTTGTATTTATTAGGGTCTGGTGAAGATGTTACAATCAAGTCTTTTATTTCATTCCAAAAATCTTGTTCAAGTCCTTCTTTTGAATCGTCGTACGAAATTTGATTTATAAATGTAGAGCGATCACTGTAAATCTTTTCAATTACCATTTTCAAATCAGAATTTCTAGTATCATTGCTTGGTTTTATAAATAAATCGGCTGACAAATCTCCCAGACCAGCTAGATTTGCTATACCATACCCAATTGTGTTTGAAAACGGAACCAACCACCCAGGAAAAACGTTCAACATTATATTGATCATACCAAAAATAACAATCCAAGGGAAAAGTGTTATCATAAGAGTGCTATTCCATTGGGTTGACCCGCATATTGTTTTGGTTAACGTTAGATTTATAAAATATTCGCCTATAATTACAAATAATAAGTAAATACTATAATACACTTGTAATGTAATTGGATCGGTGGTGCTTAGTTTGAATATAAAATAAAAAATTGTGACAAAAAGGAACCAAATCATTGAAGTGGACGGATCTGGAAGGTTAGATGCCATTATTTATTATACCATATAATATTATATTTTTTTTAATTATATAATATAATGGAGAATTCCCTTACAGAGCCGTATATAAAATATTATATAAAAAATACATTGAGACAATGTAGGGAATACAAGGATATAAATGTAAACATGTTTTTTAATATAGGGATGACCCTTCTATTTGTAAGTATTATAGGCACATTTTTGTATACAAAATATAAAGGACGGCTAACTTTACCTGAAATTGAAGAGAGAAATAAAAATAAACATAATTATATTATTTCAAAACTCAAAATGTTTCAGCACCATAAGCATAACGAAAAAATAGGAAATGGTACGATGATTACAAACCTCCCTCTATATGAACCATATTAATTATATACTATTTTATTATACTATTTTATTATACTATTTTATTATTATACTATTATATTAAATGGATGAAATCGTAGGAGAAATAAAACAAGTAGAAGATGTGGAAGAAGAACAAGGGGGTGTATACGATATGGATACTCTTTACAATAATAATTCTCCAATCGAACTTAAGATCAATAAAGAAGAGATCGATCGATCGAAAATGAAAAAGAGTATGAAAAAACTGGAATCGAAAGTAGAAAAATATTTCATAGAGAAAAATGAATATGAAAAAAAAATAAAAGCTATCAAACGAAATATAAGGATAAATGATAAATTAAATAATAAAGAAAAGACTCTCGAATTTAAAAAAAAGGTAAAATGTATAAGTTGTAAAAAAATCGGAGGTACATTATTTACTATCGAAAACAATTTTTTTAAAAAAAAATGTAATGCTTCAGATCCTTGTTCACTTAATGTAGAAATAAAGAGAATCGTATTTGACAATTTGGTAGAGTTGGAGAGAAAATATAATACAAGTTTGAATGATGTTAAAAAGCAATTAGTTCTTTCTAATATGGATTTGACGTTCGAATATAAAAGCGAAGAAGAAGCGATTGAATTATTCAATAAGACTTTGAATGTTTCATTGAAAAAATCTGAAAAAGAACTAGAGTCATGTAGTTCTTCAATATCATCTATCTTAAATAGGAACAAACAAGATATATCGGATAAAATGAATTCATTGAAAGATGAAATCAGTGGATTAAATAAGGACCACAACCCGATTGGAGGAGTAGAAGTAGAAAGAATAGGCAACGTAGAAAAATACGTCAAAACTATTTTACCATTGTTAAACGAATTGAGAAAGTTAAAATACAGTTATTCGGGCACGGAATGCGAGTCTTCTTTGACAGAAACCCCTTGTTCAGAATCAACCGATGACATATATATGATACAGCTCCAACATACTATCAAAGATATGGAGGTACAAATACAATAAATAATAAATAAAAAATAACATGTAAATTCATGAAAATGCTTAGCCATAAACGAAAGTTTACGAAGAAATTAAAAAAGTATTCCAATCCGGCGATTGCGCAGGAAAAAGCATACAAATGTTTAGGAAAAACCGCGAGGTTGTATCCTTCTTCTAATCCAGTTAAGAAATATGATATTTACGACCCCGTCCGTAATAAGTGGGTTCATTTTGGACAAATAGGGTATGAAGATTTCACTAAACACCGTGATAAAAAAAGGCGGAAAAATTATTTAACAAGAACGCTTAATATGAGAGGAAATTGGAGGAATAATTCATATTCTGCTAATAATCTCTCTAGATGCGTTTTATGGTGAGTTTTTAATTATTTATTATATCATTTTATATAAGTGTATTATATACAATTTTGTTTGCAAATGTTATTCGATTTTATCAATTTCAAAGTATTTCTAATAAGTTTATCATTAGGGCTATTGTTTGTTTACTTATCTTCTCCAACCCCTACTATAATATATGTTTATCCTACACCGGACAATTTAAAGGAGATTGAGTATGTAGACATGGCTGATAATTGTTTCCAATTTGAATCCAACGAATTGACCTGTCCGGCTAATATGAAAAACGTCAAGGAAATTCCTATTCAGAATTAGCAGATAAGCAATAACATTATAATTTTAGACACATTTTAAATAAATGTCCAAATATATATAATAATAATAATGGAACGACTGTTGAAATTATTTCACACCGAAAAGGGGAAAATAATTTTATCTATTATTATAGGTGTAGGAATTGCGAGTTTATTTAGAAAAGCGTGTTCGGATAGGAAACAGTGTATTGTATTTAAAGGACCGAATCTAGAAGAGCTGAATAAAAACATTTATAGACACGACAATAAATGTTATTCGTTTAAAGAAAAATCCACTAAATGCGGGTCTGCTCCTAAAAAGGTTGAATTTGAAATGAAAGAACGTGATGAAATATAAAAAGATTCGTATATTTTAACCAATATACTATATTTATATTGAATATAAAAGAAAAATGGCGTCTACAAATGGAACGACTAACATAGACGATTTGCCGGGAGTTGTTGGAGGTGTATCAAACAGTCAACCTTTTTTAGGGAAACCAAATAATGCTGGCAATATAAAGATTGACTTGTTTGACAAGAATACTGCTATGACTACTAATAGTAATCCTCCACTCCAGAAAGATCAGAATATCGTAAACTCTGCAAACACCAACAATAACAATAATATTCCAGTCGATATGAACCAATTTGTATCTGGAATTCAGAGAGCAAGTTCAGAAGGAGCATTGAGCCTTCCTCAGCGTGATATTCCAATCTCACAAAATCATATCACACAGGACCAGCAAATCCAAGCTAATTATATTCCTTCGCATGGCGAAAGTGGAGACTATATTAAGGAACACATTTCGAAGGAAGAAATTTTAAGAAGAGCCTCGTTAAATCACTCTGCTATACAAGCTCAGGAAGAGTTTTATAATGAATTGCAAATTCCATTGTTGATATTCATTCTTTATTTCATATTTAATTTACCATTCGTTAAAAAAATTATTTTTACGAACCTTCCGATATTTTTCCACAAGGATGGAAATTTAACTGGAGGAGGACACTTATTTCACAGCATTGGGTTTTCAATTATTTTTTACGGAGTGTTTAAGGGATACAAATATTTAAGCGCATAATAAGTATTTTTTTTAATGAATTGATAATGATTCAATGAAAACATAACTAGTCCGAATAATACGTCAATCAATAAAAAAATCCACGAATAACTCTTTTTCATAATTGCTGAATACGCAAACATGAAATAAAGCAAGGAATGAATAGGTCTTATATTATTCCACCAAATTTTTTCGCCAGATACTTCTGGTCCGGTTTTCCTAGACCCGGTCAAGTATATAAATAAAAACCCAGTAGCTGGTAAAATGGATAAATATCCCAAATAAGGCAATAGTGAATTGTTTATATTTTTAGCAATAAAAACTAGAAGTAATCGTGTTCCTATACATCCGAATAGAAACGCAACGAACCTTTTTTCTATTGTTTCAAACATTATATTGATATTGTTAGTATGTATTATATAAATATATAAAAACAATAGGAAATGAATATGCACATAGAGACAGACAGAGAGATAGTGTTACTTTAATACACCTTCGCACTTTTCGATAAACGCCGATTATTTCTTTTATAAATTATTTTCTTTAATAAAATTGCTTATATAAATCCCATTACAGATATGAACATATCCATCACTTAAATCTTTTCTTAAATATCCATTTTCATCTAAATAATTATTATAAATATCAAAGAATATATATTCCTTTTCAATACATTTTTCTTTTAATTTTTCGTTAAAATATAAAGAATATTGTTTTCGTTCTTCGTCGGTTCCTAAATATGGATATTCAGGACTTTCCCAAGTATTGCATTTTTGAATAGGTGGAACAACATTATAAACGCATACATTTTTTAGTTTAATTTGTGAAATGGATACATTCAATTCAATTGCTTCAAAATAATTATCAATGATATTGTTTATAACATGTTGATATGTTGTTGTTTCTGTTATGTGTTTATGAATATGACATCTACAATCTATTTCACCTAAACAAAAAACAATAGTGTCTCCATCTTTAATATCAAATCCGCGAATATCGCATCTATTTAATTTTTCCTTACCAAAACTATAACACAAAACTGGTCCTAAATGATGCTGTATTATTCCACTCCAACCATAACCGGAATGACTATCTCCAATTGTATGAATTGACATATATATATAAGGAGTAAATAATCAGCATGTTAAACGTCTAAATATGTAAAACGTTTTCTAGACATTTTCTTCTTCTTGTTCTTTCCTAGGCCGCGTTTTACAGTTCGATTGGTTGGTGTATACTTTAAAAAATACTTTTCATATAATGGGTTGCTTTTTTTAACTCGATCTCGTTTAAATCCTTTAAATAAGAGCTCCTTCTTCAACTTAATTTCTTGGATGGTTTCCTGGTAACCGTAACAATCGCTGCTAAACCTTTTTAAAATACCCTTTTTATTTAATCTATTTTTCATCTGTAAATCAGATAGATATTGCGTCATACATAAAATTCTTTCCTGGTTATGCTTGGACTGTTTCGAATAATACATTGCCAAGAATAAATTACACATAGTGTCCATGCTAGCAACTTTTATACGATGTTTTCCAATAACAAGTGTATTATAATTATGACAAGACAATGTTCCGTAAATAAAACAAACCGCTTCTCCGTCTACGGATATCTCGAGATAATTTGAAATAATCTCTCCGTATCCTGCCTTTTTCTTTATTGTTATATTACTGAAACCGTTTTTTAATAAAACGGTCTTCAATGTTTCTGAACATGTGTCTGGGTTATCTGATAGAACATCAAAATCTGGAACATTAAGAAGACTTGATAATTTCTTTTCATCCAGGTGTTTTCCATATATTGTCATCGCATAACAACCGAAAAAAACAACCCCTTGTTTAATCATATTATTTTTAATAACCCCATAAAGTTTTTTGTAATATAAATCTCCGCGCGATATTTTATCATTATTAGATGTAGTAGTGTCGTCGACCGTGTTTATCCGTTCAAAATCTATTTTAAATGAGTCTAAATCGCATTTTGAGTTTGTTATAGGATATATTCGATTCAACACATTCAATCGAGTCAATACCTTTCCCCATCTCGTTATTTCTGATTCAGGTCTAGATAATTCTTTATACATTTCCATTCTAAGATAATTGGGAGGCGCGTAACGGATGCCATCTATTATAATTGCGTCTTTGCTTATTATGTTGAATAGTTTAGGCTCCATGTAAGTAACATCGGCAACTGGAAAAAAATCCACATAGACTTTAAATGTTCCAACATGTACTCCTGATTTCGCTTGTATTGAGGTGAATCCTGCTTTGAAAAATATGTCTGCCAAGAGTTTTGCTTTTTTTAACGCATCTTTTGAGTATACGTCATAATCAGGAATATCTACCAATTTATTATAGAATTGTTCATCTTTAGGTAAAATGTTATTAATTGCGGTTCCTCCGTAGCATACAAGTTTTTCACTCCTTATAAACGTTTCTACAATATTTATAATTTTTTTCATACTTTCTGAAGCTACTTTTTTCATTCCTTGATTCTTTTCGATTTCATCGACTTTTTCGTCTATTAATTCCAATTCTTTATCAACAGTTGACATTACTAATATTATTAAATATATTTATTATTAATGATTAAGAATTTTTAATATGATGGCTTGGATAGGGTTATATGTTTATTTGTATTCCAGCTGCTGTAGTAGCTGTCCTAGTGTTATAAGCAAGACTTGGGTTTGCTATCGGAGGAACCGGTAAAGTAACTTGAATATATCTTAAGTTTTCCTCTTTTAATATGAATGACGAATTATTCTTATCGAATAAGTTATCGTAATATTCCATGTTAGAATCATACGTTTGAAAACACATTGCGATAAATTGGCATCCATACTTCATTGATAAAGATGAAGATGGATTGGTCGGTGTAATAGATAAATCTGGTAAACAGATTGTCATGTTTTGCTTGTTATATTCTTTTAATTCGTTTGAATCGGGTGTCAATTTAACGTCGTTTGTGTATCTAACCGATCTCATAAAAATGGAATTGCTTGCCAAATTCACATACTCGTCAAACGGTGTTCCTTCAAACAATGCGTTTGATTTGTCTACTATAATAATAACCTTTTTCTGTAATTGTGATAAGGGGATTTTCCCTAAATTTTTACCATGATTTTCATAACTGTAGGTTGGACCAAGTAACCTTGAGTGTAGTTTGTTGTATAATTCATCAGCCATTTTTGAATAGATTTCAATCTTATTTGTCATTATTCTTAAATGAAGAATCAGCGGGTCGTTTGGACAAGGACAAGATGTTCCTGAAAATGCGTAATCATTTATAACGTCTATCACTTTGGAAAAAGGAACACTGTTGTATGTCTCTTTTACTGAAAAATCGTCTACAGATGAAGTTGCGATGACAGGTTCTCCGTCTATAGAATATACTGCTAGATCTAAACATCTCGCGCCTTGTTTAATACAACTTTTCAAAGCACATATATTTACATAGTCGTTTTTAAAGGTTCCAGAACAGCACGCATTGTATGCCGTTTTGACATGATAATCCCTGAGGAGATATTTATTATTGGCATTTTCGAAATTGACGCTTGAAATGGTTGGAAAGTCTTTATACAACGATTCCATATCTTGGCAATTCGATTTATCAAGGCCTAATTTATTATACACCCACATTGATATGGAAAATAATATGATTCCACATATTCCAATCGCAATGTAGGTAATGTTTCCGTCTTTTAACTCGGAAGCTATATTACTAACTTTTTCACTACCATCCTTTACAAGATTTTGTGCAAAAGAAGAGGACATGTTATTAGTTATTACTTATTATATTATAATATTATTTTACACCAACCAAAACAAAAAAAAATAAATTACAAATTAACAACGTTTAAATAATAGAATATAATACTATAATAAGATAATGCCTGGTGGATTATTAAATTTAGTTGCCTATGGAAATCAAAATATAATATTAAATGGCAATCCTTCTAAAACGTTCTTCAAATGTGCGTATGCCAAATATACAAATTTCGGCCTTCAGAAGTTCCGTATTGATTTCGACGGACAACGAACCCTTCGGATGAATGAATCGTCAACATTTTCATTCAAAGTTCCTAGATACGCCGAATTACTGATGGATACATATTTGTCGGTCCAATTGCCGACCATTTGGAGCCCGATTATTCCTCCAGTCTATCCAGAATCAGATAGTGAGGAATTGAATAAATGGAGACCATATGAATTCAAATGGATAAAAAATCTTGGTACACAGATGATAGAAACAGTTAGATTTATAGTAGGAGGTCAAGTGATCCAAGAATTTACCGGGCAATATTTACATCATCTAGTAGAAAGAGATTTCGGGATTAAAAAAGAGCTTTACTATAAAATGACTGGAAATGTCTCGGATTTGAATGATCCGGCAAATAGTTGTGGAAGAGTCAATAGTTATCCCAGTGTATATCCTTCTAATTCTCCGTCATACAGTCAATTGGGACCGGAGCCTTCCATACGTGGCAGAAAATTGTACATACCAATGAATGTTTGGTTCGGGCTTGCCTCGAAAATGGCATTTCCTTTAATTAGTCTCCAATATGCCGAGTTTTACATAGAGGTTATTATTAGACCGGTTAAAGAACTTTTCGTAATAAGGGATGTTAGAGGGTACGGTGGATATTATCACCAACCTAATATGAACGACTCGTATGACCAGTTCTATCGATTTTTACAGCCTCCTCCGGACACCATTCTGAACGAAACCAGTTATACTGACAAGAGGACTAACTGGGCCGCCGATGTGCACCTAATAAGTACATATGCGTTTTTAACCGAAGATGAGGCGAAACTATTTGCGTCGAACGATCAGAAATATTTGGTAAGAGAATCATACACATATACATACAACAATGTTACTGGAAATAAAAAGGTAAAATTGACTAGTCTTGGAATGGTTGCCAATTGGACGTGGTTTTTTCAAAGAAGTGACATTTATATGCGAAATGAATGGTCTAATAATACGAATTGGCCATACGATTACTTGCCGACCAATTTGATACAGCCTATGATTGACAATACACAACCATATCTCTGGCCAGACGAGAATTCTATACTGTGTCCAAACATCCATCTAAATAGCACATATAGTAATATAATGATTACTGGCGATTATAATGTGGAAAATCAAAAGGAAATCATGTTGACGTGGGGATTGTTATTAGACGGTAAATATAGAGAAAATCTTATGGATTCTGGGGTGTTTAAATATATAGAGCCATATGGCAGATCTAATGGAAGTCCTTCTATGGAGGGAGTCTATTACTATAATTTTTGCGTAAATACAAACCCATACGAAATCCAGCCTAGCGGAGCTATCAACATTAGCAAATTCAATCAAGTGGAATTCGAGTTTACAACGTACTCTCCTCCTATGGATCCGTCCGTTGAGATTTTTACAGTTTGTGATGGGAATGGAAACGCAGTTGGGATTGATAAAACAAATTGGAGACTTTATGACTATAATTATGATTTGACTGTGCTCGAAGAGCGATATAACATTCTGACATTTGCTTCAGGAAACGCTGGTTTAATGTTTACTCGTTAATATATAATATAAATAAGTTTAAATAAACCATTCAAAAATAATTATATATAACAAACAATGACCTCTATTTTGTATTACAGCAATTATTGTGAAAATTGTAAAACTATACTTCAAACTATATCAAAATCGTCTATTAAAAATGAAATGCATTTTATTTGTATAGACAAACGTATAAAAAAATCAAATGGAGCGACATACATCATTTTGGAAAACGGACAGGAAATATTATTGCCTCCCACAGTTAGTAAAGTTCCGGCTCTTCTTCTGTTAAACAAAGGGCATCATGTTTTGTTTGGTTTAGAAATAACAAGGTATTTAGAACCCAGTCAGAAATCGATTCAAGCTATTTCGACAAACAATAATGGCGAGCCTTTAGCGTTTTCAATGTCTGGAGGAGGAGGAGGTGGTGGATCCTCCTTTTTCGGAGTCGCTTCGGACCAATACAGTTTTCTAGATCAAGATGCTAACGAATTGACCGCAAAGGGAAGCGGAGGATTAAGACAAACTCATCATTATGCTACACTTGACCAAAAAGATTCAATTGATACTCCTCCAGACACTTATTCTCCAGATACAATCGGAACTCTCACTATGGAACAATTACAGCAAAAAAGGAATTCAGAAATTCAAATGAAAAGATAGATGAAAATATAGATAGTAATTAAAAAAATATGCTTAAAGTAGAGTGTTTATATAGTTATAATTATAAAGGTATTAAATGAACAATGACATAAGTAAGCCCAAGGTATTGGAAGAGTTTAATAATCAATTCTTTGAATTGATCGATGACATATACCGAATATTCCCAACTCATTATGAGATAAAAACTACAAGGATGGTTATATTGGTAATGAGTAAAATGAAACCAGCATGTGTAATAGAATTTGTCAAGACATATATTATTGCGCCTTATGGCTCTTATATTGAAGAAGGAAATATTGATTTTTTTTCAAATAATGATTTTTCAAAAGACCGAAATGTAGGCGGGTCGGATTATGTGTTAGACAAAATAAAAACAGTTATTAATTATATCAATATGATGACTGAAACGGAGAAGAAAATAGTAGTTGGGTATTTGCAGAATATGAAACAACTTTGCGAATTGTATTATTCTTTGTAAAAAAAAAATTGTAAATATAACTCGATAAAGATTTAAATAAATGTTTAAAAGAGATATATAAAATAGTATGGCAGAGGATAGTAAAATTTCATCTGATTTCAAAAAGATTATAATAGACATGATGAGAGATTTGACTGAGACGTTTCCTGAATTAAAAGCCAATATGAATCAACATATTTTGTCCATTATTAATGGCAATGACGAAAAAAATGAACACGTAAATTTCGTTATTGAACATTGTAGAACTATATTCCCTGAGCGTTTTTTTGATATTTTATATCAAAACTCTGACATTTTTTCATCTTTTCCCAAATTGGAACTTCTTCCTGGAATAGATTTTTGTATTTTATGGAAGGAAAATATCTCCGATAACACCAGAAATATTTTATGGAAATATCTTCAATTGATATTATTTACAATTGTTTCTGATATAAATAACGGAGACTCTTTTGGCGACGCGTCTAAATTATTCCAAGCGATTAACGACGATGATTTCAAGAAGAAATTAGAGGAAACTGTAAATCAGATGCATAGCATGTTTTCAGACAATTCAGGTGCGTCGTTTAAGTCTGCGGGAGGTGAAGGTGAAAAGGATTATGCGTCCGATTCTGCTTCCGGCGACGAAGGTGAAGACAATGATCTACCTATACCTGACCCAAAAGAGTTTCATGACCATATTACTGGCATGATGGGAGGTAAACTTGGCTTGTTGGCGAAAGAAATAGCAGAAAAGGTTGCTGGGGATATGAAAGTAGACATGACTGATTCTAAATCTATGGATGACATTTTTCAAAAATTGCTTAAGAACCCAACAAAATTATTGAGTCTTGTTAAAAGTGTGGGAAGCACATTGGATGAAAAAATCAAATCAGGCGATTTGAAAGAAAGTGAGCTTTTACAGGAAGCTATGGAGATGATGAAAAAAATGAAAAAGATGCCAGGTATGTCCCAAATGCAGTCCATGTTTTCAAAAATGGGGATTGATTTAAATGGTATTGGCGGAGGTCTTGGAAAAGGCGGAGGTGCGAAAATGAATATGGGCGCAATGAAAGCTCAATTAGAAAAGAATATAAAAATACAAAAACAAAAGGAAGAAATTCAGAGAAAGTTAAAAAAGGCGGCAGATTTAAAGAGCGCTCAGGCGGCGGGTGCGGCTGAATCTTCAAAGAGTAAAAATGGAGGACCGACATCAGAACAACTTAAGAAATCAGAGGATAAGGCATATAAGGAACTTATGAGGTCTTTTGGAATTAATGAGAATGGAAATGAGAATTTAGTATTTAGCACCGGAGAGAAATATAGTAAAAGTGAAAAGGATGGAAATGTTAAAATTAAGAATAAGAATAAAAATAAGAAGAAGAAATAAGAATAATAAATAAATAAATGTATATTAATTAATATAATGACTACGCCGTTACATGAAAAAAAAACATTAGATACAAAATCATTGGATATATTTTGGACAAAAGACCCGACCATTTTATTGGACTTTACAAAGAGTATGATACCCAAAGAGGGAATGACTATGAATGAAAAATTAAACGCTTTAAGCAAAGGTATTATTTTATTGTCAATAATTGTCTTTGTTTTTATCCAAACGCCCACTGTAATTATTTCAGGTGTTGTCACTTTAGCAGTCGTTTGTGTCCTTCAACTAGTTTACCAACGCCAGAGGTCAATTGTGAGAGAAGGATTTTCTGAAGAAATCCTTTATAAAAATAACAAGGTCTATTATCAACAACCAAGTGTAAGTAATCCGGCGATGAACGTATTGCTAACAGAAATAAATGACAACCCTAAAAGAAATGCAGCCGCGCCACTCTATTTATCGGAAGTATATCAAAAAATGAATGATTCAGTGAAATCTCTTGTAGCAACAAGCAGTTTTAACGACACAACAATCGACCAGAAATTATTCAAAGATTTAGGAGATAGTTGGGGATTTGAACAATCAATGAGACAATTTTACGCAAACCCTATAACAACTATACCTAACGACCAAGGTTCATATGCCAAGTTTTTGTACGGAGATATGCCTTCTTGTAAAGAAGGAAATGATTTCGCGTGTGTCCGGAATAATCCGACATTTCCATACATAATATAACCATTATGAAATCAATAAAACAATTAAATAATATTAGTATAATTATATATAAATGGCATTTATATTTGATTATACATTCAATAAAACAACTCGATTAGGAGATGATTCGTGTGACCAAAGTCAAAAAACTCTTCAAAATTCAACCTCATCTACCTATACACTTAATCAATACCGTCCTGATTGTCCTATGAAATCCGCATTTGATTTAGCATTAAGTCAGCCAGCGGTGAACTATTCAGGCAGTCATCAGGTTGGAATTAA
>Ga0214919_10000857_pt1 | contig 51567 bp, 42 predicted proteins | sample LL1503_MetaG_FD_177994 | JGI IMG/M metagenome (GOLD analysis project Ga0214919, IMG submission 177994) | Freshwater microbial communities from Lake Lanier, Atlanta, Georgia, United States - LL-1503 | ecosystem: Environmental > Aquatic > Freshwater > Lake | place: USA: Georgia | collected...
AGATTTGAAATGGTGCATAGGCAGCATCTAAGCCTTTAGTTCCATGACTCATCCAAATTTTGTGGTGGCCAGGATCTGGAAGCGATCCGATAGTTACCTCTACTAATCCGTTGCCAGCAAAAGGCCAGTGTGGCGAGAGTGATAGGGCGGTGAAGAATTTAGTTGGATTCTCTCCAAGTGCATAGAGTGTGTTTAATCCACCCATACTAGAACCAATCATTGCCGTGTTAGCAGCTAAGACGTGCGGGGCAATTGCAGGAACGATGTCATTAAATATTGTTGCTAAGTATTGATCGCTCTCAAGTTTGTCGGCAACTAAAATATCTGCGAAATCCTTATGTACTTCAAGACCCTCACGAAAATAACGTGCCGGAGTCAGATCTTTTCCTCGACCCCAAGGATTTTCCTTCGTCTGGCTGTGCCACACCCCAATGATTGCAGGGGGATTGATGCCTAATGAAGAACTGACCCGTAGGGCTGATTGCGCCATTTTCCATGTTTGATGGCGGTGGGTAGATGTTGTGCCATCAAAAATATTTTGCCCATCATGCGCGATGAGTAGGTGTGTGGGGCTTTGTTTAGGCAGCCAATAGTCGACCGTACGATCACCGAATTGAACACGTTTAACGTCCCCCGGAACTCCACGGATTTGAAAGCGCTTAATCTCATTCATAATGGTTAAATCTACCCATGTCTGAGCCTAAAAGGAGCATCATCTGGTTTCGTCGTGATTTGCGGATCACCGATCATCCAGCACTTATCGAGGCTATTGCGACCAGTGATGAAATAGTTCCAGTTTTTATTCTCGACAAAAATCTCATTGGTCAATCAGGAAGCAAGCGTTTAGCTTATTTAGGGGCATCACTGCGAGCCCTAGATGAATCGTTAGGCAACTCCTTGCATGTGATGGTGGGTGACCAGGTAGAGGTACTGCAGAGTTTGATCAAACGTTACAACGCTTCTGCAGTGCATATTTCTAAAGAGTTCGAACCCTATGGTGCTGCACGCGATGAACGAGTTGCAGCTGCAGGCATTCCGCTGATAGCTACAGGAAGCCCGTACGCAGTTGCACCAGGACGAGTTCTAAAACCTAGTGATGCAACGCCATACAGGGTCTATACGCCTTTTTATCGGGCCTGGTGCCTTCACGGTTGGCGTAAGCCACTCGCTGCGCCTAAGAAAATACAGTGCGTAACTACAACCGATAGCGATAGAAATTTTCCTGATTGGAAAGTCCCTGAAGGAACCACAATCTCAGTAGCTGGCGAAAAAGCAGCGTTAGAGCGTTGGAAATACTTTAAGAAAAACGGACTCGATAGCTATGACGTAAGCCGAAACATCCCAGGCATAGATGGAACGAGCAAGCTGGGTGCACATTTAAAGTGGGGAGAGATTCACCCGCGTACCTTGTTAGCAGATCTTGGTGAGAGTAAAGCCCATGATGTTTACCGTAAAGAGATTGCGTGGCGAGAGTTTTATGCCGATGTACTTTTTAATAACCCTGGCACCGATACGCAGTACTACGCACCACGTTTTGCTGAGATGCGATATAACACACCAGATGAGAAGTTCGAGGCGTGGAAAGCAGGAATGACTGGTTATCCATTCGTCGATGCCGCTATGCGTCAATTGGTAACGGAGGGATGGATGCACAATCGCACACGCATGGTGGTTGCATCCTTTCTAGTTAAGGATTTACATCTTGAATGGCAGCTAGGTGCAGATTTCTTTATGGAACATTTAGTTGATTACGATGTAGCCTCCAATGCTCATGGCTGGCAGTGGACAGCAGGTACTGGCACCGATGCTTCGCCGTATTACCGCGTCTTTAACCCAATCGAGCAAGGCAAACGCTTTGATGAGAACGGTGATTACATCCGTAGATATATTCCGGAACTTGCTGATTTACCGGCATCGCAGATACATGAACCGTGGTTGTATCCGGTGGATACTAAATATCCGGAACGAATAGTTGATCATGCAGTTGAACGACTTGAATCTTTGGAACGGTTAAAAGAGATTAAAGTCGACACACTCCCATACCCTCACGCTTAGCTCGATACATCGCCAAGTCTGCACGTTTGAGCACATCGGTGTGACCATTGTTTGGGGCAACTCCAATACTGACGTTGATAAGAATGTCATCGCTATCAATCCTAAAGGGATAACTCAGTGTTGCTCGCAGCGCAAGTGCTACCTCCATCGCTGACTCACTCGTTCCTTCGTAGAGAACTCCAAATTCATCTCCGCCAAGTCGTGCTAATAAAGCAGTGTTTGGAAGTACTCGGCTAAATCTCAGAGCCACTTGTTGGAGAACTTTGTCCCCAGCTTCATGCCCATGTGTGTCATTAACGGGCTTAAATCCATCTAGGTCAAGTAAAAGCAGGGCACCATCCTTAGTGACAAAGTTTTCGATCTCAGAAATTAAACGCCGACGATTGGGTAAGCCTGTAAGTTCATCGGTGCGTGCAAGAATTCTCTCACTTCCAATACTTCGCGAGGCTCTTAGAGCGATAGTCATTCGAATAAATGCCAGCAGCAAAATAATGAATGCGGGCACAACTACGAAATTTGGAAAGTAGTCAGGTCTTAATGCAATGCCACCCAATAAGATTGCACTCAAGAAAATCGATAATGCGATAAGGACTGGATTAATTCCTGATTCAGGGGAGACATTATGATTGTGATGCCACAAGCTTTCTGACAATAAAAGAATTCCAATCAGCCATCCATTATCTAAAAATCCACCGAAGCTATAGTTTTCGTGAAGATTGAGCCACAAGAAATATAGATCAGCTGCAGCAAAAGTGAGGATGCCACTAGCAAGTAGGACGGGAGCTGCCGATAATCCCTGAGATGCGATAAGAGAAAGCGTGATTGATATCAGTACTAAATCAGCGATCGGATAGCTGACTGCGAAGAAGCCGCTACTTAAATCTCCGCCAAAATGCGGCAGCAGTGGTTGTAGGAACAAGGCCGCACCTAACGTACTTAAACCGAGACCAAAGATTGATGCATCAAAAATCTCAAGCAGAGTGAGTTTGCGGCTAGGTGAAACGAGGCGAGAGATTCCAATAATGGCCGGTGGATAGAAGAGCAGGTAGGCGATGTTGGAAAGCGTAGGCGTTGTGATGGGTATGAAGCCAAAAGTTGAGAGACTCGATAACAACGATCCCACAAGCCAACAGATTAAGGCTGAGGCAATAAGTGCGCGTGCATAGGGATCAGTAATTCTTGGGGCAAAAAACGTAGCGACAATTGCGCAGATAACTACTGCGTTATAGAGAACTAATTCACTCCAGACCCCATGGGATAGTGGGCTGAGGGCAATATGCAGGCAGAGCAGAAGAGGTCCGGCGATTCGAATAAAGCTATTGCGCATTTACTCAATCTAAGTCAGAGTAATTGCGCGTTTGAATAGGGAAAACCCCTTAGAGGCCTTTGCTACACATCAGCTTGGTGCTCGTCAAACTATTAACGAGATCGCTCTTTAAGCCTTCATATGAAGCCGTTGCAGAAATCTTAAAGCTACCGATGCGATTAATCGCGCGTTGTACTTCGCCTGTAGGACCCGTGATCTTTGTAAGACTTGTGATTGCACTTGTCCAAGAGTTAACAGCCTTTTGGTAGGAGTCAATGGCATTCTTATTCTTCACAAGATTTGGTGTATCAGCCCTTAACGCTGCGAGCTTTGCAGTCGAATCCGCCAATTTTACTTTATATAGTTCTATTTTAGTCAAAGTTGAAGCAAGCACGGATTTTTGATTCGCAATGTCAGCGTCAAAATTAGCAATCGTTCTATCAGTTTCTACTTTTGCGGCGGGTAACAATCCTTTGGCTTTGAGATAACTGGAGGACATTGTTAGACAATCAGTTGATAACCACGTTAATTTCTTACTCGTAGAAAGTGGATTCTTGGTGCACTTATATCGGCCAATGCTAGTCTTTGTGGTTGCACCTGATTTAGTGCATGAAACACCGTTACTAATTTTTACTTTTGCAGAGGCGGGTGGAGCAATCATCACGCTAACAGCACAAAATAAAGCCACGACAAAAATTCTTAACGTACGCATGATAAAAACCTCCACTTAATTTTGGCAATCGTATCGAAAATTGTCTGAAAATATCCTGTCAAAGCGGTCAAAAGCCTTAAAAATCGCGGAGAATCTCCATCAGTTAATCATTTTTGGCGCTGCTTAACGCGCACGTTCATTCCGATTCTTCTGACTAGGGCGCGAGGCACCACATGAATAATTGACGTTAGGAGTTTGTATTGCCACCCTGGAATTGAGACGGCTTTACCCGCTAAAGCATCTTTCCATGAGGCAGCTACTAAAGCATCCGAATCGAGCCACATGAATGCCGGTAAACCTTTCATGGACATTCGCCCTCGTTGGTGGAATTCAGTACGAGTGAAACCTGGGCACAGCGCACTCACCCGAATCTTGGTAGTGGCCAGTTCAGTGCTCAGTGATTCAGAGAGAACGGTCAGATATGACTTAGAGGCACTATATGTTCCACCTGCGATCCATCCGGCAACGGATGAGACGTTAATGATGATTCCTTTGTCACTCGCCTTCATCGAAGGCAGGGTAGCGTGCATCAGCCGCATCGGTGTTCGTACTAAGACGTTTAACATCTCTTGCTCAATCGCTAAATTACTTACAGTAAAAGACTTATTTATTCCAAAGCCAGCGTTATTGATCAAAACTTCGATTTTATTTTTAGCAATATATTCTTCAACTGATGCGCATCCAGCATCTGTCGCTAGATCCGCTTGCAGAACGTGAGTAGATACTCCGTACTGCTTTTCTAAGGACTGAGCCCGCTCATTTAAACGCTCTAAATCTCGCGCAACTAAAATGATGTTGTAATTATTAGCAGCAAGCAGTCGCGTAAAACTCTCACCGATTCCAGATGTTGCTCCTGTAACCAAGGCCCACGTGTTCATTTATCTCCTAATTAATTCTAAGTTCACCAATTGCACCGTGTGGAACAAATGGCGTATGTGGAGCAACTGACGTCAGCTTCTTATAAGCCAGACCCTGCGCAGGACGCGAATCTACCTCACCCTTATTGGGCCAGAAGGATAAAGCTCGTTCGGCTTGCGCAGTAATTGTTAGCGACGGATTGACGCCTAAGTTAGCGGTAATCGTTGAACCATCGACAATATGCAGCGTCGGGTAGTTATAAACACGGTGATACGGATCGACAACGCCATGTTCGGGTGAATCACCAATTACGCATCCACCTACAAAATGCGCAGTAAAAGGCGCATCCACTAAGTCTCCAATATGGCCACCTGCGATGCCGCCATGTTTTTCTGCGATGCGCGTAACAACCTCATTAGCAGCAGGAATATATGTTGCATTAGGTTTCAACGGATCATTAGTTGAGGTCAAATGCCAGCCAAATAAACTTCGCTTCCCGCTGACCGTAACGGAGGAGTCAACGTTTTGCATAGTCAAAGCGATGACTGTTCGCTGGCTCCACCGGCGCACATTGAGAATTTTTCCAAGCAATGCAGGGTTAGCTACAAACTGCTTTAACCAATGCCTACGCCGAGTTTTAGAATCGTAACCTTCAGTCATGATCGTCTGCATAAGCCCCATGAAGTTAGAGCCCTTGCCGTAACGCACTGGCTCAATATGTGTGTGCTCATCAGGGAAAAATGATGAGGTTATTGCGCTACCTTGGCTGAAATCAATGGAAGTGTCTTTCATCATGGCGCCAGTGAGCGCTTCACTATTAGTACGCGAGAGTTTTCCAAGATGATCCGATAACTGCGGAAGGTTTTTACGCTTCATTGCGTGCAGAAGTTTCTGGGTATTAAAGGTTCCAGCAGCAACTATTACTTGGGCAGCTTTAAATGTGATGTTCGATGCAAAGGGATCATTGGTTTTGACTGCATTGATAATCCACGTACCATCGCTATTTTCTTTGATTGATTTAACGGTAGTCATTGGAAATACAGTTGCACCTGCGGATTCGGCCAACCCTAAATAATTTTTAGGCAGAGTATTTTTTGCATTGAATGTGCAACCAGTCATGCACGCACCGCATTGCTGACAACCGCTGCGCTCAGGTCCAACTCCACCAAAGAATGGATCAGCGGCTTTAACGCCCTTTCCTTCGCCAAAGAAGATTCCTACCGGTGCCATCTGAAATGTATGTCCAATACCCATATCATCGGCAACATCTTTCATCGCTTGATCGCTAGGTGAAAAATATGGATTTTCAGTTACGCCTAACATGCGTCGTGCTTGGTCATACCAAGGCTCCAACTCGGATTTCCAATCGGTAATACCTGCCCAGTGTGGATCGTTAAAGTATTCATCGCCTGGTTGATACAAAGTATTTGCATACACGAGTGAACCACCGCCCACGCCGGCACCTGCCAAAACTAAAACATCTGGAAGAACATGAATGCGCTGAATTCCATAACAACCAAGGCCAGGGGCAAAGAGAAACTTGCGCAGTCTCCAGGATGTCTTAGGGAAATCCTTGTCTTTAAAACGTCGCCCAGCTTCAATTACTGCAACGCTGTAGCCCTTTTCGCGCAATCGAAGGGCTGAGACTGAGCCACCAAATCCAGAACCGATGATGACTACATCGAATTCCTTCTTCATCAGCGTCCTTATCGTTAGATTCTTGAGTCTAATGTGGGCATTAATCCATGACAAGATTGGCTTCTATGCAGGTCCCCGTAGCTCAGTGGATAGAGCAACCGCCTCCTAAGCGGTAGGTCGCAGGTTCAACTCCCGCCGGGGACACTCCGTACATTGCACTTAACTCAGGTAACACTGCTAACTTTGTGGAATGCTAAAATTGAAAAAAATCAAATTAATCGCAACCTTAATCGCAGCTCTTCTGATTATTTCAGCGCAGGTAACTCCAGCAAATGCAGCAGTTTCGCTTGGATCTGGAACTACCGCATCAGCGGTTGCCTCTAATAGAACAACAACTTTCAGCACACTGCTGGGTTCTAATCCTTTAGCTCTTTCTGGCTATAACGTAGACCAAGTTCTACTAGCAATTGTTTCAACGACTTCAGGTACTTTGCAGATTTCAAACACTAATGGCCTAACACTGGCAACCGGTTATCAGAATCCAATTTCTGCCGCAGCTGCGTCAATTGCATTTGTAGGAACCCAAGACAATATCAACTCGGCACTGACCTCATTAAAGATAAACGCTGGAGAATTTTCCCCTGCCGCTCAATCGGTGACTTTAACAGTTTCGAACCGTGGCACTACAGCAGTCGCTTACAACTCAATAAATGGTCATTACTATGAATTTATAAATAATGCGGCAATTAACTGGATGGTTGCTTTTCGCGCAATCACAGGGATTAATCTTCCAGGTGGCCCCATGTCTGGAATGGATGAGGCCAGTAGAATTGCGCAGTCAAGTTCTTCAGGCTGTGCAAGAACTTTCAACGGACTTTGTGGCTACTTTGCAACATCAACTACTGCAACTGAGAATGACTTTATAACTACCAAAGTTGGAACTGCAGCCGCATGGCTCGGAGGTTCAGATCGAAATCAGGTTGATAACTGGATTTGGTATGACCCAAAATCCCCAGAATATAAAGTACAGTTTTCTAACGGCTCAACAGCTATGCCAGGAGGTTTCGCTAATTGGAATAGAGGCGAGCCTAACGGCAGAGATCAAGAAAATGCGCTTCAAATTCTTTCCGGAGGTGCTGGTAAGTGGAATGACTTACGTGAGGCGCACACTGATCCAGGTGCCCTCATGGGATATGTAGTTGAATACGGCGGAATTACGGGCGAAGTACAAACTTTGCCATCTGCTATTCGCACTATTAATTTCAATTTAGCTCAAACCTACAATGTTGCATACGATAAAAACCAAGGTGTTGGAACCCCACCTGCCGAAGGTTGGTATCTGCCAGGTGAAACTTTTGTGGTTCCTGATGGCTCCGGAATTTCTTATGATGGATTTACATTCAATGGTTGGTACGAAGGATTAAGGCAAGTTGCTGTTGGTTCAACCTACACAATGCCAAGCTTCTTCAAATCCTTTGTTGCACAATGGATAGTAAAACTTCCATTGCAGACAGATCGTGCCGATTCGATGACACCTCTTCAGGGACTTCAGGGAACTCCGGTGACAATAAGTGGATCATTTACACGACCAGTGACGAGCATCCGTATCGACAACAGCATTGTGGTTAAAGCAAATATTACCCAGAGTGCAACCTCATTAAAGTTCCTAATGCCACGTCATACCGAAGGATCTGTGAAAGTTTCAATCGATAATGGAGCAGACCCGGCCCTGCAGTCCTTCACTTTTGCTTTCGGGAAACCAATCGTTGCCCTGAACGCTGATTACGGCACAGTCGAATTCGGATCCGACAAATCCACACTTTTAGCAAGTGCTAATAAAGACATGAATTCATTAATCACGAAGATTTCCCTACTTTCTGGAACCAAGGTTATTACCCTAAAAGGTATTGAAATTGAAAATCCTAAGAAAGTAACTGCGATTAGTGACTACAACAAACTTGTCACTGCACGAATTGATCTGATTACAACTGCAATCAAGAAAATAATGCCTCAAGTTGTTGTGAATACTTCATTAGCAAAGACGAAAGCCCCAGCTAAAATTACCGATCTAAAGAGTAACAAAGCTTATTTAATAATCACTTTAGGATTAAAAGTTAGTTAAGGCCTTACTAAAGTAAAAAGAAAACCCGGAGAATTCTCCGGGTTTTCTTTTCATATCGATCATTATCAGAATCAGTGTTTTAAAGTAAAACGCTGCATCCATTCTGGCGCCCACCAGTTGCGCTCTCCAAATAGGCGCATCAGTGCTGGAACCAATAAGGCGCGAACTAATGTTGCATCCAAAATAACTGCCAGTGAAACGCCAAAGCCCAACATTTTTATAGATGTAACACCACTCGTCATAAAGGCGGCAAAAACAACTGCGAGTAAAAGTGCAGCCGCAGTAATAATGCGTGCAGAGCGTTGTAAACCAACAGCGACAGATTCGACATTGCTCTTTCCACTTAAATGCTCTTCACGGATACGCGATAGTAAAAATAGCTCGTAGTCCATTGATAGTCCGAACACAACGACTGCTACCAAGATCACTGAGCCGGTATCTAAGGTGCCAGTAACCGTGAAATCTCCAACGAGCCATTTCATATGGCCATCGATAAATATCCAGGTAATTGCACCCAGTGTGGCTATTAATGAGAGCGCATTTAATAACACTGCTTTAATTGGCAAAATAATTGAGCCAGTAAAAACGAAGATAAGAATCAGAACAGTCAGCGCAATCCATCCCAAAGCCAGAGGCAGTGTTTTAGCGATTCCATCTTGCGAGTCAGTGAAATCTGCAGCTGCTCCGCCAATAAGTGTGCCAGCCGGTTTCTCGAGATTTCGAATATCGTGAATGACCTTGAGTGAGGAAGTGCTTCGAGAAGGTACGGAGGAGATTACTTGCACACGAATATCTTGCTTGTAAGTTTCAATCGCTCCAACACGGACGATTCCATCAACTTTCTTAACTCGTTCTAGGAAAGCTTTGATATCAGCCTCTTGCCCAACGCCATTTGGTACTACAACCTCAATTGGGCTACCAATCAATCCATCAAAGCGGGTATCGACTACTTGAGATGCAATTGCAGCTGGGTTGGATGCAGGTAAAACTCTGGAGTCAACTTGTGCGAAAGAAATGTTAGTAACTGGCGCAGCTAATATTCCTAGGACAACTAAACATGCCAGCACAACTGGAATCGGGCGCTGCATAACATTTCGTGCAGTACGGGCCCAACAACCATCTTCTTTAGGAGTAATTGCACTCTTTCGTACGACACCCTTATCAACTTTTTCACCAAGAATTGCTAATAGCGCGGGCAGTGCGATTGCTGCGCCTAGAACTGCAAATGAGATAACAGCAACACCTGCATAACCAAAGGATTTCAAGAACTCAAGTGGGAAGAAGAGTAGTGACGCCATCGTTACAAAAACTGTGAGTCCGGAATAGAAAACGGTTTTGCCTGCTGTTGCAACCGTTGTTACTACGGACTCTTCGACACTATGGCCGTTATGGAGCTCCTCACGGAATCGATTCACCATTAAGAGTGCGTAATCAATGCCAAGGCCAAGGCCCAATCCAGTAATGAGATTGAGGGCAAAAACACTCACGTTTGTGAACAAGGTTAATAAGTAAATAATAAAGAAAGATCCAAGAATGGCAGTAACACCAACAAACAAAGGCGTTGCAGATGCGACAAAGGCTCCGAAGACAAAGAGAAGCAGCAGGAATGTCAGCGGAATCGCGATTGCTTCGGCAACAACTAAATCTTTTTCAATTTTGTGGTTGATGGCATAGGTAATAACGCCAGCACCAGAGGCATAAATATGTACGTTCTTGTATTTACCATCAAACTCCTTTTGTAAAGATGCACCTAATGAGCCAAGGGCATCCCAATCAAAAGCATCCATATCTGAATACACCAAAATGAATCCAGCTTTGCCATCGATAGATTTCATCGTTGGCGCTCCGCCAGTCGACCAATATGAATAAGTCTTTGAGACCCCAGTGTGATTCTGAATCTTCTTTTCAATTTCACTTGCTGTGGCGACAACTGATGGATCATCGACTACAGAAGTTGCTGAGTCCACAACCAAGACAGCAACGGGTTCTTCTGCGCCAAATACATCTACGACATATTTAGCGGCTTGTGCGGATTCGCTCTTCAAGTCTGAATATCCACCTGAATCTAAGCGACCAAATGATAATGAACCGATTGCACCAGCGGCGATTGTTGCAATCACAAAGACGAGAAGGACTAATTTGCTGCGCTTAACAATGAACTTTCCAAGACTCTCAAACACGACGTACTTCCTTTTCTGCGGTTAGAATGATGACATGAGCGATCTCTTTCCTTCCGTTACTTCAGATGAGATCGACCCTGAAGCAGCTGCCGAACAAGCTCGGCGCGAAGAAGAAATTAAGTCAGATAAACCGCCACATCACGAGGATTAATCTGCGCTAGCTGCGGGAGCCGCAGGCGGTGCTGGAGGTGTCGTTGTTTTCTTAACAGCTGAATCGGTTTTATAAAAACCTGAACCTTTAAAAACCACACCAACTGCGGTGTACACCTTTCGAATCTCACCCTGACACTCGGGGCATTGGGTCAAGGAGTCATCGGAGAAGGATTGAAATGCTTCGAATTCATGGGCACAGGAGTTACATGCATATTGATATGTAGGCATCTGAGCTCCATTCTGAGGCGAATTACACCCTCGCGGGGGTAGATACCAAGTCTAAAGAAGTGGGACGATAGGAGCGAATCGAAGGTTCGCAGAGAGGTTTTACCGTGAAACTAAAGCTTATAACCGCCTTCTTGGTCGCTTTCTCATTCCTAGGGATGGCAACTGCATCTGCAAACTCTTTGATTACAACTTCTCCCATCAGTGGCTCGACTCTTACAACTGCTCCCACCTCGGTCACGTTGACAACACAAGTTGCACTTTTACCAGATGCTAATGAACTGACCGTATCCGATCCAGCGGGTAACCGCGTCGATGATGGAACCATCATGGTGGATGCAGCGAGTATCTCTGTTGGCTTGAGCGCGCTAACTGAAACCGGAATTTATCGAGTCACCTACATCCTCTACTCAGAGGGCGATGTTCCACTGGAAGGCTCGTTTACTTTTAATTATTCTGCTCCTAGTGTGATTTCCCCAAGCACGCCAACTCCAACTCCTACGCAAGCCCAAACGCCTGCAAGCAGCAGCTGGGGAACAAACGTATTTATTATTTTTATTCTTATTATTGCTTTCTTTACGCTTATAGGACTCTCACTTTATGCGAGAAAGCTATTTAGGGATCGATGATCGCTTTCTCAACTATTTTTAAATACCTCTCACTTATTGGAAGTTTCGCAACAATTGGAACCTTACTTTCAATGGGTTTTTTGCTGCTTGATCATGAAGGCAAACTTTCAACTTCTGCGCTAAAACTCAAACGATTATTGTGGGGTTCGGCGCTCATCTGGGCTATTGGAAGTCTTGGAGTAATCGTTTTTACACTCGCCAATATTTTAGGTCAGTCATTGTCGGTTGCCGTAGATCCGACAGTCTTGCGCTCATTTATTACTCAAATTTCTCTTGGTCAGTATCTCTTTTTTGAAGTTTTGGTCGCGCTAGTTATAGCGGTTTGTGCCCTTCGAGTTCAACGAATTTTGTCTACGGTTGTGCTTTTACTTCTCGCATTCATTGGCCTCGTAGCTCCTATTTTTCAAAGCCACGCAGCATCAAGTGGATCGCATGGTTTAGCTATTGGTTCCTTAGTAATTCACGTAGTGGGATTATCTCTGTGGGTGGGCGGAATAATCTCGCTCGCACTGCTCGACCCAGAAGATCGAGCCATTGCGGTGCCGCGCTTTAGCCAGCTAGCCCTATGGTCAGTAATTGCCGTTGTGGGAAGCGGCGTAGTTAATGCATGGGCACGCTTAGATTTTAAAGAGGCGTGGAGTTCGGCATATGCATACGTAGTAATTGCCAAGAGCATCGCGACCGTAATTTTAATAATTATTGGTTATTTGCACCGAAAGAATTTAGCCCGTCGTGATTCAATCGATTGGAAAGCTTATTCCTCCCTTGTTATAGCTGAAGTATTTATCATGGTCACTGCAGTTGCTATGGGAGCTTGGTTGTCATCGAACCAAGCACCAATCAGATCTACCCGACCAAAATTTGATCCGGCGATTGCGGTGAGTGGAATTGCCACACCACCTGCACCAACATGGAGCCGCATTTTCTTTAGCTACGAGCCAGATGCGTTGATGATTGGACTCTTAATAACTGCAACTGCCTTGTACATAAAAGGCGTAGTCGTTCTCACGCGACGTGGCGATAAGTGGCCTGTCGGACGTACGGTTGCATTCGCAAGCGGAATTGCCGCAATTGATTTTGCAACGAGTGGTGGACTGGGTCTTTATGCTCACTTTGCATTTTCGTATCACATGGTTGCTCATATGATTTTAGGAATGATTGCCCCAATTGGAATTGTGTTAGGTGCGCCGATAACTTTGGCGCTACGAACACTTCCTCAAGGGCGAAACAAGGATGAACGAGGCGTTCGCGGCACACTTCTGGCTGCATTACATTCCAAAATTGCGGTTTTTTATACGAATCCGATTGTGGCACTTGCATTCTTTGATGGCTCACTCTTTGCTCTCTACTTTACAAACTTATTTGGCGACTTAATGCAGAGTCATGCTGGTCACTTTTTTATGAATATTCACTTCATCCTTGCCGGTGTTCTTTTCTTTCACGTAATAATCGGAATTGATCCAAATCCCCGTCGTGTCCCGCATTTAGTTCGCATAGTTATAGTTTTCACCGCCATGAGCATGCACGCATTTTTCTCGGTTGCATTAATGTCCACAACAACGCTCATAGATCGCGGTTATTTTGCTTCTATGCAAACCCCCTGGTTAACAGATTTCTTAGCCGACCAAAAAATGGGTGGCTCGATTGGTTGGGCAATGGGTGAGATTCCGATTCTTCTTGCGTTAGTTGCCACATTTATCAGTTGGGTCAAAGACGATTCGCGGGAAGTAAAACGAATTGATCGAAATAATGCTCGGGCCGCTGCCATGGGTACGCCAGATGAATTAGCTGATTACAATAACTACCTGCAACGGCTGGCTCAAGCGGATAGGGACTATACCTGATGGAGAATCTATTTACTTTGCCAAGTGAATATAGAGACCTGCGCGAAAGTGTTCGAGCATTAGCTGAAAAAGAGATTGCACCTTTTGCTCAAGCTGTCGATGAAGAACATCGCTACCCACAAGAAGCCGCTGATGCATTAGCAAAAGCTGGACTTGCTGCATCACATGTACCAGCACAATACGGTGGCGATGGAGCCGATGCATTAGCAACCGTAATCATTATTGAAGAAGTTGCGCGGGTTTGTGGTGCCTCATCATTAATTCCAGCGGTTAATAAGCTTGGTTCGCTGCCATTAATTTTGGGCGGCAGTGAAGAACAAAAAACTCGATGGCTTACTCAACTAGTTGCCGGCAAGGGTTTTTCTTATGCCTTATCTGAATCGGATGCGGGCTCTGATGCATCAGCGCTGCGCACAAAAGCCGTGCGTGATGGTGACGGTTGGATTATTAATGGAAGTAAGAAGTGGATTTCAAATGCAGGAGTTTCAGAGTTTTATACTGTTCTCGCACAAACCGATCCCGCGCTAGGTTCTAAGGGAATTACCGCTTTTATTGTTGAAAAATCCGACCCTGGCGTCTCATTCGGTGCACCTGAAAAGAAAATGGGTTTCAGGGGATCACCGACCCGTGAAGTGTATTTCGATAATGTTGCCATAGGTGATGATCGTCGTATAGGCGATGTTGGAGCAGGTTTTATTTTGGCCATGAACACACTTGATCACACCCGGATAACAATTGCTGCACAGGCACTTGGCTTAGCCCAAGGTGCCTTAGATGTTGCGGCTAAGTATTCGCATGAGAGAAAGCAGTTCGGCAAAGAGATTTTTGATTTTCAAGGAGTTCAGTTCATGTTAGCTGATATGGCCATGAATATTGAAGCAGCTCGAGTATTAACCTATGCCGCTGCAGTAAAGAGTGAAAACAATGAGAAGGATTTACGCTTTTATTCGGCGGCCAGTAAGTGTTTTACTAGTGATACTGCAATGAAAGTCACTCAGGATGCTGTACAAGTCTTAGGTGGCTACGGATATGTTTCCGATTATCCTGTAGAGCGAATGATGCGTGATGCAAAACTTACGCAGATTTATGAAGGAACTAATCAGATTCAGCGAATAGTAATGGCGCGTAATCTTCCAACTGCTTAACGTTTAAATCGAACCACAATCGACGGTGTAGCTGCAGCATCTAGTGGCATATCGTGAACTTCTCGTGGCAGTGTTATTCCGGTGAGCTCTCCAGAATGAACTAAACCAATTTTCCATCCTGGAAGGTATGTAAGTGCGCGATCGTAATAACCGCCACCTTGCCCTAATCGATAGCCATCTTTGTCGATGTGAAGTGCGGGGACTACTACAGCTGAAAGCTCACTAAAGTCATCGATAGCTGGACCTATAGGCTCTGCTAAATTTTTAGTAGTTTTCAATTTTTTCATATCGCCATCCCAGTAGACCCAATCAAGAATGTCACCGTTTACTCGCGGTAGCAGCAACTTCTTGCCAGCTTTAAGAAAGGCGTTATTGATCTCATCGGTGCTTGGCTCGACCCCATAGGAGATGTAGGTAGCAATAGTTGTGGCACTTGCAATTTCTGGTGATTTTAAAATTACATTGAAGTTAGAGGGTATGAATTTTTGGCTCCGCTCGCGTCGTAATCGCGCACGCAACTCCTTCTTCACTGTGTTCTGATTCATGCGGTCCCTCCAGTCTTTTACAGGCTTAAATCCCAAAGAATTGTGCGCCTTACAAGTATGGTGTGATTATGGCAGAGCACACGCGGGTAGATGAATTTCTCACCTCTCTTATCGCTATTTGTAAGCCGCTTGAGTCTTTTGAAATGCCGTTACTGGATGCACATGGTGCAACCCTGTCTGAGGATATTTTCGCTGGCGAGCGGTTAGTTATGCGCAGTGGCAGCCGAATTCGTTCTACACAAATCGGGCTTGCTGCATCTATCGGCCTCGATCATTTACCGACGCGGCCACATCCCCGGGTAGTTGTACTTTCGGCCGGTCCAGATTTAGTCGAACCCGGCATGCCGCTCAAAGGCGATGAAGAGTATGAAACGAATTCTTGGCTACTTACAACTGCAGTCCGTGAAGTTGGCGCAGTGGCATATCGCGTCCATTCAATTCCAGATGACGAAGATGAACTACTTGGCGTCATTGAAGATCAATTAGTCCGAGCAGATTTAATAATTATTAGCGGTGAACGACAAGATGATTCCTTCGACCTCATTACCCGGACGTTGGCAAGGATGGGCGAGATCACTACCGTTGACGTCGCAATTGAAATGAGCGGGCGCCATAACTATGGCGTGATCGGGCCGGATAAAACACCCGTTGTTACGCTCCCAGGTGATCCAATCGCGGCATATATCTCCTTTGAACTCTTTGTACGGCCAATGATCCGCACGATGTTGGGGGCGGCAACAATTCATCGTCCATCGGTAAAAGCAACAATTGAAAAAGCAGTTGAATCCGCTCCAGGCTTGCGTTCTTATATTCGTGCCTCATTATCTGAAGATGGCACTTCTGTAGTTCCACTTGCCGATCAGGAAGAGTTTTCAACGCTCTCAGATGCAACGGCATTTATCGCGATCAATGAAAAAGATGAACACGTGAAGGCCGGCGAGCAGGTCACAGTTGTGATTCTCGAACGACGTTACATCTAGTTCCTTATGGAGACCCGCTGGCCTGTTGTACTCAATGGCGAGGACATCTACTTACGCCCGCTGAGATTTCGTGATCGCAATAAGTGGAACGGGGTCCGCGCCGAAAACCGAGACTGGTTATCTCCGTGGGAGGCAACAGTTCCACCCACTGATACCCACCCTGCGCTGCCGTCCTACTTTGAGATGGTTCGTACATTGAACGCAGAGGCTCGTTATGGCCGTTCATTCTCCTTTGCAGTGTGGCACCAGAGCAATCTGATTGGCCAAATCTCACTCGGTGGGGTCATTTATGGAGCATTACGTGCAGGCCATATCGGTTATTGGATCGATAAAAGCTATGCAAACAAGGGCCTTACAACTGCGGCAGTAGAACTTCTTTCTGGGTATGCCTTTGAGGTTTTAGAGTTGCACCGTATTGAGATTAATCTGCGACCAGAAAATGCAGCTTCTCGACGAGTAGCCGAAAAAGCTGGATATATCTATGAAGGTGAGCGACCTAGGTACTTGCACATCGATGGGGATTGGCGAGATCACATCACATTTGTGAAGGAAAACTCCACGCTTGGCTAGTGCCTAAATCCCAGAAAACTTAGTAAATCTCCTTTATCTTTATGCATCATGGCTTCCGGACTTATCTATATTGCGATCATCGGCATGTGGGTGGCTTATTTCGCCCCCCGCTGGATTCACGACCGCAATGAATTTTCAGGTAAATCGGTAGAGCGATTTAAAGTTGCCTTGACGGTTGTCGCCAATTCATCATTTCACGCAGATGCTGGAACTAGAGCTTTGGAAATCGATTTAGACCGTGAAGCAAAAATCGCACAACTTTTACTGCGCCGAAGAATAACTTTTGTCTTACTAGCCTCATTACTCATTACAACATTTGTAGGTGGACTCATGAATGCGATGCCAATTATTTATACGCTTGTTCCTGCCACTGGTGTTTTAATTTACATAGCTAACGTCAGACGGCAAACTATCGCTGACAGCATCCAACATCGACGTATTCAGCAGTTACAACGGCGCACGGCTGGAGTCTCTGCAACGAATTTAGCCGAAGTTGTTTCGCCTAAAAATAATCAAGAGCATTGGATTCCACTTTCTGAACGCGAGCTAAAGGGTGTAGTACTTTTGCCGAAAGGCAGCGCAGCAGTTCGCGATACATGGCAGCCAACCGAAGTTCCCGTACCAAGTTATGTAAGCGCTCCAAAGGCAATCGTTCCGAAACGGGTTATTGACTTAACCACACCGGGAGCATGGAGCGATGAGCAAGAACGTCTAGAGCGCTTAGCACTTGCGGCAGTTTCACCTTCACGCGATGAAATCTTTGATCAACAATTAGCCGATGAAGCTGTTGATCGATTGAATCAATCTCGCGCAGCTAATCAGTAACTAGATCCACGAACTAAGCCACATTCGCGCCGACCAGGCGTTGTAGGTTATTACGTCACCAGTGAATAAAGGTAGAAAATAAATAAAATTCAGGAAAATGAGTACAAAAAGCGTTGCCACAATTACTTGTGAAATCCCGGCAGAGATTTGGCTATCTAGGATCAATTTGGCGCAATAAACAATAGCCAGTAATAGGAACGGCTCGAAAATAACTGCATAGAAGGTAAATACGGTTCTTTTCTGAAAGAAGAACCATGGCAAGTAGCCGGCACTAATGCCAATAACAATCAGATTCAGCGCTGCATCGGATTTCTTTAACAATAAAGTTCGAAACCAAAATCCAAAAGTGACGACTACGGCAACTGTTCCAAGCCACCACAAAAGTGGGGTACCTATGGCAAGAACTTCTTGGGCGCAATCCTTAACTCCACAACCTTTGGGAGCATCATAAAAAAATGATGTGGGTCTTCCCATAATCATCCATGACCATGGGTTAGCTTGATAAGAATGTTTTTGTGTTAGGCCCGTATGAAATCCCAACATCTCGGCGTGATAGTGCCACCAGGATGCTAAAACGTTTGTTGACCATTGGCGATCCCAGCCACGATTACTTAAGAACCAACCACCCCACGTTGATGCGTATACAAGAATTGGCAGAATTGCGTATTGCAGAATTTTCTTAAGCGTTGGTTTGATCAACGCTTTTCCAGAGTGCGCCGTAAAGATTCGGTACAACGAAACAACTCCAAGAATTACTAGGAAATAAACCGCGCTCCACTTTGTACCAATTGCTAGACCAATTGAAATCGCCGCCCACCAATGGCGTTCTCTATGCCAGAAATAGACTGCAAGTAATACAAAGAACGTTAGGAATAAATCCAGAAGCGCAGTTCGAGAGTGAACAAGAACTAGACCGTCCATGGCCATTAAAGCTGCGCCTAAAGCAGTGAGAAGGGGTGAATAAAAAAGCACATGAACTAAACGTGCAAATAATAAGATCAATAAGGTCCCAAAAACTGCAACTGCAATTCTCCATCCAAACTCATTGTCGCCAAATATTTTTATGCCACTAGCGATAAGCCATTTTCCAACTGGGGGATGGACGATGAATTCTGGTTTGCTACCAGTGACTTCAACGCCGAATTTAAGAAAATCTCGGGCACCATCGACGTAATAGACCTCATCAAAGATGTAGCCCTTTGGACTAGCTAGATTCACCAGCCGAAGGCACAACGAGAGCAGCGCAATGATGATGGGGGCAACGGCTGCGATCATGAAGCCAATCGTATGGGCTTTTTCACGCACATTTACTGAGAGGATGCGCCTATGTCTTTGATCCTTGCTGCGACTCCACTTGGCAACCCAGGTGATGCCTCAGCACGCCTTAAGAAAGGGATTCAAGCGGCCACAATTATCGCAGCTGAGGATTCACGCAGGTTCCACAGATTGTGCGCCGATATTGAGATTGTATTTACCGCCAGAGTGATCTCCTTCTTTGAAGGCAATGAAGAAGAGCGCACACGCGAATTACTGGAAGAGTTATCTGCTGGTGCAACGGTTCTTGTTGTATCTGATGCAGGTATGCCAACAATTAGCGATCCAGGTTTTCGCTTAATGCGCGATGCAATTAAAGCGGGAGTAGATGTTCAGGTTATTCCTGGACCTAGCGCGGTAACAATGGCCGTAGCTTTATCAGGACTTCCAACAGATCGTTTTACTTTTGAAGGTTTTCCTCCACGCAGTGGTGGCGCTCGACTTGCAACATTTGAGAAACTTCGTTTCGAAGAACGCACTATGGTTTTTTTCGAAGCACCGCATCGACTCGGTGATTCACTCGAAGATGCCGAAAGTGTTTTCGGTCCAGATCGCAAGGGCGCAATTTGTCGCGAGATGACGAAGCGATATGAGGAAACGATTAGAGGAACTTTGAGCGAACTTTCGCACTGGGCAGATACACATGAAGTATTGGGTGAAATCACTCTTGTTCTTGCAGGCGCTGATAAAGATTCAGCGGTATTGACCGCCGGGGATATGGTTGCACGGGTCCGTGAATTTGAGGCAGCTGGAATGGATCGCAAGGGCGCAATCGCTTCAGTTGCCGCCGAATTTGGTATTGCTAAGCGTCTTGTTTATGCCGCCGTCGTCGATGCGAATAAGATGACCCCGTGAGCAAATCTTTCTATTTAACGACGCCGATTTACTACGTCAATGATGCGCCACACATTGGCCATGCCTATACAACCGTAGCGGGCGATGTTCTTACCCGTTGGCACCGTCAAAAAGGTGAATCAGTCTGGTTTCTCACGGGCACCGATGAGCATGGTCAAAAAGTCATGCGTACTGCGCACGACAATGACACCGCCCCACAAGCTTGGGTCGATCGGTTAGTACAGGATGCATGGAAGCCCAACTGGGCCGCACTTAATATTGCTAACGATGATTTTATTCGCACCACCGAACCTCGACATACTGAACGCGTACAAAAGTTTTTACAGTCGCTAAAAGATTCTGGTCATATTTATGCTGGAAAATACGAAGGCCCCTATTGCGTTGGTTGCGAAGAGTTCAAATTACCTGGCGATTTAATCGAGATAGATGGAAATAAATGCTGTCCGATTCATAGCAAGCCCATTGAGTTAGTAAATGAAAATAATTGGTTCTTCGAACTTTCAGCATTTACCGATCAACTTCTTGAGCACTACCGTACAAATCCCGATGCATGTCAGCCCGAAAGTGCGCGAAATGAAGTTGTTTCATTTCTTGAAGGCGGAGTTTCTGATCTTTCAATTTCGCGTTCAACTTTTGATTGGGGAATCCCAGTACCGTGGGACACCGATCAAGTTGTCTATGTTTGGTTCGATGCACTTTTAAATTATGCAACTGCAGTCGGCTTAACTGATGCACCAGATAGTCAAGGTGGCAAGAAGTTTGCCTCTACGTGGCCAGCTGATGTACATCTCGTAGGCAAAGATATTTTGCGTTTTCATGCAGTGATTTGGCCAGCGATGTTAATGGCTGCAGGCCTTGATGTTCCGAAGAAGGTTTTTGCTCATGGTTGGTTGCTTGTTGGTGGCGAAAAGATGAGCAAGAGCAAGCTCACTGGTATTGCACCTAAAGACATCACTGATCACTTTGGAGTTGACGCCTTTCGCTATTACTTCTTGCGCGCCATTCCATTTGGAACCGATGGCTCATTTTCTTGGGAAGATATGTCGGCCAGATATACATCTGAGCTAGCCAATGATTTTGGCAACTTAGCCTCTCGCTCTGCTGCGATGGTTGAGAAATACTGTGGTGGATTAGTCCCGGCAGTGAGCTCTGATGCCGGGCTTGAAGAAGCGTTGCGCACTGCCGTTGAAAAAGCAGATAGCGCCATGTGTGCACTGGATTTCCAAGGTGGAATTCTGGCGATTATGGAGTTTTGCAAGAAAGTAAATGGCTATGTCACTGAAAAAGAGCCATGGATTCTTGCTAAAGATCCAGCAAATCAAAGCGCACTAGAGGGAATTCTCTACAACACAGCAGAGTCTCTTCGTGCATTAGCAGTCTTGCTTCATCCCTTGATGCCTGCAACGTGTGAAATATTGTGGGAAAGCCTAGGAGTGCAGGCAACACTTGGTGATTTAAGCGCCCAAAAAATTAGCGATGTTGCAACATGGGGTCAATTGCCACAAGGTGCACATGTAACAAAGACTCCTGTTCTCTTTCCTCGTCTAGAAACAAACGCATAAGACGAATGGCGGATCGCCACAACCGCGACGTTGATCGTCAGCGAGCACCGCTACCAGAAGCCTTGCCCCATCCATGCGTTGATGCTCATGCACATATGGAAATCATTACGGACACCGCACCGGATTCTCAAGAGGTCGCCGATGTTATTGCCGAAGCTAAATCAGTTAACGTTGATCGAATCGTTCAAGTGGGATATTCAGCCGAACAATCGCGCTGGTGTGTAGCAGCTGCCGAGAAGTGGAACACATCAGTGTTAGCAGCCGTTGCACTCCACCCCAATGAAGCCCCAGTAGTTGAAGATCTAGAAGCTGATTGGGCAGTAATCGCCGAACTGGCACAGCATCCGCGAGTGCGCGCAATTGGTGAAACTGGTTTAGATTATTTTCGTACTCCCATCGAGTTACGTCCTCGGCAACAAGAGTCATTTAAATGGCATATTGAATTAGCTAAAAAAACTAATAAAGCCTTAGTGATTCACGATCGCGATTCACACGATGATGTCTTATCAATCCTGCTAGAAGTTGGCGCGCCTGAAAAGACTATCTTTCACTGCTTTTCTGGCGATGTTGAAATGGCTAAAACCTGTATTGAACGTGGCTACATTCTCTCCTTTGCCGGCACGCTGACCTTTAAAAATGCTCCAGCTCTGCGCGATGCCGTTGCACTTGTACCCATTGATCAGTTATTAGTTGAAACCGATTCACCATTTTTAGCTCCCATGCCTCACAGGGGCGCTGGAAATACGCCAGCACAGATCGCAACAATTGTTCGAGCTATGGCCGCTGAACGACATAGTGATGTTGGGGAGTTGGCAGCCGCACTAGGAAATAATGCTGAACGTTTATTTGGAAGTTTTGCCCCATGACATTGCTAGGGGCGAAACAAATCAGAGAGTTAGCAGCTGCTCTAGATTTAAAACCCTCAAAGTCACTTGGCCAGAATTTTGTTATCGATTCAAATATCTGCACCAAAATTGTTCGAACCGCCCACGTCTCCAGCGACGACGTTGCCTTAGAGATTGGTCCAGGTTTAGGTTCACTTACTTTGGCACTTTTAGAAATCGCTGCATCTGTAGTTGCAGTTGAAATAGATGATCGCCTGGCGCGACAACTGCCAATCACGGTGAGTGAAAACTTTGGGTCACCTGAAAACTTAACCGTGATTCACCAGGATGCGTTAACGCTGCAGAGCCTTCCAATGGATCCTACGGTGCTAGTTGCAAATCTTCCTTACAATGTTTCAGTTCCTGTTTTATTGCACCTGCTAGAAAAATTTCCTACATTGCGTACAGGTATTGTGATGGTGCAGGCTGAAGTTGCAGATCGACTGGCTGCAAGTCCCAGCACGAAAGAGTATGGAATCCCAAGTGTTAAAGCTGCATGGTGGGCAGATGTAAAAGCTGCAGGCGCAGTTTCGCGTTCAGTATTTTGGCCAGCCCCCAATGTTGATTCCAAACTAGTCGCCTTCACTCGCCGTCCAACTCCAGGAGATGAAATTCTGCGTAAAAAAGTTTTCACCATCATCGATGCCGCCTTTGCCCAACGTCGAAAAATGCTGCGGGCAGCACTTTCTGGGCTCTATGGCTCTTCAGCTGCAGCTGAAGCCATTTTAATTAAAGCCGGAATAGATCCAACGCTTCGGGGAGAAGCGCTAGAGATTTCAAGTTTTTGCGCCATTGCATCCGTTGCGCCTGACAATTATTAAGCAACGTAATAGGGTCAATTCATGCCAGTTAAAACGGTAACCGTGCGTGTGCCTGCAAAGGTTAATTTGCAGCTCTCTGTCGGCCCACGAGAAGCCGATGGCTATCACAATTTAGTGACAGTTTTTCAAGCAATTTCAATCTTTGATGAAGTAACAGTTTCTCTGCGCGAACCAAACTCTGGTATTTCGATTTCAATTAGTGGTGATCACACTCATGGAGTTCCAGCAGATAACAATAATCTGGCAGTCAAGGCAACCGAACTGATCGCTAGCGAGTACGACTTAGATATCGATGTTCATATTGATATCAAGAAATCAATTCCAGTTGCAGGCGGAATGGCTGGTGGAAGCGCCGATGCTGCAGCAACAATTGTTGCAATTGATTATTTATTTTCACTCGGAATGAATCGTGAAGAGATGTCTGAAATTGCCGCACAACTTGGTAGCGATGTTCCGTTTATGTTAAGTGGTGGAACCGCAATTGGTACTGGGCATGGCGACCAGTTAACTCCTGCACTCTCTCGCGGTGTTTATCACTGGGTACTTGCACTTTCTACGGTCGGACTAACAACACCCGCTGTTTATGATGAATGCGATCGATTGCGCGCGGGCTCTGAAATTGCTGAACCGCAAACTCATGAAGTATTGATGCAAGCACTTTTAGCTGCCGATCCTAAAACCGTTGGTGCATCGATGAGCAATGATCTACAAGCTGCCGCCTGTTCACTTCGCCCAGCACTTCGCTTGGTGCTAGATGTCGGCCAGGAATACGGGGCACTCGGCGCACTTGTTTCGGGCTCAGGTCCAACGGTTGCATTTCTCGTTGCCGATGAAGAGGCTGGCCTTGATTTAGCAGTTGCCTTAACGGCTAGTGGCGTAGTTGGCAGCGTTGCGCGCGCATATGGACCCGTGGCTGGGGCAAAAGTTCTCCCCTAAAGCAGTAGCGCCATGGTCATCAGCACCACCTTTTATGAGGGAGAATACGGGTTCCGCCATTGTGTAGTGGCTAGCACATGGGCCTTTGAAGCCCAGGGTCCAGGATCGATACCTGGTGGCGGAGCAACTAATCAAAGGCCACCGATAGGATTCACTCGTGGCCGTAGAAACCGTGATTATCCTGGCAGCAGGTGAAGGCACGCGGATGAAATCAACAACACCGAAAGTTTTACACACGCTCGCCGGCCGTTCCTTATTAGGACATGTAGTCCATGCAGTCTCACATCTTTCACCAGCCCAGTTACGCGTTGTAGTAGGTGCTGGACGTGAAAGCGTTGAAGCACACCTTGCCGGGCTCGCACCTACCGCCGTTACCGTATTTCAAGAACAACGCGGTGGAACAGGTCACGCAACGCAGTTGGCGTTAGCCGGACAAACACCGTCAGGAACGGTTTTAGTTTTAGCTGGCGATACTCCTATGTTGACCGGGCAATCACTTGCACAGTTTCTCACCGCACATACATCTGGAAAGTTTGCAGCATCGGTCTTAACTGCCGAGCATCCAGATCCAACTGGGTATGGTCGAATTATTCGCGATGATGCCGATGAACTTTTGCGCATCGTTGAAGAAAAAGATGCGACCGAGGATGAAAAAATAATCTTTGAAATCAACTCGGGTGTGTATGCATTTGATGGCGCTGCACTTGCTGGCGCGATTACTCAACTCAATAAATCAAATGCACAAGGCGAACTGTATTTAACCGATGTTATTGGAATTCTTAAAGGCGACGGCAAATCAGTTGCAGCAATTGTTATCGATGACTTTACTGAGATTTTAGGCGTCAATGATCGCGTGCAATTAGCTGAGTCAGCGGCTCTACTTCGGGATCGAATTAATGATCAATGGATGCGCGATGGCGTAACGATTATCGATCCAACAACTACGTGGATTGATTCAACGGCTCACCTGGCTGCAGATGTCACCATCCATCCCGGCAGTGCGATTCTTGGTTCAACCCAGATTGCATCAGGGGCAGTCATCGGCCCACGATCAACTCTGACCGACTGCATCGTTAAAGCGGGCGCGAGTGTTCTGGAGTCCATTGCCACAGGCACAGTTATCGGCGAAGGCACAACGGTCGGGCCATTTACATATCTGCGCAATGGAACTGTTTTGGGCGATGGCGCTAAGGCCGGAGCATTTGTGGAGATGAAAAACTCCACTCTCGGGGATGGTTCAAAGGTGCCACATCTTTCCTACGTCGGTGATGCCACTATTGGTGAAGGCACGAATATCGGTGCCGCGACTATTTTTGTTAATTACGACGGCGTAGAAAAGCACCACACCACCGTCGGCGATCATGTGCGCATAGGCAGTGACACCATGCTGGTAGCCCCAGTGACAATTGGCGACGGTGCATATACGGCAGCCGGCTCAGTGATTACCGAAGATGTTCCCGCCGGCGCAATTGGAGTTGGCAGAGCAAAGCAAAAAAATGTATTAAGTTGGGTCCTGCGCAAGCGCGCAGGTACAAAGTCTGCACGAGCAGCCGAAGCTAGTGATACGAAGGGCTAAATATGGGAGAGATCCGGTTATCCTCAGAAAAGCGATTGCGCTTATTTACTGGTCGCGGATACCCCGAACTAGCCGATGATGTTGCCGCCGAGCTTGGCATTCAGCTGACACCAACCTCTGCATATGACTTCGCCAATGGCGAAATATTTGTTCGCTTCGAAGAATCTGTTCGTGGCTGTGATGCATTTGTTTTACAGAGCCACACTGCTCCAGTGAATAAGCAGATCATGGAACAACTCATCATGGTCGATGCCCTTAAGCGCGCATCAGCAAAGCGCATCACCGTTGTTGCACCTTTTTATGGTTATGCCCGTCAAGATAAGAAGCACCGTGGACGTGAGCCAATCTCTGCACGTTTGATGGCCGATCTTTTCAAAACCGCTGGCGCTGATCGTTTGATGGTTGTCGATCTTCACACATCACAGATTCAAGGTTTCTTTGACGGCCCAGTTGATCATCTCTTTGCTCTTCCCATGTTGGCTAATTATGTTGGCAGCAAAGTTGATCGCACACGTTTAACAATTGTTTCTCCTGACTCTGGTCGTGTGCGCGTAGCTGAGCGCTGGTCAGATTTATTGGGTGGTTGCCCGATTGCATTTATTCACAAGACACGTGATCCACGAATTCCTAATGAATCCATTACTGGACGTGTAGTTGGTGATGTTCAAGGACAAACGTGTGTAGTCATCGATGACATGATCGATACTGCAGGCACAATCACTAAAGCAGTTGATGCATTATTTGAAGCTGGCGCTAAGGATGTAATTGTTGCGGCAACGCACGCAGTTCTCTCAGGCCCGGCCATTGATCGTCTGAAGGCATCAAAGGCATCTGAAGTTGTTATTACAAATACGCTGCCAATCTCAGAGGATCAAAAATTCGATGGACTGACTGTGTTATCAATCGCCCCACTGATTGCGCGTGCAATTCGTGAGGTATTTGAAGATGGCTCAGTTACCAGCCTCTTCGACGGCCTTTCCTAAGCGCAATTTGCACATTCTTAGCCCCACAGGCTAACCTTTGGGCTGTTCCGGCGAGGGTATAAATTACTTCCGTAATCGACGGTGTAGGACTTAACTCCTTTCCGGAACTTTGTGTTCAAACCGAAGTTTCCACTATGAGGAGTAATAAAAATGGCAGAGATCACTATCAATGGCGTCACTCGTACCGAATTTGGTAAAGGCGCATCACGTCGTGCACGTCGCGATGGATTAGTTCCTGCTGTTATCTACGGTCACGGTGAGAAGCCACAACACATCACCCTTCCTTCACGCGAACTAGGCGTTGCGTTGAAGCAGTCAAACGTTTTGCTCGACATCGTTATCGATGGCAAGACTGAACTCACACTTCCAAAGGCGATTGTTCGCCACCCACTCAAGCAGATCATTGAGCACATCGACCTCGTGCTCGTACGTCGTGGTGAGAAAGTTGTTGTTTCTGTTCCAGTACATACAGTCGGTGAGCATGATCGCGATGGCGTTCTAGAGCACGTTAACAACACAATCGATGTACGCGTTGAGGCAACTGCAATTCCAAGTTTCTTCGAACTCGATATCAATGGTCTTGCTGCCGGTACATCTCTCTATGCCGCAGACGTCAAACTTCCAGCTGGCGTAGAACTAGATTCTGATCCAAAGATGATTGTTGTTCACCTGTCAGAGCGCTCAACTGCCGTTGAAGAGGCCGCACCTGTTGCCGCTGCGACAGATGCTCCTGCAGCTGCCGCTGATTCAGAGAAGAAGGACGCTTAACCCCTTACGCTTACGGTTATGACGTGGTTGGTAGTGGGGCTGGGTAATCCCGGTGATCAATACGCTGCCACCCGTCATAACGTTGGCCAGATGGTCATAGATCAACTTATCTCGCGTCACAGCCTCAAACTCTCTTCACATAAATCGCGCACCGATATTGCCGGTTACAAATTAGGCAATGGCGAACACTCAATCATTCTGGCTAAGTCCAAGAGTTATATGAATGAGACAGGTGGGCCAATCAAAGCGCTCGCAAATTTTTATTCAGTAGAGCCTGAAACAATAATTGTTTTGCATGATGAGCTAGACATTGCATTTGCAACAATCCGCAGCAAATTAGGTGGCGGCGATAATGGCCACAATGGTTTGAAATCGATGACATCGGCATTTAATACGCCTGATTATTATCGAATTCGTCTGGGTATTGGGCGTCCTATGGGACAACAAGATCCAGCCGACTTTGTTTTAAAAGCATTTTCAAAAGTTGAACAGAAAGATGTAGCTGAATTCATTGAACGCGGGGCTGATGTTGTGGAATCCTTAATTACTCAAGGTTTAGAGCGAACTCAAACCGCATTCAACAGTTAAGAATCAACCAGTATTTCGAAGACCTGCAGCAACACCATTAATCGTTAGTAACAATGCTCTGCGTAAAATCGGATCTGCAGAATCGCCAGCTTCGCGTACTCGCTTCAAAAGATTAATTTGCAATAAGTGAATCGGGGATAAGTATCCATCGCGGACATGAAGTGTGCGAGCAAGGATTGCTTGATCTCCTAATAGCGAACTCTTCTTAGTCAGCAGCAGAATCTCTGCAACCGTTAAATCGTATTCAGCTTGAATATCATCTAAGAAATGATGGAGCTCTTTAGGCACAAGGGCTGTGACATATCTGCGCGCCAGAACTAAATCAGTCTTAGCTAGAGTCATTTCCACGTTACTGATGAATGTATGGAAGAAGTGCCAATCCTTGAGCATTACCGCCAAGACATCTGATTTGCCGGCTTCGCGCGCAGCTTTTAATCCTGTGCCAACGCCATACCAACCAGGAACGATTTGGCGTGATTGCGTCCAACCAAAGACCCATGGAATAGCTCGAAGTGAATCAAGTCCACCTTTAGCATCAGGGCGGCGTGAGGGGCGAGAGCCTAAAAATAGATTTCCGAGTTGTTCAACGGGAGTTGATGCATAGAAATATGCAGGCAGATCCTCATGGTCAATTAAATTGCGATAGCGAACAAAAGAACTATCGCTAACTAGTTGCATGCATTGGCCCCACATAGCCAAAGCCTCTGGAGTTTGTCGCGGACCACGATTTAATACTGTGGCCTCCAAACTTGCTGCAAGAGTCAGCTCAACATTTTCACGGGCCAAGGAAGCAAGTGCGTACTTATCGCTGATAACTTCGCCTTGCTCAGTCATCTTTATCTGACCATCAACGCTGCCCCATGGAAGTGCGATGAGGGCTTCATATGTTGGACCGCCACCGCGACCAACTGAACCACCACGGCCATGGAATAAGCGCAGCTTTACACCGTGCTTCATCGCAACATCACGAAGTGATCTCTGCGCTCTATGAATCTCCCACTGGCTCGTTGCGATTCCAGCATCCTTATTGGAGTCGGAGTAACCCAACATCACTTCCTGTATATTTCCTCGCAGAGAAACGACTTCGCGATATGTGGGATTACTTAAAAGTTTTTCTAAAATCTCACCAGCAGATCGAAGTTCAGCAACTGTTTCTAGAAGTGGCGCAAAACTTACGCGAACAGACTTATTAGCAAGATCAACTAAACCAACCTGAGCACCCAGGACAACGGCTGCGATCAAATCATCGGCGCCTTTAGTCATCGAGACTATGTAGGTCTCAATCGCCTCTGGACCAAAGCGTGAAATCAAATCAGAGATTGCGGCAAAAGTTTCATACGTATTCTTGCCAGCAGAATCAAGAGCACGTGCATCAAAAGTTTGTCCGCTACGTAATACCTCGGTCAGAATCTCAAATTTTTCATCGTGAGTCTTCTCTAAGTACCCAGGGATAGTGAGTAGTTGATTTACAAGATGGTGATGGGCATCAGAGTGCTCGCGAATATCCATAGTTGCGTGGGTAATTCCAAAAGCTGCAACGGTGCGGATCGTGCGCTCAAGTAGGCCAGTAGCAATCAATTCACCTTTATGCGCGAAGAGTGAATCCCGCATCAGAGTTAAATCCGCTAATAGTTCGGCCGTATCTTTGTAATCACGGTGGTCAACATGTGGTCCACCCGCCGCGTGACGAGTTCGGGTCAATGCCAACCGATGCACAATAGCCGTAGCTTTTAGTCGGTAAGGCTCTTCGGCATTTAAACGCATGAAACGCTCTTCAAACTCTGGGATATTTTCGATGTCTTTAGCAACCGATGCGCTGAGTTCTGGAGTCGCACCGACAATACGAGTTGAGACTGAGAGCAGTTGACGCAAGGCATCCATGGCGGCGATAGTGACTCTAATTGCGTGAGCAACCTGTAGCACCATCGCATCGGTTGTGACCTTGGCAGTTACATTTGGATTACCGTCGCGGTCTCCACCGATCCAACTTCCAAATGACAATGGACGCGCAGTAACTGGAACATCGATACCGATTCGTTTCATCTCGCGTGCAAAATCATTGAGAACTTCCGGAACTGTTTGGCGGAATAAATCATCTAAGTAGTACAGCGCATTCATCGCTTCATCAAGTGGTTCTGGTCGATCTAACCGAAGCTCATCGGTCTGCCACAATAAATCAATAGTTTCTGCTAGGCGATAACCTTGTGATGGATCGCGTGGACTATCTAATAACTCAGCAACACGACCCATTTTATTTAATATCGATCTACGTGCAGCCTCAGTTGGGTGTGCAGTAAAAACTGGGCGTACTGACATTTCGCTGATCCATGTAGAAATCTCTTCGCGCGTTAGCTCGTGACCAGGAGTTTGCGCATTCAATGCCGCTTCAATTTTATTAACGGCACGTGTAAGCCAGGATCCGCCTTCGGCGCGTGAATCTGCAAGTACGCGCGCACGGTGTACTTGTTCGGCGACGTTAGCTAAATGAAAGTAGGTGCTAAACGCACGCACAAGCTGCACTGAATCTTCAACTGATAGCGAAGCCAAAAGTTCAACGCCATCGCCTTCGCGCACAGCTTTTCGAACATCTTCAACAAGGGCCAGAAGTTCTGGGCCCTCCTGTCGAACCAGGGTTTGACCCAGCAAATCGCCTAATTGGCGAACGTCGCTGCGTAGGCCCGCATCATCTGCGGCTACTGCTCCGGGCTGAGTTGTCATTGGCTAATCCTCTCAGTTACCAGGTACATGGCAAAATAAATTAGACTCACTCGTTGTAAGCCCCCTCCCTTTGGGAGTTGGGGCCAATAGACGTTTGGGGGTAGTCATGCGCGGATTGGTCAACGCATATGCGCCGTCGGCAACTCACACTGTGGCGCCTTCACCGTTATATCCATTCTTGATTGCTGCGCGCGCAGATAACGCACCCGTCTTGGTGATTACAAGCTCTAGTCGCAGCGCAGAAGATCTAGTCAATGAACTGCGCGAATTACACGGCAATGTCATGGAGTTTCCGGCCTGGGAGACGTTGCCCCATGAGCGCTTAAGTCCGCGCAGCGATACGGTCGCCAAGCGAATTCAAACTCTGTATGCCCTAAATTCTGCGCACTCAGTAAATCCAATTGTGATTACCCCCGTGCGCGGTGCTATTCATCGCATCATTGGCGATTTAGGCAAAGCCGCACTGATGAAATTGGAGATTGGCAATGAGCAATCATTAGATCAGCTAGTTCGACACTTGTCCTCACTTGCATACGTGCGTACCGATTTAGTCGAACGTCGCGGGGAGTTTGCGGTTCGTGGTGGAATCGTTGATCTCTTCTTACCACTTAGTTCTCATCCGATTCGTATTGATTTCTTTGGTGATGAGATTGAAGATTTAAGTTATTTTGAAGTAGCCGACCAGCGAACTTTCGAACCAGTAATAGGCAGTATCGAGATTTATCCATGCCGCGAACTTTTGCTGACCGATGCAATTAAAAAACGAGCGCTAGATTTAAAGCAGACACTTCCTGCCGCAGCTGAGTTACTAGAAAAAATTAGCGAAGGAATAGTTTTCGAAGGTATGGAGTCTTTGATTCCATTGTTGATTGATGAGACTGAGACCTTGCTTGCACGCATGCCAGACAATACTCATGTTATTTTTATTGATCAGGAGCGCATCAAATCCCGGGCCGGCGATTTACTGGCAACTAATGAAGAGTTTTTGAATGCATCGTGGTCGAATGCAGCGCACGGCGCAGTTGCACCGATTCATGATGGTTCTGGCACCTATATGTCGTGGGATGAACTCAGTAGCGAAGTGCAGCACTGTGGACTTGCGAGCAGTTCACTCGATCCATTTGGCAGCGACTTAGCGCCAGATACCGAGTTTTTAGATTACAGCGCGATAGATCCAATGCGTGGAGATATCGATCGCACAATAGATGCGCTGCGCACCGCCGTTGAAGCCCATTTCACCGTTGTTTTTGCAACTCATGGCCATGGAATGTTAGAGCGCTATGCAGGGATATTCCGCAATGCCGACTTACCCGTGCACGTAGTTGAAAAACTCGTAGCTAAACCAACTAAGGGCAGCGTTCACTTAACTACATCGGTAATCGCCCATGGCTTTGAAAGCACGAGCGATCAAATCTTTTTTATGACCGAGCGAGATTTAACGGGCAGCAAAGGCAGCGTGCGAGATGGTGAGCGACTTCCGTCGAAGCGCAAACAAGCAATTGATCCACTAGAGCTTCGTGCAGGAGACTTTGTCGTTCACGAACAACACGGCATCGGCCGTTACGTGGAACTATTACAGCGCACTGTCGCTGATGTAACGCGAGAATATTTAGTTATCGAATACGCCTCGGCTAAACGTGGCCAACCAGGAGACAGAGTGTTTGTTCCAACGGATGCACTTGAACAAGTCAGCAAGTATGTTGGCGGTGAAGCACCTACTGTGCACCGTATTGGTAGTGGTGAATGGCAGAAAGCAAAGAGTCGAGCACGTAAAGCGGTTCGACAAATTGCTGGTGAATTGATCCGTCTCTATGCCGCACGTACAAGTTCACCAGGCTTTGCATTTTCCCCCGATACTCCGTGGCAACGCGAACTTGAAGACTCTTTTTCTTATATTGAAACTCCCGATCAACTATCGACGATCAATGATGTGAAAGCCGATATGGAGCGCCCGTATCCCATGGATCGAATTATCTGCGGTGATGTGGGATATGGAAAAACTGAGATTGCTATCCGTGCCGCTTTCAAAGCAGTTCAAGATGGAAAGCAAGTAGCGGTTTTAGTTCCAACGACGTTGTTAGTTCAACAGCACACAAAAACCTTCGCTGAAAGATATGCCGGCTTTCCATTAAAAGTCGCTGGAATGTCGCGCTTTAATTCGGTGAAGGAGAGCAAAGAGGTTTTAGATGGCCTGCTCAAAGGCACCGTCGATGTCGTGATTGGCACACACCGAATTCTCTCGAGCGACGTGGTCTTTAAGGACTTAGGCCTGGTTATAGTCGATGAAGAGCAGCGCTTTGGTGTTGAACAAAAAGAGGCGTTAAAGAAGATGCGCACCACTGTCGACGTATTAGCTATGTCGGCAACACCAATTCCTCGTACGCTAGAGATGGCCGTTACTGGTATTCGTGAGATGTCGACGATTACTACACCACCTGAAGAGCGCCATCCGATTTTGACCTATGTAGGACCGGCCGAAGAAGGACAGATCACGGCCGCCATTCACCGTGAACTTTTGCGCGATGGTCAGATTTTTTACTTACACAATCGCGTTGAAACTATCGATCAAGCCGCTAGCCGCATCCAAGAGTTAGTTCCAGAGGCCAGAATTCGTGTTGCCCATGGTCAGATGAGTGAAGGTGCATTAGAAGATGTGATTTTAGGTTTTTGGAACCGTGACTTTGATGTTTTAGTTAGTACAACCATTGTCGAGAGTGGATTAGATATTCAAAACGCTAATACTTTAATCGTTGAACGCGCCGACCGTTTTGGTTTATCTCAACTCCACCAGTTGCGAGGTCGTGTTGGACGTGGCCGCGAACGTGCATATGCATATTTTCTTTATCCAGCAGATCAGCCATTGACTGAAATTGCACATGAGCGTTTAACAACGATTGCAGCAAATACAGATTTAGGATCGGGAATGCGCGTTGCCCTTAAAGATCTTGAAATCCGCGGTGCCGGCAATTTACTAGGAGGCGAACAGTCAGGTCATATCGCCGATGTCGGCTTTGATTTATATATGCGCATGGTCGGTGAAGCCGTTAATGATTACAAAGCTGGAATTATTGAGACGCAAGAAAAAGTCAGCGATTGCAAAGTTGAATTACCTATCAACGCGCACCTTTCAACCGCGTACGTTCCTGGCGAACGCCTGCGCTTAGATTTGTATCGACGATTAGCCGATGTCAAAAATACTGCCGATGTTGAATCGATCGCCGCCGAACTCCTGGATCGCTTCGGTGAACTGCCGGAAGAAGCAACGGCGCTGTTAGGTGTTGCATCCCTGCGCGCCCTAGCTAAGTCGGTGAAATTAATTGAGGTCGTCATTCAAGGAAAATTCCTGCGCCTTGCGCCCTTAACGCTGCCTGAGTCCAAGCAACTGAGATTGTCACGCCTCTACCCAGGTTCACTCTATAAATCGGCCACACGCACGGTATTGGTGGCTTTAAAGACAGGTAATGCATGGAATCCGTCAGAGAATGCTCCATTAATAGTGGATACTTCTCTTCTGGCCTGGGTCGTAGAGGCAGTCAACCAACTAAGTGAAGCACCGAAAGTGAGTTCATAGTGAAGAAGATTCTGGCCGTAGCCATCGCAGCAAGCGCCCTTTTACTCTCTGGCTGTTCCCAAGTAGGAGCTGCTGCAACTGTAGGAGATACAAAGATTACGCAAGCACAAGTGCAGAGCACTGTTGATTCAATTCTTGCAGCACGTGTTGGTGTTGACACTTCACAAATGCAGCTTGAAACCGGCGAAGCACTTACTCGCGGTCAACTGCGCTTCTTCGTTTTGACGGAACTACTTCAATCAACTGCTAAAGATTTGAAAATTACTGTATCGAAAGCTGAAATTGATACACGTCGTGCCAGCATCATCGAACAAGTTGGTGGAGCTGCATCACTTCCAACAGCACTTGTTGGCGCCGGAATCGCTGCAGATAATTTAGATAGATACATCGAAGCAATTTCGTTATCAGACAAGATCGGTCAAGCAGTTACCGCAAGCGGTGTAGCACAAGCAGATATTGGCACTGCGGTGCAAAAACTTATCGTTGATAAGGCCGCCAAACTTGGCGTGACTGTTAATCCACGCTATGGCAAGTGGGATGCAACTGTTGCAGATGTTGTTGCAAATGATCCTGCAAGCTCTGCAGTTACTCCATCAACTAAGTAGTTTATTTCGATGCAGGGTTCACAACTTCAGCGTTTAGTTGAAGTTATGGACCGTCTTCGATCTCCCGGAGGCTGTCCGTGGGATGCCGAGCAGACGCACGAATCCCTACTTAAATACTTATTAGAAGAGTCATACGAATTTGTTGATGCCGTACACAGTGGCAACCGTATCGATATGCGTGAAGAGCTTGGTGATGTTCTCTTGCAGGTCTATTTTCATGCACGAATTGCGCAAGATGATGAGAATGATCCATTCACCATCGAAGATGTTGCCCAAACGATCGCCGATAAGTTAATTCGCCGTCACCCGCACGTCTTTGAGGGCTTGGAGGTCGATGATGCAGCCGATGTACTTAAAAATTGGGAGGAGATAAAGCGCGCTGAAAAAGGTCGCACTTCTGCTCTTGATGGCATAGCGATGGCGCAACCTGCGCTGCCCCTGATTGAAAAGCTTTTATATCGTGCGAAAACTCATGATGTCAGCGTTGAGATTCCACAGATCATTGAGGGACCGGCCGATGAAAGTGCAGTGGGTCAAGCCCTGCTGTCTGTGATCGCATGGGCACATGCCAATGGAATCGATGCAGAAGCCGCGCTCCGTAAGCAGGCAGCTCTAGTGAGCGCACAGATTGCGGCCATCGAGGCACGGTAGGATTAGCTCATCAAAGTTTGTGTGATTTCAGCGTTGAGGTCTCACTTGGCATAACAATGTAAGTGATGAAGGAGAAACGCAATGGCAATTATCGAGGCTCTCGGTGCACGTGAAATTCTCGACTCCCGTGGAAATCCAACGGTTGAAGTTGAAATTCAATTAGAAGATGGCACCCAAGCTCGCGCTGCCGTTCCAAGTGGAGCATCAACTGGTGCTTTTGAAGCCGCTGAACTTCGCGATGGTGGATCACGTTACTTAGGTAAAGGTGTTGAAAAAGCAATCGCATTTGTAAACAATGAAATCGCACCAGAGATCATCGGTCTTGATGCTCAAGATCAGCGCATTATCGATGCCGCAATGATTGCACTTGATGGAACAAAAAATAAATCACGCATGGGTGCCAACGCGATTCTTGGTGCATCACTTGCAGTTGCTAAAGCATCGGCTGAATCTGCTGATCTCTCACTCTTTCGCTACTTAGGTGGACCTAACGCGCATCTGTTGCCAGTTCCAATGATGAATATTCTCAACGGTGGCGCACATGCCGATACCAACGTTGATATTCAAGAGTTCATGATTGCGCCAATTGGTGCACCAACATTCCGCGAATCACTGCGCTGGGGTGCCGAGATTTATCACGCACTCAAAGCAGTGCTTAAAAAGCGCGGCCTAGCAACATCTGTTGGCGATGAAGGCGGATTCGCGCCTAATCTGGATAGCAATCGTGCAGCACTCGACTTGATCCTTGAAGCTATTACCGCTGCAGGATTTAAGCCTGGTACTGACATTGCACTTGCGATGGACGTTGCGGCAACTGAGTTCCACGAGAACGGTAAGTACAAGTTTGAAGGCGCACTGAAGTCATCCGATGAAATGATCGCCTATTACACATCACTCGTCGATGCATATCCGATCGTCTCAATTGAAGATCCACTCAATGAAGAAGACTGGGCTGGCTGGACGCAGATGACAACTGTCCTAGGTTCACGTATTCAAATCGTTGGCGATGATTTATTTGTTACTAATCCAGAGCGCCTTGCAAAGGGAATTGCAGGAAATACCGCTAACGCACTGTTAGTGAAGGTCAACCAAATTGGAACTCTGACTGAAACTATTGATGCAGTTGAAATGGCACATCACGCTGGTTATCGAACAATGATGAGCCACCGTTCAGGTGAAACTGAAGATACAACTATCGCCGATTTAGCTGTTGCACTTAACTGCGGACAGATTAAAACCGGTGCACCTGCACGTACGGAACGCGTTGCTAAGTACAACCAAATACTACGCATCGAAGAAGAGCTCGCTGAAGGCGCCAGTTTTGCAGGCCGCAGTGCTTTTCCTCGATTTAAGGCATAGGTAGGCAAAACAATGGCACGTCGACGACAACTTAGATTCACTCGTCGACGTACGTCCAGCCGTACTTTGGCTTTATTCGCAGTATTTTTCTTTTTAACACTGACGCTTGCTCCACCGATTAAGCACTACTTCACTCAGCGTGCACAAATCAGTGCGCTGAATTCGCAGTTAAATTCTGACAACAAAGCGTTAGAGGCTGCGCGCAAAGAGTTATTGCTCTGGCAAGATCCTGAATACGTAAAATCACAGGCACGCGAGCGTCTGCATTTCGTTCTGCCAGGGGAGCGCCAATACATTGTTACTGAAGGCAGCACATCTGCACCAGCGACATCGCCAACTAAAGTTGCGAACTCCTTAACCGATGGCCAGCCTTGGTACACACACCTGATTGCATCAATTAGTGAAGCTGGCGATAAGTGAGACAAGCAAGCCAATCAGATTTAGATTGTATTCAAACTCAGCTAGGCCGCACACCGCGCGATGTACATGCAATTGCTTATCGCTGTCCCTGCGGCAAACCTGCAGTTGTTGAAACTCCACCACGCTTAGCCGATGGCACGCCCTTCCCAACTTTTTACTATGCAACCTGCCCACGATTAACTGCAGTAATTTCTACGTTAGAAACCACTGGCCTGATGGCAGATATGAATGATCGCTTAGCAACCGATGCAGAACTCGCCGGTGCCTATCACGCAGCCCATGATGATTACATCGCAGCGCGTTCAGCGTTAGGAATCGAAGTTCCAGAAGTTGAAGATGTATCTGCTGGAGGTATGCCTACTCGTGTTAAATGTTTACACTCATTGGTTGCACATTCACTTGCTGCAGGCCCGGATGTAAATCCACTAGGCGATGAAGCCCTTGCAGCACTTCCACAGTGGTGGCAGGGTAACCCATGCGAGTAGCAGCGATTGATTGCGGAACAAATTCAATACGGTTACTGATTGCCGATATCGAGGGTAATAATTTTCGCGAAGTAATTCGCACTATGCAGATAGTTCGTCTCGGCCAAGGCGTAGATCAAACCGGGGAGTTTCATCCCGATGCAATCGCACGCACGTTAGCTGCAGTTGATCTCTTCGCCTCAGAAATCGCTAAGCGCGGCGTTGAAAAGATTCGCTTCTGTGCCACCAGTGCCACTCGCGATGCCACTAATCGTCACCTATTCGTCGATGGCGTGCGCGAACGCCTAGGTATTGAACCTGAAGTAATCAGCGGAGATGAAGAAGCATCGCTCTCATTTATCGGGGCGATTCAGGATCTATCCCCAGCCGATGGCCCCTTCCTTGTCGTTGATATCGGTGGGGGATCAACTGAATTTGTCTTTGGAACTAACCATGTTGAACATGCCAAGAGCGTCAACATTGGCTGCGTTCGCATGACCGAACGCCACTTCACCAGCGATCCAGCCTCGAGCACTGAAATAAATGCAGCACGCGCCGATATTAAAGAAGCTATTGCTAAAGCCGCGGCGCTGGTTCCTATTACAACAGCTAAAACTCTGATCGCAGTCGCTGGCACTGCAACAACGGTTGCTGCCGCAGCTCTTGGTTTAGCTGAATACGATCGATATGCAATTCACTTAGCGCGAGTCAGTGCAGAACAAACTCATGAAGTTGCCGATATGTTTTTAACAACTATGCGTGAACAACGCTTGGCGCTTGGCTATATGCACCCTGGCCGCGTTGATGTCATTCCTGCAGGTGCGCTGGTTCTTTCAGAAATAATGAAAGCTACCGGAGCGAAAGAATTTGTTGCATCTGAATCAGATATCTTGGATGGAATTGCCCGATCTATCGTGTGATAGATCGAGCAACTACCACCTCTTCACTCTTAAAACTTATTCGTGCGAACCGCCAGTGTGAGCAAATGTCTTACATGTAATCTGCCAACGACCTTCAAGAACTGACAATGAGAAGTAGTCAGTAAAGTTTAGTGTTCCCCAGAATCCCTCTTCCTTCACTGTTGCAAAAGCAGCAGTTCCATCGATTTGGATATCTGTAATTTTTGCTACGAGATTTCCACCATCTCCAGGTGACCCAACCATTAGTGCAACAAAGCCAGCTTTGTCCATGTCGTAGTCAGTTCCTGCCATTGTTCCAAACCAACGTGCGCTGGAATGAAATGCTTCATTCAACTTATCTGCATCTCCTTTTCCTGCACCATCGATGTATAGATTGATGAGACGTGTAACTTCCTCTAAATCTTTTGCCATAGTGAGTTCCCTCCTGGTCACCATTGATTTCAATAAATTGAATTACTTGGCGAACTTAGACCAGAATTCATTGCTAAACAATGCTTTTTACGTGGATAAAACCTGTATTTTCCCCTAGTACACTCAGGGTCTTGTACACGTGGCCCCGATAGCCCAATGGCAGAGGCAGAGGACTTAAAATCCTCCCAGTGTGGGTTCGACCCCCACTCGGGGCACAGGTGCCTCACTTCTGTATCTTGACCAAATCCTCTAAAGTTAAATAATGCCAAACTAAAGAAGATTTGTGCGATTAAGCCAAAGCCAAAGCCAAAGCCAAAGGGCTGCTAACCAATGGCTATTGGGCAAAGATAGAACAGTTGATTAGGGTAAAGAGATGAAGCGGAGATTAGTTTGGGCTGTTGCCATATTTATGGTGCTTACAATTTTTCCAAATATTGCTCATGCTGCCGAGCGAAAGTTTCAAGCCGAAGGGTGTCATGCAAAAGTCTCTGCGATTCTGCAAATAAAAGATGGAACAGCTTGGAAAGATTTAATTGCCGCGCAAGGCTGGGAAGCGGTTGCAGGTTGCCCTGCTACTAACCCATATGCACCTTGGGCGATGGCAGATTTAGCACTAGGTTCAATTATTCGCTGGCATATCTACGCGCCAGGTGCGTGGGACTTCTATTCACCTGAGAGTCAAGTTGAGGAAGTTTTTGATCCCAGCAGTTATGCAAAAGTTATAGCAGCAGCCGATATAAAACCATCTGATTATCCTTATGTGGCAGCACTTGCACGTGAATCAATTTTGGCAGATCAACCTATAGCGCCTACAACTCAAAAAATTATCTATCAATTTGAAAGTGGCGTACCGATCGAGAATCAAAATATGATTAAAGAAGGGGGGGATAATTTCCTAAGCCATTTTGGAAATATTTTGAACTACTCTGGTGCCGCTATTGGAGTTATCGCCTTTAACAGTTTGCCAGGCGGTTTAAACCTTGTGAAAGCCTTTGATTCAGCAGATGCCGCATTTCAAGATGACATGTCGCGCACGTTTCTAAACCAGGTAGATCCAGAAAAAGTGCCCACCGTTGGAATGGGTGGATTTTCTGTTGGTTATAAACGATTAGTAGTCGTTGGAGCGCCTTATTTTAAAAGCTCTGAACCAAATCTTCCAACATACCTGGCCGATCCAGTAGTAACCACACATGAACTCGCGCATGAAGTTCAAGCTTCAATAAACAAAGGAACAAATATGCGCAATCCTGTTTGGCTGTGCGAAGGCGGCGCACAGGTAATGGGATCTGCAATGTCTGTCTATCAAGGCAAGGACTATTGGGCTATTGGCGGGCGTGACCAATGGTCAAATCGCATTCCAGCTAATCGCACTTTGTCAGATTTAAAAATTATGGAGGGCCAAGACCCAAAGCTCTCTGAATACACCACAGGTGCTGCTTTGAGTGAATACCTTATTGCCTGGGGTGGTTTTAATAATTCATTACTAGTAAATCAAATCTCTAATAAAACTCGTAACCCAGACACAATGTCGGGATTTCGTCAGGCATTTAAGATTGTTTATGGTCAATCGTTAGATGATTTTTATATTCATGCATTGCCCTATATCAACTATGTATCGGCAAACTGGAAATCAGCGTATGCAACTTCGCCCGAGGCGCTAGCTTTCATTACCAATCGGCTTGGTGCGGTTAAAGCAGCAGCAACGGTTGTGATGGCGGCAAAAATCGCAGCAGCCGATAAAGCCGCAGCCGAACTAAAAGCTAAGCAAGAAGCAGATGCTAAAGCCGCAGCCGATAAGGCCGCAGCAGATGCCAAAATTGCCGCTGACAAAGTATTAGCTGATGCTAAAGCCGCAGCCGACAAGGCCGCAGCAGATGCACAGTCAGCTCTAGAAATGTCACAGAGCGATCTGCGTGAAGCCAATGCTGCACTTGTCAGTGCAAACGCAGCCCTTGCCAGTCTACAAACCCAACTCTCTTCACTTAATGCCAAGATCGATGCGATGCAGTCACAAATCGATTCAGTAACGGCCAAGTTCACGGCCAGCCAGAAGTCGCTAACTACTGTAAATGCCAAACTCAAGAAGATTTGTGCGGTAAAGCCAAAGCCAAAGGGCTGTTAGAAACCACTGTCGGCTGCAGGGAAGTTGCCTGCGAACTGGAAGCCAGCCTTCCAGATAAAAGAAGAATCAAGAGTAAATTGGGCTGACAGGCTCAATTCCCCTGAGTGACCTGGTTCGGATCGTAGAAGCGCCATGATTGAACCCGCCCGTTTAGCAATAGGAGATAGTCAGATGAAACGCATTATCAGTTGCCTTGCAATAGCTCTTGGTTTAAGCGTTGGGGTTGTTCCTCTCGCACATGCGGACATGTACTTATTTCCTTGCGGCGGCTCAGCTAAATACACAGTACTGATGCCTCAAGGAGTTTTGCTTGACGGAAAACAATGTAGCGGTGCACTTGTCATTGATAACAGTGTAAAAATTATTCACGACAGTGCATTTGAAGCCGCTGGGCTGACTTCAGTCACTATCCCTAATACTGTCACCAATATCGGTGACCTTGCGTTTTCAGCTTCCACGCTCACATCAGCAACGGTAGGTAACGCTGTAACTGAGATCGGGGAGTATGCATTTCAAGATACGCAACTGACCTCATTAACCCTTGGCAACTCTTTAAAAACCATTGGTGCATTCGCTTTCCGGGGCACACAACTCACTTCGGTGACAATTCCAAACTCTGTAACCAATATCGCGGAGTATGCCTTTCACTTCTCACCGCTAACCTCAGTAACTTTAGGCAACTCCGTTACAGATATTGGCAGATATGCATTTTATGGCACCTTACTCACTTCGGTAACTATCCCAAACTCTGTGGTCTCTATTGGTGAGTCTGCATTTGAATTAGCTCCACTCACCTCCGTAGTAATTGGCGACTCGGTTAAAAGCATTAGCACGGCTGCCTTTAGAGGCACTCCAATTACCTCAGTAACTTTGGGTAAATCCTTGACCAGTATTGGCGACTATGCATTTACAGACACCAAACTCACCTCGGTAACTATCCCAAATTCTGTGATCACGATTGGCAAGGCTGCATTCGCAAGCGCTCCACTTACTTCCGTAACCATCGGTAACTCTGTAACTAGTATTGGTGCCTCTGCATTTTCTCTCACCCAACTCACCTCAGTCACTATCCCAAACTCCGTGATCACGATTGGTGAATCTGCATTCACAACCACTCCACTGGCCTCAGTAATAATTGGTGACTCCGTGAAAACTATTGGCGGAGCGGCATTTATCTACACCAAACTTACCTCAGTAACTATCCCAAACTCGGTGATCACTATTGGTGAAGGTGCGTTTGCAAGTTCGCTACTCACATCGGTAACAATTCCAAACTCTGTGATTAGCATTGGCGATTCTGCGTTTGCCCTGACCCCACTTACTTCACTAACTATTGGTAACTCTGTAACTAGTATCGGTGATTCAGCATTTAATCACACCAAACTCACTTCAGTGGTAATTCCAAACTCTGTGACCAGTATTGGCGCCTACGCATTCGATTCAGCTCCACTGACCTCACTCACTCTGGGCAACTCCGTAAAAACTATTGGTGCTGTTGCTTTTTTTGGTGCTCAACTGACCTCCCTAACAATTCCAGACTCCGTAACATCCATTGGATCTTCTGCATTTTCTAACTCCGCACTCACCTCAGTCACACTTGGAAACTCTTTAAAAACAATTGATGAATATGCGTTTTACATGACCAAGTTGACTTCCGTAACAATTCCAAACTCGGTAACTACCATTAGTTCAGCTGCTTTTATGTATACACCACTCACTACAGTCACTTTTGGCAACGCTGTCACCAGTATCGGGGATTCTGCGTTTAGGTTCTCTGCTCTCACCAGCGTAGCGATTCCAAACTCGGTGCTCAGTATCGGTGATGCTACTTTCGCCAACACGCCACTGGCTTCGGTAACTCTTGGCAACTCCCTAACCAGTATTGGAACTGGAGCGTTGTCTAGCAACCAGCTCACATCCATAACGATTCCAAACTCGGTAATCAGTATTGGTACTGCTGCTTTTTCAAACACGAAGATTACTTCGGCAACTATTGGTAACTCTGTCACCAGCATTGGCGGCTATGCGTTTGCCCTGACCCCACTTGCTTCAATAACTATTGGTAACTCTGTAACTAGGATCGGTGAATTTGCATTTAAGGGCACCAAACTTACGTCTGTGACAATTCCAAACTCTGTGACCAGTATTGGTGATTCTGCATTCTACGCAAATGCTCTTTTATCAACAGTTTCTATGTCCGATAACTTAATTGATTTAGCAGCTACTGCCTTTAAGCGGAATTACTCTTTAACGTCAGTTCTCTACTGCGGTAAAGTCACAGGATTCCCAATCACTCCAACGTGTTCAGCTGAACGTCAAGCTTCGGTAGATGCCAACAAAGCAGCTGCCGATAAAGCGATTGCGGATGCAAGGGCTGCCATGGATAAAGTTGAAGCAGATGCAAAGGCAGCTGCCGATAAAGCGATTGCGGATGCAAAGGCAGCTGCCGATAAAGTGATTGCCGACAAAGCTGCTGCCGATAAAGTGATTGCCGATAAAGCTGCTGCCGACAAAGCAGCCCTAGATGCATTACAAGCCAAACTAGATGTTTCAACTAAGGAAACAAGCGATGCTCTCAAGGCCTTTGCCGATAAAGACGCATCCTTACTATTGGCTAAGGCATCAGAACTTAAAGCAATAGCAGACAAAGTTCTGGCCGAAAAATTGGCAGCCGATGTAAAGGCGGCCGCCGATAAAGCGATAGCCGATGCAAAGATCTCAGTGGAGCAAGCTGTAGCAGATGCTAAGAATGCTGCAGATGCAAAGCTTGCAGTAGATAAGGCGTTAGCAGATGCCAAGATCGCATCTGACAAGGCTGCTGCAGAAGCAAAGGCAGCATCTGACAAGGCTGCTGCAGAAGCAAAGGCAGCATCTGACAAGGCTGCTGCAGAGGCCAAGGCAGTTCTTGATTTAGCTCAGAGTGATTTGCGAAATGCCAACCTGGCTCTTGCAAGTGCAAATCTAGTTCTTGGTGGAATGCAAACACAGATGTCTGCGCTGAATGTAAAAATTGATGCGATGCAGATCCAAATCGATGCAGTCACTGCCAAGTTCACGTCAAGCCAGAAATCCTTGACTACGGTCAATACCAAACTTAAGAAGATCTGTGCGGTTAAGCCAAAGCCAAAGGGCTGCTAAGAGAGTTCCAATATCTCGTCGGAGGCCAGTGTGAACACTTGGAAAAGAGTAATTCCATTTATTCTGGTGGTTTTTATTCTCAGCGGATTAAAAGTCCCTCAAGTATTTGCCGATCCTGACACCAGTTGTTCCGAAAGTGGCAACTACTACTTATCCGACGGCGTTGTTTTTCGACCAAGCCCTGCGCCACCTGTTCAGTGCAGTGGTGAGGTTGTACTGGATGCCAGTGTGGTCCAAATTGGAGCTAGCGCATTTCGTGGTTTAGGTGGAATTACGAAAATTACCTTGCCGCAAGGCTTAACTACAATCTCTTCCTATGCTTTTACGGGCGCTAGATCGTTAGCGGCTATTTTTATTCCAGCATCCGTTACCTCAATCGGTACCAACGTCTTTAGTGGAACAGCATCATTACAGAGCTTTGTGATTGCTCCTTCGAATATGAATTATTCCGTTGTAAACGGCGCACTTTTTAACAAAAACCAGAGCATTCTTATCGCTTATCCAGCAGCTAATCCACAAACCAGTTTTACGATTCCAAATAGTGTTAGGACAATAAGTAGCACAGCATTCTTAGGTGCAAAGAATCTAACAACAATTACGATTCCTAGCTCAGTTACCAGCATTGGTGAAAGCGCGTTTTCTGGAGCATCCAGTCTGACCTCAATTACAATTCCGGCAGCTGTTACAAGCATCGGAGCTAGCGTTTTAGATGGCACTTCTTCGCTGACCAGCATCACATTAGCCACTGGAAACCAAAACTATACGGTTGCAGATGGGGCACTGTTTAATAAGAATAAATCTCTATTGCTCGCATTTCCCGTTAAAAGCCCTCAAAAAACCTTCACGCTGCCAGACACCGTTGTTCGAATCGAAGCTTCGATGTTTAAAGATGCTAAAAATCTTGTCAGCATAACGCTGGGCAAGTCTTTAGAGTTTATTGGCGACAGTGCATTTCAGGGAGACTCTTCGCTTATATCAATTACCATTCCCAGTTCAGTAACCAGTATTGGAAACCAAGTTTTTTACTCAACGCCAGCTTTGACTGCGATTGAAGTCGATGCCACTAATGAATTCTATTCTTCAGTTGCAGGCGTGCTCTTTGATAAAGACAAAGCCAGCTTAAAGAGCTATCCAACATCGAATCCGGCTAAGAGTTTTACTATTCCAGCGACCCTCAATGAGATCACTGAATTTGCATTAGCTGACGTTAAGAATGTGGAGTCAATCTCCTTAGAGCCCGGAAATACCAGTTTTGTGCTTGAAAATGGGGCTTTATTTGATAGCGAAAAAACGAAGATTATTTTTTACTCTAGGAGCAACACAAACTCACTATTCACACTCCCAAACACCGTATTAGCGGTATCAGAAGGTGCGTTCTCGTATTCAAAGAATTTAACAGCCATTAAAGTCAATGAATCAAATACAGATTTCTCTACCTTAGATGGCGTCCTCTTCGATAAGAATGGGGAGATAATCATTGCTTATCCATCTGGAAATGCTTTAAGTACCTACATCATTCCACCTACTGTTACCGGAATACATGTCGGCGCCTTTACTTCCTCGAACTTAATGACAGTGGTAATTGGCGATGATGCAGACCAGGCCATGCTTGCTGATTCAGGTTTAGGATCTAATGTCCGGGTGGTTACAACTTCTGTGTATACCGAAGAACTCACAAAGGCTGCAGCTGAGCTCAAAGCTAAACATGAAGCAGAGGCTAAAGCCGCCGCAGAAAAGCTTGCAGCAGAGTTGAAAGCGGCCGCTGAATTGAAAGTCAAACAAGAAGCAGAGGCCAAGGATGCAGCAGAAAAGCTTGCAGCTGAATTAAAAGCTGCAGCTGAGCTCAAAGCTAAACAAGAAGCAGAGGCCAAGGATGCAGCAGAAAAGCTTGCAGCTGAATTAAAAGCTGCAGCTGATCTAAAAGCCAAACAAGAAGCAGAGGCTAAAGCGGCTGCCGAAGCAAAAGCTGCAGCAGAATTGAAAGCTAAACAGGAAGCCGATGCCAAAGCGGCTGCAGATAAAGCTGCAGCAGAATTGAAAGCTAAACAGGAGGCCGACGCTAAGGCTGCTGCAGAGTTGAAAGCCAAACAAGAAGCCGATGCTAAGGCTGCTGCAGAGTTGAAAGCCAAACAAGAAGCCGATGCTAAGGCTGCTGCAGAGTTGAAAGCCAAACAAGAAGCCGATGCTAAGGCTGCTGCAGAGTTGAAAGCCAAACAAGAAGCCGATGCTAAGGCGGCTGCAGAATTGAAAGCAAAACAAGAAGCCGATGCTAAGGCTGCTGCGGATAAAGCCGCGGCCGACCTCAAAGCAAAACAAGAAGCCGACGCTAAAGCCGCTGCGGATAAAGCCGCGGCCGACCTCAAAGCAAAACAAGAAGCCGACGCTAAAGCCGCTGCGGATAAAGCCGCGGCCGACCTCAAAGCTAAACAGGAAGCCGACGCTAAAGCCGCTGCGGATAAAGCCGCGGCCGACCTCAAAGCCAAGCAGGATGCTGCTGCAAAGGCTGTAGCGCTTAAGAAGAGAACAATTACGTGCGTGAAGGGCAAGTTGACCAAGAAGGTAACCGCTGTAAAGCCTGTGTGCCCTGCAGGCTATAAGAAAAAGGCTTAATTCAACACGAATCACAGAGATTTTTAAGCCCCAAAGCACATATTCACTTAGCCAGGGAATCAACTGGCCCCTAAACTTGTTATGTACGACAGCCGCCAGAACTTCTGGCGACATAACAAAAGGAGAGAAAAGCTATGCGCAGTTCAAACCCTGTTTTAGGACGGGCGTTTAATCAGCGTGGGTACGCTGCATTTGACCCAAGCACCATCACGTCAGATTCTGCAGCGCTAGAAAATTTGTACAACGCACCTGCCGCATCATCCATGCGCACAGGTCGCATGACGATTGACGATGTCGTCACTCGTACCGGAATTTTATTTGCAGTTCTAGTCACTGTTGGTGCAGCTGCATGGTCACTAAACTTAGGTGGCGGTGCCATGATGCTCGGTGTATTTGGTGGCTTTGGATTGGCGATGGTCAATACGTTTAGCAAGACCGTTAAGCCAGCGCTAGCGATCGCGTACGCAGCCCTTGAAGGCTTAGCCCTTGGAACGATTAGCCATCTCTATAACGATCTCTATCAAGGCATCGTTAGCCAAGCGATCATCGTTACGATCTGTGCATTTTCTGCGATGCTTTTTGCTTATAAGAGTGGACGAATTCGTGTAACTCCTAAGTTCACCAAGGTTTTGATGACGGCAATGATCGGTTACTTAGTACTCGGTCTGCTCTCATTTATCGGCTCATTCTTTGGTGCCAGCATCTATAGCATCGGTGGCTTCGGTTTAATCATCGCAGCTGGTGGAATGGTGCTTGCAAGCTTCTTCTTGATTCTAGATTTTGATCAGATTCAAAAGGGAATCGATGCTGGATTGCCAGAGCAAGAGTCTTGGCGCGCAGCATTTGGTTTAATGGTCACCATCGTGTGGCTCTATATGGAAGTTCTGCGCTTGCTTTCAATCCTGCGCGGTAACGACTAACAGGTATTACTCGAGGGACCCCAGGTTATTAACTTGGGGTCTTTCCTTTTCTCCAGATAAATAGGCTTGGCGGGTCTCAGGAATTTGAGTTGTCATGGCGGCACCGATTGCAAAGACAACGGCAGAGACAGCAAATGCAGTGCGATAGGAATAAGCATCAGATAAGGCTCCAATAATGATTGGCCCAGCAATCATTCCGGCATCTCCTGCCATTTGGAATATCGCGATTACTTGACCACCACGGCCACGGATGACATCACCAACAATGCTGGCGGGAGTCGTTGAAAGAAAAGCACCGCCAACACCCATGACCGACATTGCAACTAAGTACATCCATGGATGCACAGAAACCGTCAAAATAATTACACCAGCTAAAGCAATACTTGATCCAATCACTGAAGCAATTCGACGTCCATGAGCATCGGATAAACGGCCACCGCGCATAAGAAGTGCACCTTGGAAAATCGCGCTGAGTGCGAAACCATAACCGACAACTGCCGTTGTTGAATGAAGCTCTTCAGTAACAAAGATTGGCATTATGGATGCGCGCATGCCAAAGACAACCCAGTTGACGATAAAGACAAGTACCAATGCAATTCGATATGGCTTCATCGCTAACGCCTCGCGAACCGAAGTGTGCTCGCCCGCAATAGCACCTTTTTCTCTTTTACCTAATTTGTCACTCTTTAAAAAGAAATGCGCCACTATTCCAGACGACATCAACATGGCTGAATAGGCAAAAAATGGGGCACGTAAAGAAATCAGTGAGAGCAAACCTCCAATCGCCGGGCCGGCAACTCCGCCCAGTAAGAAAGAGCCGTTGTATACCGACTGCGCTCGTCCGCGTTGTTCATCGCTGACTGTACGCAAAATTACTGATCCGGCAGCAACTGAGAACATAGAAGAACCTAAGCCACCAGCAGCTCGGAAAAATAGAAGTTGGTTATAGGTTGTAGAAAGGCCGGCAAGAAAAACAAAGATTGCGACCATAAAGACTCCACTGCTAAAAACCGTTCTTTCACCGAATAAATCGACCAATTTTCCCGAAATCAGGCCGGAGGCAAAGCGAGTAATTGCAAACATTGAGACGATCAAACCAATGGCTGCATTGCTTACTCCAAAGGTACGAGCGAAGACTGGAATTGCAGGCAGAACGATTCCGAAACCAACGGCAACAAAAAAGGATGCCGCAACGAGAATTGATATCTCGCGCGGCAGATCCTTAAATGGAGAGTGCATTAACCAAGAGTTTCGCCAGCGGCCTCTTCACGTGCAGCGGCATAATCTTGAGTAGTGCGCAGTGGTGTTTCACGCAGCATTAGCGCCAAAATAAATCCTAGCGCAGTTACCGGTGCTGCTGCATAGAAGACAATATGAAAAGAGCTGACGAAAGCATCTAGGGCAGTTGTCTGAATAACCGGTGGAAGAGTTTTCAAAACTGCAGTGCTATTTGAAATCCCACCTAGCTTGCTCATGTCAAAACCATCAAGGGCTGCCGGATTACTCTTTGCTAGCTCAGCAAAGTTAGCGCTTAAGTAATGAGTAACGCGGTTAGTCAAAACAGTTCCAAAGAGTGCTGTTCCAAAGACTGAACCAAGTGAGCGGAAGAACGTATTACTGCTTGTCGCAACGCCCATGTCTTTAAAGTCAACGGCATTTTGCAAAGCAATAACGATTGTCTGCATCGATAAACCAAGACCGGCGCCGACCATGATCGCATAAATCGAGATTTGCCAGTAAGGCGTATCTAACTCAAGTCGCGTCATTAAGAGAACACCGATTGTCATTATTGCAGTTCCAATAATTGGGAAACGCTTGTAATGACCATGCTTTGAAATCATCTTGCCGGAGAAAATTGATGTTGAAACAATTCCTAACATCAACGGAATCAATTTAAGGCCAGCTTCAGTAGCCGAGTAGCCTTTTACGACCTGGAAGTACAGCGGCAACATAACGATTGCACCGAACATACCGGCACCGATGACGGCACCAAGTGCTGATGTTAATGAGAATGTGTGATTCTTAAATAAATGCAGCGGAAGAATTGGCTCTTTAGCCTTGGTCTCCCAGTACAAGAATAGAACTGTAAGCACTAAGCCCGTTACTAAGTAACCTACTGTGCGGCTATCGCCCCAACCATATTGTGGTCCGTAGATTGACACTGAGAGCAGAACTAAACAGACAGATGCAACCATCAACACTGCACCGATGTAGTCAATCGAGTGATCGCGCTTAACTTTAGGAATGTGCAAAACAGCTGATGTGATCAGTAGAGATGCGATACCAAATGGCAGGTTGATGTAGAAAATCCAGCGCCATCCAGTGATACCTAGAATTTGATTATGGTCAGAGAAGAAACCACCGAGCAATGGACCGGCAACAGAAGATAATCCCCATACCGCTCCGAAATAACCCTGATAGCGACCACGTTCGCGTGGAGGAACGATGTCACCAATAATTACGAAAGTCAGCGCCATTAATCCACCGGCACCTAAACCTTGCAGTGCGCGAGTGGCAATTAACTGAGTCATGTTCTGAGATGCACCAGCTAGGAATGAACCAAGCAAGAAAGTGACAATCGCAAATTGAAAGACTGGGCGACGCCCATAGATATCAGAGATTTTTCCGTAAAGTGGCGTTGAAGCTGTTGATGTTAATAAGTAAGCCGTCACAACCCATGTGTAGTGATTCAGGCCATCGAACTCTTCAACAATATTCTTAAGTGCCGTGGAGACAATTGTTTGATCCAGGGCCGCCAACAGCATTCCCGTCATCAGACCACCGAGAATGACCATAATCTCGCGGTGGGTGTGGGCTTTGGCCGATGCGTTTAGGGGTGCTTTATTAGACATAGGGGTAAGGTTATCGTGTGAAGTCGGTCAGCGCAGAACACCTCGTTAAGACATACAACAAAGGCAGCGTGCGAGCCTTAGATGATTTATCTCTTGAAGTCGCCGAAGGCACTGTTTTGAGCGTATTAGGTCCAAATGGTGCAGGTAAAACAACAACTGTGAGAATTCTCGCAACGTTGCTGAAGCCAGACTCAGGAAACGCACATGTTGCAGGAATCGATGTTATTAAACACCCTGACAAAGTTCGCGAACTTATTGGTTTATCTGGTCAATATGCAGCCGTCGATGAGACATTAACCGGTTGGGATAACTTAGTGATGTTTGGACGCCTGTATCACTTAGGACGTCAGCAATCTATTGATAGAGCAAATGAATTACTTGAGAGATTTTCTTTAACCGATAGCGCACGTCGACCAATTAAAACCTATTCAGGTGGCATGCGCCGTCGCTTAGATTTAGCCGCATCGCTGATTGTAAAGCCTAAAGTTTTATTTTTAGATGAACCAACAACTGGTCTTGACCCACGTGGTCGCATGGAGATGTGGGGAGTTATTGAAGAGTTAGTAAAAGGTGGAGTAACACTTTTGCTAACAACACAGTATCTGGAAGAGGCCGATCAACTAGCTGATGAGATTGCAGTAATCGATCACGGTAAAGTTATTGCACGAGGAACATCGGATGCACTCAAGAGCCAAGTCGGCGGCGAGCGTTTAGAAGTTACCGTTGAAGCTG
>Ga0214919_10000858_pt1 | contig 51566 bp, 47 predicted proteins | sample LL1503_MetaG_FD_177994 | JGI IMG/M metagenome (GOLD analysis project Ga0214919, IMG submission 177994) | Freshwater microbial communities from Lake Lanier, Atlanta, Georgia, United States - LL-1503 | ecosystem: Environmental > Aquatic > Freshwater > Lake | place: USA: Georgia | collected...
TCGAACAAATCAAGAGGAGTTCGCGTTAATGTACCTTCTTCAGTTTGTAGAAGAACATTATCCCAGTATGATCAAATCGTTTCAACGCAATGAACCATGGATTCCACATACCCGTCTCATTTGTGGTAATCATGCCTTAACGCAACTGCAAATGACCAATCATGCCAATCCGATGGAATCCGTCATTGGCCTTTTTGATAAAGGAATTACACCGATGGGAAAACGTGCAATCAAAGAGCGACTTCTTAGCCCCTATTCGGATGCGAATGAGATTCGTGCACGATTAGCGGAAGTTCAAGACTACATGGTATGGCCTGCCGAGAAGCGCAACAAACTGACGCAACAACTGCGTTTTATGTTTGATTTACCGCGTCTTCATCGAAAGGTACTGTGTGGTTTGATTATTCCCGCCGAGTTCGCAGGTCTATTTCAGACCTATTCTGCGATGCAACATATTATACAGCATGTTATTCCTGATACTGTCTTCGTTGCTCCATTTACAGATAACGAATGGTCAACCTACAAGACGATCGTTGATGCACATATTTCGGAAGATAAGGCACAATGTGCAAATGGGGATCTATCGGTATTAAATGTAGAAACATATCCAGAGATTGGAAAGAAAGAGGCCGAAATTCAACTTATTTTGGAGAAATTTCAACACCTTCGCCGTGAAATCGCAAAGCGGGCAAACGTGAACGACGATGCGATTCGTCTGGAAGAAAGGGAGAAAGAACCTTATGGTCTGAAAGCGTCCACGATTACACTTCAGCAAGTCCGAAAAAACAGTAAGGAGGTGGATGGAATGAAAATCACAGAGTTAAAATCGGGTGGCTGGATTGATTGCACCATATTACAACAGTGCAATACCGCCCTGCAGAAAGCCCGTGAATCATTGGAACACTTGATTCGCACGCATTTACCTGATGCATGTGCCGCTATTTCAGATGCAGGTCAAACCATTTGGACACAAATGGAACAATGGATCTCGCATGTGGATACCACGCAATGCATTGGTCGCACCTCAAAAGAGAGAGGGTTTCACTGTCCTGTCATTGAATCGGCAGAAGAGGGATCGGCAGTAGATATTCAACAGATTCGGCATCCGCTGGTAGAGGCTTCTGCGAGTCGTGTGTCCTATGTAAAACATAACATTCGTCTTGGATTTAATAATCGTGGATATTTGGTGTATGGAGTAAATGCAAGTGGTAAATCAACAATGATGAAAGCGACAGGATTATGCGTGCTTCTAGCTCAAGCGGGATGTTTTGTTCCTGCGCAGTCCATGGTATTACGACCATTTCAAGCAATTTATACCAGAATTCTAAATCAAGATAATTTGTTTGCAGGGTTATCCTCTTTTGCGGTAGAAATGTCAGAATTGCGCGATATTCTTTGTCATGCCAACAAACATACACTTGTTCTAGGCGATGAACTCTGTAATGGAACGGAATCTGTTTCGGCACAGGCACTTGTCACAAGTGGTATTCAATGGCTCTCCTCCAAAAATGCCAAATTCATCTTTGCCACGCATTTGCATGAATTAACACGATACGTGGATGTGAAGAAAGAGGGAGTAGAAGTATGGCATTTGCATGTGGAATATGACCCGATTACGAAGAAACTCATCTATGACCGATCGTTGCGACCAGGAGCTGGATCAACCATGTATGGGTTAGAAGTGGCACGGGCCATGGATTTACCATTTGAGTTTATTGAGCAGGCCTTAAAGAATCGGCATAGGATTACGGGAACAGTTGCTCAGGAGGATGCCATAGGTTCTTCGTGGAATTCACAGATCGTCCGAAAGGAATGCGAGATCTGTTGTTCACCGATTACGAAGGAGCTGGAAGTACATCATATTCAGCATCGTGCAACAGCAACAAATCAGATTTTAGAAGATGGAACGCATATGAACGATAAGCGAAACCTGATGGTCATTTGCCAAGTATGTCATGATAAGATTCATAATGGTTCTATTGAAGTGGGACCGATGAAACAAACATCGGATGGACCAGAACGTACCATTGTACATCAAAAAGAAGAAAAAGAGAAAAAGAAAAAGGGGAAATGGTCGGATGAGGAAATGCAAACAATCACGGATACATTGAAGAAGTATACGTCATTGTCATTGAAAGCCATTAAAGGGCTGTTGAATGCAAAGTATGAAATTGAGATTAGTGAATCCATGTTGAGCAGGTATAAAAGCACTTTTTAGGAAAAAGTGCGCAAAAAGCACTTTTTAGGAAAAAGTGCCCAAAAAGCCTGGGTTATCCCCAGGCTATCCCAGGCTATCCCAGGCTATCCCAGGCTATCCCAGGCTATCCCAGGCTATCCCAGACTTTTTGCGCACTTTTTTTTAAAAAGTGCTTAGCGGCGAAAACCACTGCCCTGCACCGTCCCGCCACCTGCTTCACGACGACCATTTGAACCATTCGGGCCATTGTTAAGCGTCATGAGGTCCTTCGTGAATTCGGCAGAGACACCTTCCTGGCCTTCCACCATTTTCATGATGTATTTACGGTAAACAATGTTCTCTTCGGTCAGCATTTCTACCTGTTTCCGGAGGGCTTCAACCTCTCGGCGAACGGCTACGATTTCTTGACGGACGGGATTGCCAGCTTGATAGTTGAGGCCTGCGCCGTACAATACGGAGGTCATTTTCTGAACTGCGTAGCTTTTTAAAAAGTGCCCAAAAAACCACAGCACTTTTTAAGAAAGATCGTAGCTATGGCCAAAGGCCAATAGCTCCGCCGCGCGGGGGCGGACCCCCGCTAAGTGCGCAAAAATCATGGAGCATTTAGTAACAAAATACTATGAAATACCCAAACTTATGGAATGTTTATTACTAAATGTTCCATGATTTTTGGGCACTTTTTCTTAAAAAGTGCAAAAAAGTGCAAAAAAGTGCAAATTTGATCGGCAAAACCTTTCCATAGAAAGTCTAGAGATGATTATCCCTATTCGCTGCATGAATTGTGGAAACCCCTTAGCGGACAAATGGTTATTCTATCAACAAAAAGTACAGGACTTGCGCGGGTCAAAAAAGGCGGAACCTATTTACATGGATGGCAAATCGGTCCCCGTTACTGCCGAACTTAAAGTATTAAATGCACTTGGACTAAATCGTTATTGCTGTCGCAAACATATGTTGACGCATGTGGATCTGATTGATAAAATCTAATGAAAAAGTAAAGAGTTAATAGGCATCTATGGAGTTCTTCATACCAGGATTAGTATTATTTTTAGTTGCAATTGCTGTTACCGCATTTATTGTTCCTAAAGCTACGCCGATGATTGCCGCTATCTTATCGTTAGTCTTTCTTACATATGGTGTATATCAGCATTATACATTATTTGCAGATGAGTATCGTCTAAGCACCTGGCAAGATGGTTTAAAGATTTACGCTCCGGCTATTATGATTATTGCCATTATTCTATTTATTATTGTTGGTATGCTGGGTTTTTTTACAAATGGGGCAGTACCCGTTCCATCTTTACCTAACGTACCTTCTATGCCTTCTGTAAATGAAGCAGCGGAATCTATCTCGGATACAGTGAATAACATGGCAAATAATGTATCTAATGCGATTACTAATACTGCAAATACGATTTCTAATACAGCAAATAATGTATTTAATACGAATCTTGGTAATAACCAAGGCAATAATCATGGAAATAACCGAGGGAATAACCGAGGGAATAACCGAGGAAATAACCGTGGTAATCAACTTCGCCAGAGTTATTTTGAGACCATATAGGCGGGGGTCCGTCCCCGCGCGACGGAACATTTCTTTGCACTCTTTTTCCGCCTTTGGGCAAAAGGTGTAAGATACTTCTATATTTTTTCGCACTTTTTTTAAAAAGTGCTAATAGAGGAATGGTTCATAAAACCAGAAAACATACTACCCAACAAAAGAAGGGTATTGATTCCATACCTGAATTACGGCGGGCATTTGAACATATTGAACAATTTGTAGATGCTAAACTTTCTAAGAAAGAATCAAAGGAGAACATAAGCAAGGATCTTCGCAAGGAATGGTTTAAGATATTTCATAAAGAACTCAAAAAACCTGCCGCAGAAGCATTTGTACATGACCGATCTAATGAAAAACATGAAGTAAAACATGATCATCGTAGAACGGTGCGAAAGGGTGGATCCTTACAACCACTCGCAGGGGCTCCCCTGGATTACACCACGCGTCCAGGTATCTATTTGGCGCCAGGACAACGCCCCGATGCCAACGGCGGATTGCCTTTATCACGTGTGCAGTCAGGCGGTGTGCAAGGAGGAGCACCATATGGCAGTTTTGTCCAATACGTGGATAACGGATTCTTCAATCCCGAAATAGCTCAATCCTATGATCCCGTGCCTGGACAGCCTACATGGCCTCGCCCTGCAGCAGATATGGGATCAAATGTGTTCAAAGGTGGAAAACGTAAGACTCACCGAAAGATACGAGGTAAGTCACAGCACGGCGGCTATCCTTTTGAGGATGCAATGGAAGCAGTATCCCATGCATTCGGTGCACGTCTCATTCCCTCCTCTGTTCCGCCATCTGCCCCTCAAGATGCAGCGACGTGGATGCGTTCAGGAACGTTAGGTGCATCTCCTGATCAGGTGCAACGTCGCCCAGACTATCAATTAGTTAATTAGATATACTATAGTAGTATGAATTCATCATCCTTTCATAAATTAAGTCTTAAAGATGAATGTTATATGAATCTTCCTGCATTGAGTTATTATACAGAGTATTATAAAAATGTATCCGATACGGAGTTGATTGATGTATTTGCATATATTTATGACATAACTAGCAATGCGTATATTATCAGACCCGTTTCTATTATTAGAGACATGTTAGACAATGCACCGACTCAACAAAAAATTATAATTAATAAAGAAGAGTGGGACGTATGGAAAATACCATGTAAGATTTATAATATTAATAACGATGATCATATAGAGGCAATTAAATTATTATCTGTAAATATTAAAAAATTTAACAATTTTCCATTAAAAGCCATGAAGCAAGCAATAGCAGCGAAAGAATTGAAGGAAAAACAACATATGAATGACTATAAGATTGAGGAACCTATGAAGGCACCTCATACGATATTTTTGCAAGCTGGTAAACAAATGTCTATGAAGAAAATAAAGAAAATGAAAAGAAATATAAAAACGCTAAAGCGAAAGTAATGTATTATTATACTAAATCACTTTAAATCATATATATGTTCTAAAGTGATTCTTACAGTAATTGTGAAACACATGATATAAGACTCTTTTATCCTAGTAGGTCAGATAGATGGCACTTACAGGCGATGAAGCGCGCGACCTGTCAAGGTCCATGATTGATAAATATTTTACTACAGTCCAGTATCCATATACGCGTCACCATATTGACTCCTATGATCAATTCTTACAGCAAGATCTCGTCAGTATTGTTCGGTCACAGAATCCAATCCTTATCTTAAAAGACCTCATTGGCGAGAATACGTATAAATATCGTGTAGAGATCTTTGTGGGGGGAGAAGATGGAACAGCGATAGAAATTGGTACTCCGACAGTCAGTCTTCAAAATACAGATGAAGTACGTGTCTTATTTCCGAATGAAGCCCGTCTACGAAATCTGACATATGCATCTACAGTATATGCTGATATTACAGTAAAAATTACTTATAAGCAATCGCTAAGTTCTGAAATCGATCTGTCTCCGCCTGTAGAAACATTTAAGAAATGGCCTCTCTTTAAAATCCCTATTATGCTTCACAGCAGATACTGTATTTTAAATAACAAACCCAAGGAATTTTTACGAGAAGCAGGTGAGTGTCCTTATGACAGTGGCGGGTATTTTGTGGTGGATGGTGCGGAAAAGGTGCTTGTAACGCGACAGGAGCAAGCATTTAATACACTCTATGTTACTCCGCAAAATGATCCTAAGGTATCGGTCTATGCGTCTATTGAATGTTTGAGTGCTCAATCGCGACAGGTGAAACGAATTACCTTTTTAATGACACGGTATGTGGAAAAAGAGGATATCACTGCACATAGTACCATAAAAGTATCCCTGCCTTTTGTGCGAATGCCCGTGCCTTTATTTGTCCTTTTTCGCGCGATCGGATTTCAATCAGATGAAGAGATTCTAAAGTTGATTTTTCCCGATTTTGAGAGCCCTGAAGCCAAATTGTTACTACCCATGTTGCAACCCAGTATCATTGATGCCTTTCCTTTCATGAATACCTATACTTCCGTTCAATACATCAAAACGTTGACGAAGGGATTTAGTGAATTCCATGTACTCGATATTGTCAAAAATCAGCTCTTTATTCATATGCCCAATGATGCGGCGTCACAAGGGGTCTTTTTGGGCGAATGCGTCCGAAAAATCTTACGAGTGGCTGCAGGATACGACGAGAAAACAGATCGTGATGATACGCGAAATCAGCGTTGTTTAACAAGTGGATTCTTGGTACAAGAGTTATTTAATAATTCGTATAAAGTATGGATTAAGGCATTTGTACTTGCGATTGGCAGAGAATACAATTATAATAAAATGGTGCTCTACAAGGATGAGAATTTCAAGAATATTTTTCAATCAGGTAACGGAGCTAAAATCTTTGAATCAGGTCTTCTCACCAATATGATCATGAAGGGGTTTAAAGGAAAGTGGGGCACGGGCTTAGGTGAGGAAAAAGCAGGTGTTCTTCAGTCATTGTCGCGTCTATCGTATGTGGATTTTATGTCGCATTGTCGGCGTGTCATCCTTGATTTTGACACGAACATGAAACTGACAGGTCCGCGTAAACTGCATACCTCTCAGTATGGATATTTCTGTACATCTGAAACACCAACAGGTGGCTCCATTGGTATTGCCAAGAATCTCAGTATTATGACTGCAATTTCTACGTCCTCGCAAACGACTGCCTTTTTTGCATGGCTAAGAACAACAGGTAATGTGCATGCAGCGGAGGATGTTACATTGGAGCAACGTATTGTGTTTGTACCTGTTTATGTGAACGGTGGTATGTTTGGATACACGGCGAAGCCTCAGCTTTTAACCATGGTTTTAAAATTATTAAAACGAAGCGGATGTCTTCCTTATTCCGTGAGTATTTCTTTCTCCATTCGTGATCGCAAGGTGTATATTTATATGGATGCGGGTCGACCGCTTCGGCCGCTGGTTTGGATCAAAGACTCTGAAGTACCTGTTGAAAAACTAAAGACGTACCCTACCTGGCGTCATCTGGTTCTAGGTCGGCTAGATGTACGAAAGTATGCCACGCTAGAGTCTACTGATTTTATGGACCCGTTGGAAGGGAAACCGCTGGAAGTATATCCTGCAGCGCTTGCGCCACATACAGGGGCAATTGAATACATTGATCCTTATGAACAAAATGAATGTTTTATCGCCAATAATCCCGCTTATATTACGCCTGAAACCACGCACATGGAAGTCCATCCTTCTACCATTATGAGTATGATGACATCACTCATTCCTTTTGCGCCGCACAATCAATCGCCGCGTAATCAGCTGTCGTGTTCTCAATCAAAACAGGGTATTTCCATTTATGCTACCAATTGGCGCAATCGGTTTGATAATATGGCACATGTTCTGTGTTATGGAGAAATGCCGCTTACACGGACCATGTATAATAATTATTTGGGGGAGGGAAAAATGGCGTATGGTATGAATTGCATTTTGGCAATTGCCTGCTGGTCGGGTTACAATCAGGAGGATGGTATCGTGATGAATTATGATGCCATTCAACGTGGGATGTTTCGGACAATTGCATATCGTTCCTACGAATCCTTTGAAGAGGACGATGTAAAGGCAAATAGTAAGGTTCGTTTTGGTAACCCAGCCTTCATTCCCAGTTGGAAGGATTTGAGACCTGGGCTGGATTATTCAAAGTTGGACGGACAGGGTATTATTAAAGAGGGTGAATACGTGGATGAGACGACCGTCATTGTAGGGGCCTACCGTTCCAGTACCATTGGAGACCAAATTACCGATGCTTCTACTACACCGCAAGTGTGGACGAGAGGGCGCGTGGAGAAGGTGGTGGTGATGGTGAGCAATACGGGCCTTCGCTTGGTAAAGATTCGTGTAGTACAGGACCGCATACCTGAACTCGGGGATAAATTCTGTTTATCCGCAGATCATGATGTGTTAACCGATAAAGGGTGGCAACCAATTGCAGAGATCACCACAGAGTCTGTTGTTGGACAGCTTGGAACGAATGGTATTGAATTTGTTCAACCATCTGAAACGGTTGTATTTGAACATACTGGTTCTATGTATCTTGTGAAGACTCTTGCTGGAACACAATATGTAACAGGGGAGCATCGTTTGTATGTGAATGATTTCTTTGGAAATACATCATTGCGAAAGGCAAAAGATATATATGACACACAGTCTGTAGGATATTCCCTCATTGATTTGGCTATGAAGATGCACCCAATTACATCCATTGAACGAACCATTAAGAATAATGTAGAGGATAAGGTCTATTGCCTAACTGTCCCCTCACATATCTTCCTTGTTCGTAGAAAAGGCGAAGAAACTGCATTTTGGACTGGAAACTCCAACAGACATGGCCAGAAGGGTACCATTGGAGCCCTGCTAAGAGGCCACGACATGCCTCGCACGATATCTGGCATTGTGCCAGACATGATTATGAATCCCCACGCGATTCCGTCGCGTATGACCATTGCGCAGAACTTGGAACAACTCCTGGGAAAAACCGCCGCGCTATCTGGATCGATTGGAGACGGAACCTCGTTTATGAACGACGGATCGCCACAGGATGCCATTGGGTATATTCTAGAAAAGATGGGCTATGAAAAATATGGCAATGAGGTCCTCTACAATGGTGCCACAGGAGAACAAATTAACGCCGCCATTTTTATTGGACCGGTCTATGGTATGCGCTTGAAACACATGGTAGAAGACAAGTGGCAGGCACGTGGCCAGGGCCGCAAAGAAATGCGGACGCATCAACCGACAGGTGGACGTGGTGCACAGGGTGGTTTGAAAATCGGTGAAATGGATCGCGATGCCATTATTGCACATGCAGGTATGTCTTTTGTCAAAGAATCATTTATGGAGCGTTCGGATGGCACAACCATTCCGCTATGCGTAGCATGCGGCACCATTCCCATTTATAATCCACGATTAAATATTGCTGTATGTTCTATGTGTGACGGCCCTGTCAAATATGTAGGTGACACGATTAATAACATGGAACTACTGCCGCCTGTGGGGCGACCAAAATCAAGGATTGTTCAGGTGGAAATGCCTTATTCTACGAAGTTATTAACGCAGGAACAAGAGACCTATTTGAATTTATCCATGCGATATATTACAACAAGTGGTATTACACGGCTAACGCCGTTACAGTTAACAGGCACTTCAAATGAAACGATTAAAGAACTTCCGAGAATCATTTTGCCTGAGGTATCCGTGCCGGCTTATATTGAGGATGTTCCTAAGGCTATGATGACAGTGGAACAATTGCGTTCGATGGGAGCATCGGTTCAGCAATTATCGGCTGAAGAACAAAAGGCACTGGATACCATTGTAGAGGAACCTATGATGGAAGAAATGCCGATGGAACAAATGCCGATGGATCAACAAATGCAAATGGTACAACCACAAATGCAGATGGGACAACCACAAATGCAAATGGGAGGACACTTTGGTCAAATGGGTCAAATGCAAATGAGTCAACAACCATTGCAAATGGGACAAATGGGACAAATGGGACAAATGGGACAAATGGGACAAAATGAAGTTATTTACCCACCTGTGCAGCCATTACAGCAAGGAGGAAATATAGTACGCGGCCCATCTACTCCATCATCTGGACCAGTAATTGCTGTAGATACAGATGAGATGGCGATGAGAGAAGATGGTCTAGGCCTTGATTTTATGGGAGGCATGTCACGTTCTGTGCGACGGAATCCCTTTCGTATGCAGATGGGTCAGATGAGAGGAGGACAGATGAATCAGATGGGAGGAGGACAGATGGGAGGAGGACAGATGGGAGGACAATCAGGTGCCCCGCCAGGTCAGCCAATTACTGTAGTAAAACTAGAATAAGTAGCACTTTGCGCTTTTTAAAAAAAAGCGCGCAAAAATCTAGAAGCGTTTTTAAAAAACTTTTTGCGCACTTTAAAAAACTTTTTGCGCACTTTTTCTTAAAAAGTGCAAATTTGACGATGTAAAATACATAAAGAGTGATTAGGAAAATGGCCGATAACTTTGTATTCATTGATAATATTTATCGAAGCCGCATGACACTATTGGACATCTTAGAGCATCGTGGTTATGTAGTGGATGCTTATCGTAAATTTTCTCCGGCTGAAGCTACTGCTGCAGTAGCAGTCGCAACCGCAAAAAACTTTCCAAGTCTCAACTTTAAAGTATTCAAAAAAGAGGATAAAACACATGTATGCGACGTTCGCTATACAACCCTTACTCGGCAAATGGCAGACGAATTCTTTGATGACATTGAGGATGCAAACTCAGAGTTAACCGAGGTGGTCGTCATGATGCCCATTCCAACGGTAGTGTTGCATCATACGGTTGCTCTAAAACAATACATGAAAATGAAGGAAGAGCCCAATGAAAAAGGGGAAAAGGTGCGACGAAAATTGCGAGTCTCCTTCTTTAGCATTGATACGCTCGTCGTGAACCCAATGAAACACGTTTTGGTGCCAAAACACGAAATTGTACCAGAAGATCAACATAAAACGCTCATGAGCTCAATGTACATTACGTCAAAATCAAAGTTCCCTGAGATTAAGTTTCATGGCGATCCGATTGCGCGGTGTATTGGAGCGGTACCAGGTGACATTGTAAAGATTACGCGTCCAAGTGCCTCTTCAGGAGAGGCGATTATGTATCGTGTTTGCGCGCCCTAAGGGAGACGCAAGCGTCCCCCTAACCCCCTCACTTGTTGTATCTCTGCACTTTTTAGAAAAAAGTGCGCAAAAAACAAGACATATCTTAAACATATCACAAAAAACAAGGCATATCTTAAAACGTACTACAAAAAGACATATCTTAAACGTACTGCAAAAAATATCTAAACATATACTTATTTTTAGATATTTTTAACGAACTTCTAAAAAGAAATGAGGCATACCGCACGTCATAAAAAAACCTCGCGTTTATCCCGCACCCAAAAGAAAAGTACTTCACATACTGCGCATACTTCGCAGAAACCATGGGGATTTCATCTTGTCATAGATGCGGTTAAGTGTGATCTAGCAGCAATCAAATCAAAATCCACCATTGCAGCCTTTGTGAAACATCTCGTCAAGGAGATTGATATGAAGGCATATGGGCCACCGCGTATTGTCCGGTTCGGTGATGGAAATAAAATGGGATATACATTGGTTCAACTCATTGAAACATCCAATATTACAGCGCATTTCTCAGAAGAAACAGGAAATGCGTATCTTGATGTTTTTTCATGCAAACCCTTTCAGCCAGATACAGCGTTAAACTGTATTAAGAAGTATTTCTCGCCATCTCATATGAAAACGCGGTTTTTTAAACGATGATTCTGTAGGGAGTATGTTACGAGTTCTTATTAAGCCTACTACGTTTAAAGTGACACCTATGCAAGATGGGCAAAATCCCTATATTGATATTAACTATCATCCCGATCATAAAAAAATACTGCATCAACATTCCGAGTTAGAGAAAGCGCTGTCTAATACTGTCACCTATACCATAAACAGTCCTCCGCATCCCTTGCCAGACATTGTCTTTATAGCAAATGGAGGGCTATGCCTACCTCGTTTACCAAAACCGATGATTGTTCTGCCTCAGATGAAATACAAACAGCGCCAAGAAGAGCTCTCTTATTTGAAGAAGATATATGCCGACATGCGGATAGAAACCGTTCAACTTCCAGGGAAGGAACCTTTTGAGGGCCAGGCTGAATTGAAGTGGTTTTGTAAGGGGACAAAGGCAGTTTGTGGATATGGACATCGTTCAACAAAGAAAACCTTTTCGGATCTAAATCGTCTTTTTGAACGCATTTATGGAGCCCATGGATTATCCGCGCCAGAATTACTTGTTATCCCTCTTGCTTCTGCAGATTATTATCATTTGGACGTAGCCATGTTAGAATACGATGATACCAAATGCATTGTTCATAAACGCGCATTTGACAAAACCGCGATGAACAAATTAAAACAGTTTTTAGGACCCGAGAATGTACATGTAATCGATACCGAAGATTCCTTTTGTCTTAATGCGGTTGTTGATGGCAATCGGCTTATTACACATCAAGTATCACACACTATCCAATTAGAACTTGAACGCATCACGAATAAAAAGGTTCATAAGGTGAATACGAGTGAATTTGAGAATTCAGGCGGATCTGTTCGGTGTATGACATTGGATATTTTTCCATAAACCCTGTAGAAGAGAACCAATGGTATGGAGAGAAAAACGCACTGAATTTGACCAACAGCTTAATGCATTAAATCAAACAGATGTTGAGAAAACTATTCTTAAACCACTAAATGAGGCACTCAGTAAATATATTACAAATACAAGTGATACGACGGCGTATGAGAATGTCAAGGCCTATTCGCAAAAGGCAGAAGATTTAAAAGTACAGTATGTACGTCTGAATGATGCTATTTTAAATTATATTAAAACGGAAAAGCAAGGTAATAATTTACCAGAACTACTAAGTGCAAATGGAGAATTACAGAAGAAAATACAGCGTTTATCCAAGATAAATGATGAAATGAAAGTGGATGTAGACAGTGCAGTTGCAAGGGACGAATTACTCCGGTCCAGAGAGACAGTAACGAGCTCTCATACACTTTTTCTTCTGGATCGTCCTATTCGTCAAGGAATGATTCCCTATCTATGGGTTCTCTCTATTCTATTTATTGGCGTTGGTCTACTTATTATTAAGATGATTGCTCCTCCTATTTCAGTCGGTGTTAATGCATATGGACAACCTATTTCGTTTATTGCGATGATTACTGGATTATTTTCAAATAGAACTACACTACTTGCATTATTGGTTTCTGCTTTTATTGTCATTCTGTTTTTATCATTGAAAATAGGAGGTGTATTTGGTATGGATAATAAATAATAACTGAAACAGTAAATAGAATGACGTTTACATGTCCCAAACAAACAAGTATAACAGACAGTGAGCTACAACAAACCTTTCCTGGGTTATTACCTGCTACACCAAATGGTGACTCCGATCGTGACAGTACAGGATTATTGACGCCAAATGCAGTCCAGGCAATTATAGCATCGCTTAAGGGTTCAGGTGTTATTCCTACAACAAATAAGGATGCAAAACCCCAAGGGAACTCTAAACAGACTGCACTTCTAAATATGATCAAGTCTGAATATTGTTTTTATGATTCAAGATACAAGTATGCATTAGAAAAGATATTTAGTGAAGTTCAGAATGGATATCTAACTAACACACCTGCTACCTCGGCAAATACCTCATCCAGTACGAAAAAGTATATTGCGCTTGCACAAGCACTTAATAGGCGGCTAAATGATCTGATTCAAATTGTAAATGCAATTACAGAGGATATGATGACCACCTCTACTTCTATAGATACAGAAATGTCAAACATGAGCCAGACCATGCAGGATCAGAAAAAGAAACTGGAACAACAAAACAAGACCATTTCTTCTAATGAGACTACGATGAAGATCAGAAAAGAAATGGTAAAATATTCGGAAGAAAAGGCACGGCATACCGATAATTTATTAAAATTATACAGTTTCTTGAATGTGGTAGCATTGGGTCTACTCGTGTATATCTATAAGGCTGCCAATTAATGTGGGGGAGCTATTATTATTATTATAATGAAGTATAATTATCCTATTAAGACATGAAGTGCGCATGCGCTTTATTTCTTAATAATAAATAAGGAGAATGAGCTCAGTTGATACTAAAATTAAACAACAAGATATGGAACTGGCATCTGCTATTTCTACATTAAAGAAAGACCCTAAACAATTGCAAAATTTTTTACAGCAACAGCAGGATAAAGTCTATAAATCAATTACACAACAAAAGGATTCCACATTTGACAAAGTCTACGGGGATTTGCAGCGTGTATCAAAAACGCACGAAACAGGCGTATTAGCAAATACACGGAATAATGATTTGGCACATTTGCAGGAACAACTCTATCAGGCTCAAAAGAGTAAAGCCGATGCCATTCTTCATGATAAGGATCTTGCGAGTAGAAAACATGAAATGAATGAGTGGACAGTACACAATAAAAATGATACACTGTTTGTGTTCTCGGCACTGTTTATTATGCTGTCAGGCTTGCTCCTCTTTGTTGTCTTATGGCGCTTAGGTGTGGTTAGCTCCTCCGTTTGTGCCGCATTATGTGCACCACTGATCATTGTATTTGTATTTATTGTGGTTCGTCGTTCGCAATATACAGATGTATTACGGAATAAACGCTATTGGAACAAACAATCATTTGAAGGGAAATATGGAACGATTCCTTTGCCGAATATCTGCCCAGGAGGACTGGATGCACTAGATCGTGGCATATCATCGGTAGGAAAAGGTATTTCAAATGCAGCAACATCCGCTACGAATTATACTGCTACTTCTATTGCGCAGGGAGCTAATTCGGTTGCACAAAGTGCACAGGGTATAGCGCAGCAAGCACAGCAACAATCACAGCAACAAGCACGGCAACAAGCACCGCAACAAGCACCGCAAGTAAAAGGACCACAGTAAATAATATTCCATTTTCTTATAGTATAGTAGTATACAAGAGTCCAATGGCTGCTCTTCTTAAACAATTAATGGGTGTATCCCATGAACCTTTTGCTACACATGATAATCTCGCCACAACTACCTTAAACATAACGCAGGATCTGGAGTCCTTACGGTCAACCATTCATAATTCCTTGACAGTAGGAGATAAGATATTTGGCCAAATGGGTCATGCAGACCTTACACAAGATGTCAATGAACGTAACAAAGATTTACAGTCAAAAAAAGACACACTAATGAATGACATTGATAAGAAAGAGGCTATTATTAATCGGTCCAATCGTGATTTTTCCGATGTGAGTGATACAATACCTGAAACACAGCCCAAAAAAAAACTAAACTTTATTGAAGATTATACGATGGCAATTTTATCAATGGCGTATGTGTTTATGTTGGTGACGGCTGTTTATTTTTATGTTTCTACCACGACGGATACGATTGCCACAGCATTACTACAATCCATTCTGGGTTCTGCATTTGTAACCTTGTTTGCATTTATGTTATTGTATTATTTGACGTAGACGCCTTTGGATTATTCTGTAGTTACCATTCCTGTTGTATCGTATTCTTCCACCATGGCATCGCTTTTAAAGGCATGAAATTGCTTGAAGGTTTTCTTGTCAGAGGGTTCACCACACTTGTCCGATAGTTGACGATACAGTTCATTCTGTGTTAGACAACGACCTGTATTTGTTTCTTTTTGCCACAATTTATACGCCCGAAAGATGTCTTTGATATCTGCATCATATCCTCCACTCTTAATGATACGAACACGTTCGTTCATAAACTTTCCAACCGCATCAAAGGTCTCCTGATATTTATTCGATTCCTGCTTGACAATAGCAGGAATCGAACCAAGGCCTTTTGGCAAGTACTCTGTTTTGTAAATATGAACCAGGCGCGACATGAAGAGGATCCGCCACGCGGTCAAATTCGCATCCAGTTTTGGATCACGCGGATAAATGTGCTCCTCGGGTTTAGCTTCTTCCACGCCTGTGTCTACAAACTTGGATTCAAAGGGAACTGCCTGAACACGCCGCCACGTCCCACGATCCATGGTATTGATGGCGGGGAACGCATTGCACAACATAAAGATTTTTCCCGTAATTTTGAACTTGGTCTGCTCTTCAAAGAGACCACGCGCTTCCACATCATCCTCGCCCGTGAATTGTTTCATCCGCGACGTATTGAGCGGCTCACGGTCATCTGGTTCGGCCATGTAGATAAACCGCTTGTTGCGAATCGCCATGATATCTGGATTCGCCGCACCAGATTCAGGCCGCTTTCGCGTCATCGCAGTTGATTGCAAGGAGGATGCATAATCGCCGAGCACCATGGACATCAAGTCTACCAGTTTGGATTTACCGTTACCTCCCACACCGATCCACGTCTCGTACGTCTGCTCTTTATTCGCTCCTTCGATACAAGACGCCAGTTTCTTCCACATGTACGCCCGCAGTTCTTGTTTGGGAAACAGTTTGGCCATAAAGTCATCGATGGCGGCATGAATGGGAGCCTGTTCCTTATCTGTGGGGTCATAGGGAACATAATCAATTGCTTCACATCCCTTGGTAGCATACCGTCCTGCCATAAAGGTAATGAAATCGGTGGGTTCGGCGTTGCGAAAGTTGACCGTGTAGGAGCCATCCTCTTTTAGAGCGTGCAGGTCAATTACGCCGTTGTTAAATCCAATCAAGTATTGATTCGCGTTCAGCTTTTGTGCAAAGTCCTCTTCGTAAAAGAGACCGATACAATCTTTCATCACGGCGTCTTTGAACCCCGATTGATAGAGAGATTTCTCAATTTCTACCAATTTTTTCACCCGTGTCTCCTCCCAATTATTTGCCCTTTGGTCTCCATCTGCTATGCGATTCCTGATGCGTGTTCGTGTATCGGAAATAACTTGTGCCACTTCGGTTGTCATTTTATTACGAAGTTCAATGCCCTGTGGTAATTTCTTCCAGCAGGTTCCAGTAAATTGATACCATTCCACTTTCTTGGCATCCACGGAGGCACAATAATTGTTTTTGTACATTCGTTTCATCAGACGAGCAATATGTGTATGCGTGGCATCCACCTCTCGTTCTACGAAATCAATGAAGTTGCCATTCATAATTTGTTTGTATTTTTTCGGATTGTCCTCTTTGGCCCACTTATGAAGGGAACGTTCCGTGTATTGTTTGGTCTGTGAGGATCGTCCCCATGTTTTCCATTGACGAAACAGCTCACCCTGATTGTTCTCGGCAGCCTTCCCAGATTTGTTACTAAATTCCATCCAGGTTTGAAACATTTCTTCAGAGGGGTCAATGTGATGCAGACACATGCCGACTGCCAACCAGGTGGCATATCCTGATGCACGATCCGCAGAAAGGCATTCAATCGCGAGTTGTTTGGCTAAGGCAATCGTATCCAACTCCATTTGCTCATACACGTTGGAACTCGTGATGTGAATGGTGGGAAGTTCAATGGACTGTTTTTCTTCTACTGCCACCATATTGCTCTTTCGTCCCGTGCAGTAATCCAAACGATCTTTCCATTCTTCTTGCGTCACTTTGCGAAAAGGGGGAGGCTCGTTCCGAAGATTGTAGCGAATGGACAAGAGTTCAATTAATTGACGTGATTCATAGACATGGATGTCTTCTTCATGAAAGGAGTTTGTTTCGTAATCATACACATACACCGATGCAAGTTGATAGGCGGGAATATCCGGTTTGGACTCGCCATAGAAGAACCAGCCGTTCTTTTTCACAATAGCCTCATCAAAGATGTCTTTTTCCGAATTGATATAGCCTGTATTGGAGAAACTGCGCCCCAATTCAGACCGTTCCAAGGAGCGATGACGTAAGACCTGTTGATGTTCCGAGTTTAAGATCAGATCAGGGCATTGAATATGCACGCCGTCTTTGATGGATCGCGACGTAGTCGCCTTTTTGTCCTCATAAGGCGCAGGACGCAAGGTAATAAAGAATCGCAGTGGTTTGCAATCTTCTAAATCATAGAAATGCGAAATGTTTTCTACATAGTCGCGAATAAAGCTATGCACGTGTTGAAGTTCAAATTGTCGCTGAATGGCACGTTCTGCTGGGTATTTGAAGTCTAAATCAATTAAGATAGGAGCGGCCCAATCACATCGTCGTTGTTCGACAAGGTTCAAGGGACGACGCAGTTGAGTAAAGAGATATTCGTGAAGAAGGTCAAGGAAATGCGGGTACTCTTCGTCTTTCACCATGTATCGACCGCGTAGTTGACCCATGCCCGTAAAGGAGCATGCATCGCCTTTTTCGGTGGCACGATGAGAGTTGAGAAAGAGACCGAGAGGTGTTTCAATAAAGTTATCAATTACAGGTGGCGGCATGGAGGTACGATTTGCCATCCCTCTTTTTAGACTTCAAATTTTATGTTTTTAAAACATTTGATTATAAAAGCATAAAAATTGCGCTGTATGCATCGGATTTGCATACACTAAGAGAGGTATACGCCTATATAAATAGTAGGCATGATAACAATTGTATCGGAGGCCTATCAAATACCCATTATTCTTTATATTGCTCTAAGAAAGTACTTGTAATTAGTGGGAAAAATAAATTTGAAGTAGGTATTAATCTATAGTACGAGTACCATGACTACTTTATTGCGAATTCGCTATACAGGAATCGAAGCATTGCCGAGTAGCATTCATACTCGTGAGGAATTTCTATACATTATGCACAATCGTATTACAACCCATCCTCTTGTTCTGCAATTAATAAAAGAAGGGATGTTATTCTTTAAAGGGTATCGTTTACCGAAGGGATTTAAGCAATTTACCTTAGAAGATTGGATGGATTTTGCAGGGGCATCGCATATTATCTGTTAGATTTACATAAGGATTATAGCATAAAGAATCTTAAGAAGATATACTACTAAAAATTGATTTAAAAACGACCAGATAACATAGGTAGCCTCCAGAATAAGATGAAAGAATCTGACTTTTGCCCCACCTGCCGATATTATTTGTATTTAGATCAAACGGAAAAAACGCTCCGACGAGTATGTCGTAACTGTGGATTCCAAGAAGAAGACAATAAAGGCGGTCTTGTTCTTGAATTGGATTTGAAGGAGAAAACGTCCGAAGGATACAAAATCTTGATGAATGAATTTACCAAACAGGACCCTACGTTACCCCATGTAAACACCATCAAATGCCCGAATGTGGGATGTGCAACAAATACGTCATCCAAAGAAAAAGATGTGATTTATTTAAAATATGATGCAATCAACATGAAATTTCTCTATATTTGCAACGTATGCGATGCACAGTGGCGGTCTAAGGCCTAAAGTGGGGACGCTGGCGTATGCTCCGCTAACACACCCCTCACCCCTCACTCCTCACCCTCACTCCTCACATGATGTAGTCTCTTTGACAGTTATTTTTTTGGAGGGTGTGAGGCAGAATATCCCATGTGGAGGTGGAGGGTAACATCAGAATATCCCATGTGGAGGTGGAGGATAACAGCAGAATATCCCATGTGGAGGTGGAGGATAACAGCAGAATATCCCATGTGGGGGTGTGGGGGGCCAAAGGCCCTCCACTTAGCGGCTGGCCCACACCTTCACAATAGGATACTTGCGATGATCCTGCGTTACATACTCGTTGAACGTTGTTCCCCATTTGATATAGGCATGAATATCGCCAAAAATAGTGTTTTTAATGGCAGGTTCATTGCAATAGGCCACCAAGCCGAGAACACGTTCCAACCCAGAACGAAGGTTGCGATGCCACTTCTGTTTCAACATGGCTTCAAAGAAGTTATGACGTATATCTATCTTATTTAAAAAATTCCATTGAATGACAGACATCACCCCATAACACCCCGTCCATTTGTCTTTTTTGTCAAAAAGTGATAAAAGCTCGGCAGAATCGGTTAATGATCCGCACAAATCCCTAATATGATGTATCACATCCACATCGTACATTTTGGTAAAGGTCCACAGAAACCGAATGGGATCATTCTCATGTATAAAGTCAATCTTGGCCTGAATAAATACATTATCATGAATGATAACTGCGGTTTCAAAGGGTTTCAACTTATGAAAATAGTAATAGGGTAGAAGTTCACCTGCGCCTTTATTGGCCGTATCATAGATAACGGTGCAGTTGGTAAGAACGATGTTTTCTGTAAGAAACTCTTTATTGCTGGAATCATCGATAATGAGAATAGGGCAATCGTAAAACTTCCGAATACAGGTATAACATTCTTTCCAGTAAAAATTGGATAACTTGTTATTCACGTGGCGACTGATGACAAATCCGAAAGACATTGCTTCTAGGCCTTCTATACCCAATAAACCTTAAACCCGTTTTTGCTCATAGGTTTGAATCACGTCAATAATAATACGCTTCGCTTCCATGAGTTCCGTACGTGTTGGAATGATAAAATCCTCTGAACCATCTGGGCCAGGGTCCCATTTATGGCAGAACTGTTCCAAGATTTCTTTCTCGATTAAGGAAACGTCCTCCACATGACACTGTAAAATCAAGTAGATTTCGGAGCCTTTGGTGTACTTATGTAGACGTGTAATCCGTGTGTCAGGGCATTGAGAGGTGCGCCCCACTTTAAACACCATGCGATTCAGTGATTTGAACTCTCGGGTACGAACCAAGTAAATATAGCCGTGTTTTTCGTCCGTAGTATAGGTCATGCCTTTCATGATACGCCGCTTTTGTCCTTGTTGAACAGCAATAGATACTTGTTTTAATTCGCTGTTGTCTTGTACAATTACTTGATTGACTTCGTTGATATCACTGTCTTCGCTGGATTCCGACATACAGACCTTCTATATCTTTTATAGGTTACTGTATTTTAGGACCGATATCATTCACAGCTACTAATAGATATACAGTATACCCTATGTATCAGGTACAGATGCATGAGCTACTTAGAAAGGAAGGTTCGTGGGGTGAATTTACTGTTATAAAAAGATTTGAAGTTATGAATAAAAAATCAAGTCCAGTAACGAATGCATCAAATGTAGAGAGTCTTATTACAAATATGAGTAGTTTGGGAATAAGTAAACGTTACAATACTTCAGCAGTCCCATGTGGATTCATTGTTCAGCATGTTACTAAGAAAACCGTTGTTCATGCCTTGTGTGCAGATAACTCTATCAAACAAATTGAAGACATAGATGACTTTACCTCGAATAAAGTGAAATACATGAATGATACCTATTATGAATTATTCCCTGTCCTTGATGGAAAAGGCACAGAGGATGATTCGTTTACCAATGGAGCTGTGTTGCGATATGAAAAAGACGCACGAACATGGTATGCCGATAACAATCCACCGACTAAAGGCACAAGTGTGCAAGAAGGGACTTTTTATTTTATTCCAGAGGATAAACGTGTGGTTGAACATGTGATAGATATCATAAAAAAGAGTACACGAAAACGTTCTCCCATCATCGTACCAATTCTGGGACTGGAATGGGATCTTAACCCACAATTGCCCGCCAATGGGCTGCCTTATAGCAACCAGAAGAGGATAGGTGCTATCCTGGAATCGATGCGGAAAAGCAATAGTATTCAGCATACAGTTGCTATAAAGTGGGATGGAATTGGACCTTTGAATAAAAATATAAAGAACAAAAATAATACATCTGTCTGTGAACCAATTAAAGAATCCAATAATGAGAGCAATAAGCGTACCGCCCCAACACAGCTTAAAATTAAAGAAATAGATTTATGAAGTGATAATGAAGACCGTCTATTTTCTTGTCCAAGGCCAATTTGGCAACAACTTATTTCAGTATTTCGCAGCGGAGATCATAAAAAAAATCTATGGTTATGATGAAGTGAAACCCACGTTTTATATCAACCTCGAATTTAATACGGTGATTGAAGATCCCGCCTTTAAAACGATCTGCGCACGATATATGTCAGGTAACATTGTACAGATTGATACCAGTAAGGATATTCTTCTCATGGGCTTCTTTCAACGCTCGGAGATATTTGAGTGGGAACGCGAGTTTGTACGAGGCCTCTTTCATAAGGATAACATGAATAATATCAGCAACCGTATTAAAATTGGGAATATTGTAACCTATCAAACCAAGCATACTGTACAACCGACTGCGAAGGATCTGACACTGCATTTACGCTGTGGAGACTTCTGGGATCATGAAAAGAAACAGTCGCAGATCTTTGATCCGAATTATATCAAGGAAATTGTAAAGTCCATTCCTTATGATAAACTGTATATTGTGGCGAATAAATCAGAGCATGTGTGGGAGAAAGAGTACTATGATCATTTTGAAGAGTTGAATCCAATATGGATTAATGGAAATCTGGGAGATGATTTTGATTTCTTAATGAAATCCAATCAGATCATTACTTCTGCATCTACCATGTCCTATCTCGCAGCATATTTAGGAAATGCATCCACTGTGCATATTCCTTACAATTACTTCTATGGAGGAGCTCAAGGAGATGGACAGCATTTGGCCGAGTTTAATGATAAATGCATCGTGCATTATCGCGATGAGTATTGGATTCCCTCATGTTAATTATAACTCTAATCTAATTCATATCCGATAAACAAATACTATCTTTAAAAAGTATAAAGTACATTACATTCGGCGAGAACGTTTACTTTTATGACGTAAATATTTGCTATTACGACGCGCATGCTTTTTTGAATGGCAACGACGTGTTTTACGCATTGTTCTCTTGCGACGTTTGCCACCCTGAACACCTGTGGTAATTGCATGAAAAATAAAATCAAGATGTTCATTAAGAATACCGCCCCACTTATCTTTTGTCAAATGTTTATAGTAATAATACTCTGCATTTTGTAGTCTCCATTTATCAAATACTTTACCAAGTTGTTGGGATCCAGGTGTCGCAGATTGAATTACTGTATAGTGTTCTGTCGGATCATCATCAAAATAATACATTCGTCTCATCGTTTCTGCCAATGGCAAAATAACTGTAGGTTTTGTTATGTTTCCTCCAGTAATTCCATTAAAAAGGGCTTGTGGGTTGATACCTAATATAGATAAAAAATTTTCTATCTCCTCTTTTATACCACGAGATGAAATGTAAACAGCCGCTCCTCCCATACGCAATGTTTGAATCATCTCAAATAAACGCTTAAATCTCACTTCTCCTCCAAAAAATGCATCAATTAATATCTTTCTTTCATTATCATTAATCACACCTAATCTAATTGCAGTTTGGATTTGCGGTCCTGCTCTTAGCAATGTTTGTACCTCAGGTACAGATGGATACAATCCACTAAAATACTCGGTACTATGCATATAATGATAGAAGTGAGATGTAGTTAAGGTGCAATCAAAATCAAATACAACTGCAATTCCATTGTAGTTAGGAGCAGCTGCAGGAGCTGCTGCGGCATTCATTGGAGCTGCAATCGCCATTGGAGCTGCAACAGGAGGAAAAAGTAGTTTCCCATCGGATCCAATTAATTTTCTTGTGTCAAGCCCTTCTGCTGCAATCCTATCATGCAACCAATCTAACAAACATGGAAACACTTGTACAGTATCTCGTGAATTTTTAATCTGTCGTGAAGGTATAGGTATAGGTTGTCTAAGAGCTGGAAGCAGATGACCTGAAGATATTCCAGGACTATAATATCCATAACCAGAAATATGTATGCATATAAAATGTGCAATTTCATTATTTTTCAAAAAACTAAGTACTTTTGCTTTACATAAATCAGTATCAATCACACTAGATTTACGAAATAACCAGGATCCATTTCCAGCCTCTCTTAATGCAGCTTCTGCCATTTGTCTAAGCATGGAAGGATTAGATGCTTCAAATTGTCTGATAACCGAAGTATCATCTAAAAATAAAAAAGATCGTAAAAATAAGATTTCTTCTGGTGTAGCTGTATGTGATAAATATTTCATAAAACATGCATTTAAATCTGCAGGTGTAGGTGTATAATTACCAAATCGGTCTTTTGATTCTTTGTATAACTGTATTCTTGAAGTAAATGCCGGATTTAGTGGTAGATTATTTAAAGGATAGGTTGCACGAGGATTTGTTATAAATGTAGCATAGGCGCCTTCTGTATCCCAATAGTCTAGTTTTTTGGGGACATCGTTATTTAAAACCAAGTAGGAAATAAAATTACGAGCTACTGGATTAATGTTCTCTAGTGTGACTGGGTCTGTTACCTGTCCATAGGAATCTGTTTGTTCAGCCATGTGAACATGATGCAGTCTTGCATAATGACTCGCCATTATACTAAAACTACATAAATTAAAGTTACACAACTCGTGAACGTAGTTTAATGATAACGTACACGTTCACTTCATAAAAATTGAAAATAAATCAAAGCCGGAATAATACTTACAATGGAACAACTCACCTTAAAACTAACCCTCTCTGCCCTACCCTACCAAGTCATGGTAACAGGTGAAAAAACAGAGGAGTTTCGTCGGCAAAGTGAATGGATAAAAAGCCGACTCTTTCGAAATGGAAAACTACGTCCATTTACACATGTTGAATTTGTAAATGGATATGGGAAAAATAAACCACGATTTACCGCCGAATGTAAAGGGGTAAGAGAAGTAAATGAGGAAAGTCCAGAATGGAACAACACCATCACGTACTCCAATGGACTCTGTGTGCATATTAACGAACCGATGTATATTATTGAGCTTGGATTAGTTAAGACGGATAATACCCTTTGAAAGAGTAGAAGAACTTGGTGCAGAGCTGGATAATGCTCTTATTGATCCATCTATCTGTATGGACGATGTAATGGACACATTGCGCCGAGGAGTAGACGGTGTTTTTTCTGGTATACGCTGCAAATCTTTTATAATCCGAATAGGAGTCGTATGAAATTCGGTAATTTCTTCATTGCCTGCAATAAAATACAGCCATTTCTTTGAATTCTCTCTGTCTTTGCGCATAAATCGGCATAAATTCCCGATAGGCCCCTTGATAGGAATATCTATCCACGATTCAAATAAGGAACGCAAGGTAATAGGCAATTTATCATAATAATCAATATAAACAAGCCCTACAAACAAAAATAAATCGCGCCCATCTTTTGGACAGGGATCGGTTTTGGAGTATACAGCGCTAAGTGACAGTGCTGGCTTTAGCGTAGCCGTGGACCCCAGACATGAAAACCCAAAATCAATAAGTGTTAATGCAACGGACGATGATATTTCAAGAATCTCATCTTCCACGGTAAGAATTTTATTTACAGGTTTGTCATGTTCCACAATTAAGAAATTACTCGGTTTTACATCACGATGATTCATTCCAACCACATTGTTTAAATGCCATATCATGGCACACAGTTGAAACATACAATCAATCAAGACTTTAGAAAAAGAGGTAGTCGGTGCACTATCCAGATAACGATCCAGTGTAGTTGCATTTGCAATAGGTTCCATGGCAAAACAGACAGATTGGTCACGCAAGGAAAAGATTTTAACCAGTGGAGGAGCACCTGTCGGAAATCCAATTCGTGCAAGGCTTTCTCCTACCAACTTCTGGATACAGGCTTCATGAATTAGACTTTTTCCTACAACAATGGGGCGTTTTACATATACTTCGGCTACAGATGATTCGGTTTCATAGGATGCCAGGTCAATAAATCCAAATGTACCATGTGACATATTCTTAAGACAGGACAGTTTCATGGTTGGTAAATCAATATAAGCATGTTGGTTGAAAATAGATTGATAACATGGTATAGAGACACGGTGAACCCACGACGGATTTTTGAGGCATCCTTCTGCTCTGATTCCCACCGAATCAAGAGAGATCCATGCCTCACAACGACGATCGCCACGGCACATCGTCACACTACAAGCGCTTTTTAAAAAAAAGCGCGCAAAAAGCTATATATACACGCACACACAATTAGGTGTATTTTCTAAGATTATTAGATTTGTGTGCGCTTTTTAAAAGAACCTTTTGATTTGCCCCAAAGGGGCAAATCACTCGGCCGTGTGGGTGCCGACACCCACAAAGCGCGCAAAAAGCTATATACAATTAGGTGTATTTTCTAAGATTATTAGATTTGTACGCAGTTTAACCATCCTTTACTCCGCAAAAAGCGTCATATTTGATTTATTCTTCAATGTCTTAATACAGCACGTTTCTACAAGTAATCCGCCATTGGCATAGACACCATAATTCATGCTCTCGTCATGATGTTCCAGAGCAAAATGCCAAATGGTATAGGTACCCTCCGCATTCCACGGTTCAGCACGTTCATCTACACAGGCCATCAATCTGTATTTTTTATCCGTGACAAACAATTTGCCAAGATGTTTAATGGTATCTTCTTTTTGTTTCTCGGTTATAGGAAATTCAAGAATAGAATGACATCCTGTAATATACAAATCATCTTTGAGTGAAGGATACTTAGAAGTGGAGCATTTGTAAAGACGATTTTCCGTTCGTTCATCGTTTCCAGGATTTAATAATGTCCCCTTTCCAAGTAAGACCACTGGCTTGTATCCATCCAAACTGGTTTTAACAAGTGTTCCGTTCTTGAGTTGTTCAACAGGAAGATAGTGTTCCACGCCGTCTACTTGGCAGAGGATGGTAGTTCCTTCTAAGAAACAGGGGGCCGACGGATATAAATAGTATGAACCATCTGGATTTAATGTACTTCCGTTTGAATATACGACACTCTTCGAAGACGTTCCAGTACTATTGGAAGCAAGTCTCCAACTGGTGTATCCGCCTCCAGGACCAAACGGTCCACCACTTCCAACTACAAATCCTCCCCCATATCCTAAGGGATTTGAAAAGGAAAGAGCATCGGCCTCGTTAGAAAAATAAACCAAAGGAGACCCAACAGACTGTGCAAATTCATTCATCGGGCCGAGCAACAGACGAGGAACATGTTCTGTGCATTGTGTTTCGTGCGGTAGTCCTTCATTAAATACAAATCCAGTATTGGCTTGAATAGCATAAGATTGCGCGTTTACGATGAGTTCACCAGGCGAGTCGTTCAGATACAGTAAATAGGTGTTTTCAAAGGTGGATGAACTAACATCTACATGAGGTGCAGTATCCCCCTTAATCCATCGCATAGGGATGGATGAATCCGTAGAAAGCTGTAATCCAAAACGAGACTGCAATGCAGCACGAATGGAATCGGTTATAGGTACTGAAAAATAGACCATCCCTGACGAACGGGCATCCAAAGAAGCCTTGGCTGAAAGCACTTCGGGTAGATGATTCAAATAGTCCACTTCTTCATTGGAAAGCACATTCGTGAAGATAGATGCCATTATATTATAAGCAGATATAAAATATCAAATGATGGTACATGCACAAGAACTAACTACAGACGCGTAAAAGAGGCACAGTAACTAACTACAAAAAGCGTAAAGAAAGCAAAGGATTTTTTGCGCACTTTTTTCTAAAAAGTGCTAAGTGCAATCTGCCCTAGCATTTCCACCAATTTCTGAAGAGCAGGGGAATGAGGATAGGACGAAGCATCCGAAAGTAAATACGCAGTCAATTCGCGCGGATGTTCATACGCACTGGATGGTAGATCTGGCCAAAAAGACAGTAATTCATTCGGCACACTTTTCACATGATACGTATTCAGCGCATCGTAAAACCAAATGTCTACCTCACTAACATTTGGCTTCGAAATATCCCTAAAGATCGGAACAGGAACCCATTTGTTTTTATATATCCATAGTGGTGCATCAATGGTATCAGGATTGTATCGTCTGCTGTTTTCCAAGGATGCAGGGAGTGTGTTATTCCATTCGGTCCACTCTAGACTATAAAAAATACTGTCCCATTCTTTCTTATAGATTCGCTGATGAACATGCCATAATTCATGAATAAGGGTTTTTTGATCCGTTAGTATTCTGGCATGTGCGTAGCAAATGATTGCTTTCGTCCCTTCTAGCGGTCGTGTATGAGGCATACCACCATCTGCAGTCGGCATCAATTGAACCAAGTAGACTGTCTGTAAATCAGTGGTCAGTCGTCTTGGCAGGGCGATAGTTGAAACCGTTTGAAGCATTTCACGATCCTCCTGAGATACCGTATTGGCAGAATAGGCTAATCGCGCCATGGAATTGCGTTTATCATCGTAGCACTCTTCTAAATAAAAATCAAGCTTCTCCGCTTCATTTAATAACTGTTGTGCATGTTGTTTTGAATCGACAGTAATAAGTCGTAATGATCTTTCAGCGGAAAACCCAAGTCCCATACTATAAAGACGGGGTATTATGTTTATACCTGCGTCTCTTCTTTTTCTTTTGCTTCCTTTTCCTTTTCCCGTGTGGCCTTTGCTTTTGCAGCGCGTTCGTTCTTTCTAATTTTATCTACCACCATCGTATCTAATAAGAAGCTACTCATGGTTGTTTGAACAGATGGAGCACTTACTTTACCTTTTACAGATGCTTTAACGGTATTTGCGGTTGCAAATGCTGCGCATGCTGCGCTATCCGCTTTCTTTGTTCGACTCGATGTAATAACCACATTTCCTCCAAACATACACGACATGGCATTACGTTTACTGGCCAGTTCAAAGGTTTTGAGGCAATCGCCAAATAAGAGTTCTGCCGCTTTCCCTTCACGAAAGGCCAAATACTTATCCAGATCTTCCATAATTGTCGGGCAACCTTTCATCATGCTCGGTGTGCATCCAGGAATCATCTCCAGAAGTAGACCAAAGGCCTGTGAAATCGGATTCTGAAGCTGATGTTCAATGTAATGCCGATAATCAGGAATTAGCCCGTGATCCTTAATGAATTGCGGCGTTTCAATGCGATCGCCCTGTAGGGCCGAGGCTTGCTGACCTGACTTGGGGGAAATATAGACATACCCAATACGATCGCCTGCCGCAGGGGCATTACCAGGATCCCGTGAAGTGATTCGATCAGCCAGAACCTTGTGTGCAATTTGGCCAGGATTGGCATAATCGGCCCTTAATGATTTGGTTACTGCGAGTTGTCCTAGACTCACTTTCCCTTGAACGAGCTCCATGCATTTCTCTTTGACAAAGGCAAATGCACCGACTACATCACGTTTGTCCAGAAGCATTTTCATGGCACCGCCAAAGATTGTCTTGACAATAGGAGCATTATCGCGCCGTTTTAGAGCAATTCCCATGTATTTATGAACGTACTCGTCAGCATTCTCTTCGTACATGTTGCCTGCATAGCGCTTCTTGGAGAAGAGAAGAAGCGGATCATAGGCTTTATCAAACTCAAAATCATGCGGTGCGGCGAGTGCTTTTGTAATGAAATGACCCGCTTCATTGGTGAGATCAATCGTTTTCTGGCGCGCTTCTCGGCCCTCTAACCGTTCGCCGGTTTCAGGATTTCGCGGGTTGAACTCGATGAAGATACTGTCCGTGTTGTGAACAATTAATCCTTCAGGGCCAGCTTGAAAATGATGATTATCTGTTGTTAAGTCATACACAGTCTTATATTTGTTTCTCAGTAGCTCTCCAGATTTATCTAATTCCGTAATATTCGTTACCTTATCTCCATCAGAATACTTGGTGGATAACAACTTGCATCCAATGTATAGAGATTTTGGACTAACTGTTTCACCCGATGAAAGAAGAAGCGAATGATCATCCGTTACAGTAATATATCCACCACCTTGTAGATAAATCCTCATGAGTTTTTTATGAGATGGCAACTCATGCCGAATAATGCGATGAATTTTGGTCCAACCCGTTTCTGTCCAGCTTTCACAGTGATCTAGTTCATAAAAGTCTTTGTCGCGTTCAGTAATCCATTCTTTCCCTGGCTCTAATTCCCACAAATGATCCATAGGAATATTAATTTCCACTCCATTACAACGAATCAATAGTGGTGTATCGCCCGTAACAGAATCACCATACACTACTTTGGCCATTGCCCGTGCGGTATATGCAGGATTTTTTGCTTCAGGTCCATAAAACTTTTCAATCGCGGCCTTCGCAAACATGATTTGTTTTCGTCCATAGGAGGTAACCGATGCAGCCAGTGCTTGCAAGCGAATTTTAAAGGTACTTGACCCTAGCTGACCATACAAGGAATTGCCCGTTAGCTTGTAGGCCAGTTGTTCTGCATCCAGTAGCGCATAACGTTCAGGATCTTTTTCGGCCTTCATTTCTTTTTTCTTCATACTACGCGCAGTAAGGAGCCACGTCGTAATCTGCGGAAGCGTAGATTTGGTTCCATCCAGTGGTTGGGCATAGCGACAGATCCGCCGACCACATTTGATTTTCTTGGGATTCTTTCTTGCATCATCAGGATCAGGGCGAATAATATCAAACTCAATATCGGTATAGGCATATCCAGCATGTTCATCGTATAATTCGGACCCCCAATTGTGCGAAATCAGTGTTCCATCTTCTTTGAAGTCCTTGATCCATAGAAGGGAATCGTGACTAATATTTTCGCTGACGATCGTGGAGGGATACAGTGAAGCAAAGTCGCATACGCCGATAGGACTAATGGAATAGAATCCAGGTTCAGGGTCAAGTACAATCGCACCTTCATATGTATCCGTGGCACCAGATTGACTGGGAACGGGTAGCACGGGAATAACGATATCAAGTTCACGGCAGAACTTGAAAATCAGCGATTCTATTTTAATACCCTGGCCGCGGGTAAAGATGTAGCCGACAGGCACGGTACATACATTGGCCATGGACATGGAATTATTGAAGGTTTCCAACTTTCGGTACAGATCGACAACCAAGTCGCAATCTTGCAAGCAGTATTTTCCAACAATCGCGCGATCTTCTGCTGACCCACGATGCAAGCGGAAAATATCTTGTGGGCTTACATCGTCTTTTACAATGACCCATTTAGTGGCATCTTCCATTTCCGTTAAAGCATCTTCGTCTAAGACACAGGCAAAGGTAAGAGTAGATCCGTTAACGGTAGTTACCGTCAACTTTGGCGAAACCGTTTCTCCTGTGTCATCCAGCAATGTAATGGAACGTCCAGAGCGAACATCTTTAATCGCTCCTGCCACTTCTAAGGTAAGCGTGGACCCGTCATAATGGCGCTTCTTGATCTTACCTGACATGAAATGCTTCGTAACTTCATCCAATTTATAAGAGGGCAACACGAAATTGCGTTTAATATAATGAAACATATCAATTTGCAGGCGACCGTGCGTTGTCCAGATATACATGCGATTGTCTCCCATGGCAGAGGAACTCAGGAATTTTTCTTCTAGTTTCATTTCACTGGCGAGTTCAAAGAGGCGCGTGAGTTCATGAATGGGCGAACTGTCATGAATAAGGCCAAGTTCTTCTGCGCGATGCCAGGTATAGGATTCATCAAAACCAAAGACGTTGTATCCAATGAGGATATCAGGATTCAACTTAATCATCCATTTAAACCAGGCGAGGATCATTTCCTTCTCGGTAGGGTAGGCGTGCACGGTTATACCTGGAATAGGGGCACAATCTGGAAAGACAAAGAGGTGTTTATCGGTGCTATCGGTGGCACTTTGTAGACCGCGCGTCAACGTGGTTCCAATTTGAATAACAGGATCGCCGCGTAAATACACGAGTGATTTTAGTGTTTTATCCAGAAGGGTTTCTATCATACTAATGCTGTCTTCATCCGATGATTTTAAGGAACGAAAGAGACTATCTAATTCTGCTTGAATGCCTTCCAGTTTTGCAACAATAGGGCTCAGCTCCTTCTTTTTGAGTGTGCAGTAAATAGGGGTCATTTTAGGCGGAAGTGTGTCAACGGGTGTATCCCCAGTAGATAAACTCTTTACAATCCATTCGGCCGCTTCTTTGCCACTGGATGCATATTGAATAAGATCTTTGGCAGCCTTTCGCCACGTACGTTTGGCCACGGGAAAATCGCCTGTCATGGAGAAGCATTCAATATCCCACGAAGCCGTTAGAAAGGGAGCAGAGACACGCGGACCCTTTGTTGGGACAACCTGATCGTAATTACAGTCTGTAACAAGCGAACTATCGGCCTCACTTGACACGCTTAGCATTCCATCTTTGACGCGTACCCATCCACATGGTTGAATATTTTGCACATGCAGAAAGCGCAACATGGGATCAATATTGGCTTCAAAGACTTCTACTTTGGTATTTTTCCAAGGCCCGTCCAATTTTTTCTTTGTGCAAGGGTTTAATTGATCGTCAAGGAAAAGTCCGCGAAGCGTGCGAAAGAGACTGAGGGAAGGTACCTCTAGTTGTAAGAAAGGATATGCCGTTTGCGCTGTGAATCCATAGAAGATCTTTTTCGTAATGCGTTTGATGGTGATATTCTCCATGGGAATTCCTTCTTGACGAATATACGTAGTAAGGGTCTCGGCAGCGAGGGATGTTTTTTCCTCAGGTAGCCGCAGGTAAAAGGTGGGTTTAAAGCCCGTCACGTCGCACCGAACGGGATCACCAGTTTCAGTAGTGCCAAATAGATGAATAACTAGTTCGCGCTGTTGAAAGGTATTATTTTTCTTTTTTTTTCGTTTTGTTTGGAACTCATCGTCGTCATCTGAAGCAGATTCATAGGCTACTTCATCTTCTGACTCGATGCGCATGTCGCGCGATTGGATATCTAATAAGTGAAAGATGATATCACGGTTTTCTGTCATCGTGATGTTACCTTATAATCTGATATAAGATGTGTCAATTTTATTTATGTTGTTTTTATGTGTATTATTTACGTTTATGCGAAGCATGACGATTCTTCTTGCAACTCATCATTCGGCGTATGGTGGAGAAAAGCGCTCCAGTGGGAGCCAAGCGATAGGGAGTACTAGCCATATAATGATATAGACCTTTTGCTTGCTTTCCGCGACGATTGCCTCCTTTCGTAACATATGGCTGAGGAGGGGCGACAACAGGGAGAGGTTTATCAGCTTGATTATCGGCAATAAAATTCGGTTTATTAGGTTCATAAGAGTGTACAGATTCAAGTGCCGATGCAGCTTTTGCTTCTTTCTCTTCAGCCGACATAGTGGTTGGGAAAACGGTTTCGTTTTTGCGTGATACTATGTTAAACGATTTGTTGGTGTTCTCGTTCCATTTAGGTAAATCAGCTAATCCTGCTTCTTCAGAAAGAGGGCCTGCTTGGTTCATGACCTTTTCCATGGCCTCTGTGCTTTTAACTGCCTCAATATCGGTCACTTTGTTCCCATTTTTGTCCATTAACATAATACTAGGATAGCCATCCACTTTAATGGGTGAGGCAGATGCATTAATATTATTTTTAATGGATTTATTCATATTATCCACCATGGTTTCATTGATTTTAACAGCATTAATTGTACGATTTGGATTATTGGCGGCAGCATCAAAATGAGGCATCATATGATGGCAATGACCACACCAATCGGCATAGACCATGACAATCGTAAGGGGACCAGATGTAATCCGTTTTACAAATTCTCCCATTGCGCTACTGGAACGCACGTCCAAAGGAGGAAGGATTTTACCAGCAGTACTGACACGATCTCTCCGAGTCAGCTTTCGCTTTTTAGTAGCATATCGTTTTTTGTTAGCCATTCTACTTTAGAATATTTTATTAATATTTGGAAGATATAGGTATGGAAGTATTACTGACTATTTTAGCATTACTCGTCCTAGGGTATATTGTATTGTATATTGGAGGTCGTAAATATTTGGAAACTTTTCAATCAGAGGAACATTATTCGGATAAACATGACATGAAGCCGAGTGGGGGCGTACCGGAAAAACCATATGCAACTGTACCCATTAATAATATGGATGAATACGAAGTAACTTCTGTTTTTCAGAATCAAGGGTCAAAAGAAGCTTCTAAGAAACAAATCAGTGATGCTATGACCCGGTATCCGATGGACTGGTCCACACAGGGTCCCGATTCCCAATACTTCCAAGAGAATCAAGCCAAATATGAAAAAGAATCGGGTATGGGCATAAACTCAGTTACTACCGCACCAGTACCCTTTCAAGAGGATGAAACGCATGGAGCAATGCCTATTACGGAATCACCTCAGGAGGCTGAGGAGAAGAAGATTTTACAGACATACAAACCAAAATCAAGTAAACACCTTCTGCATTATTCTGTCCAGGATGTGAAAACACTGCTTCATAAGATCTATGATAAAAAGGGACTCATTCCTGTTGTACAGAAATCAAAACAAGGGGACAATGTGTGGGAAATTACAGAAGTAAAAGAGAAGAATCCGACCATTGTGTGGGAGGACGAACCTGCATCGGCTACTGCCGCATCTGCTGATGGAAGTAGTGTTGAACAAAAAATGCAAATGCGCGGCGAAGAAGTAATTGAGGTTCCCACGCAGGCCTCCGATTTACGAGCAGGTCTGGATCCGTTTTTCCAACCGAAGAGCTCTACGCGTCAGGGAAAGCATGATAACTATCGCGAGTTTACACCTGGTCTGGAACGCATGTTTGCGCCGACCTATCCTATTAAGTCGTGGTTCTAAAGGGGGACAGCCTGTCCCCCTCGCCCCCTCCTTTTAAAGAGGTAGTATGATCTTTTTGTTTATAAAAAAGCTATTGACACACACAAAAAGCACTTAATATGATTAGTGGCTTTTTGCGCGGTTTGTGGGCGTCGGCCGAATGATTATCCTTTGGGCAATCATGAGGTGCTTTCTAAATATTTTTTGCGCGCTTTGTGGGCGTCGGCGCCCACACGGCCGAATGATTGCCCAAAGGGCAATCATGAGGTGCTTTTCTAAAAAGCGCTAAGCGCTAAGTGCCTAAATAAACACATCAATAGAGGTAGTAGATGGGCTCTTATTTTTCAAGACGTTCCGAACAAAAAACGATTATTGTTTCCCCCGCAGTTACGAAGCTTGTTGTAAATGAAGAAACGGGTACTGTGGAGCATGTGGCACCAGTTGTAAGCGGAGAAACCGGCACGGTAGAGCATGTGGAACCAGTTGCATCAGGGCCAACCGATACTGTGGAGCATGTTGTAGAAATCGTGACAGGAGATACTGGCACGGTTGAGTATATTGTACCCATTGCAACGGGAGATACAGGTACAGTTGAACCTATTACAAAGGAGGAGATTGTCACTGCATTTATTACTCCATTGGCAAAGTTGGTAGAAGTACCCGAGGCATCTAATGAAAATGTAGTATCTGCTAAACGGCATAAGAAAAATAAAAAATACTAATTGAAACATGTCTAGCCAAACGTATTTTCAGATGCATAGGTAATTCGCAGTAAGCCGTCTTTGCTTTTATGTTGCACATATATTTCCTCCATAGTAAGATGTGATGCAGGAATATAATGGCCAATATAAATAAAAATAGCCTGTTCAGGACGTATTTTCACCCATTTACGAATAGAATAGACAAATTCGGCAATAGAGAAAAAAGAAGGGACCAAAAATTTAGATTTACTAATAATGGGAAGGGAAGAACTAGTAGATTTATCCCTTATAAGAAAGACAGGTACTTTATTCGGGAATTTTCGGAGGATTCGGTCTACTTCTTCTGATTCCATTACTCTATCTATATCACATGTATTTAAGATACATTTATTCATGTGATACAGAAAAATTGTCAGATAGGTAGACGCGTAAACCCTCCGCGCATTTTCTAGATAGTATCTATCAGGTATGGCAGATCCAATTTTTGACTTTCAACAAATCAATTTAGTGCCTAAACTGTGCGTGGTAGATTCACGCTCCGAATGCGATACATCGGTTCATCTTGGAAAGTATATGTTTAAACTACCGGTTGTCCCCGCTAATATGGAGTCCGTTATCAACGAAGAACTTTGCATTAAGTTAGCACACGCTGGTTATTTCTATATTCATCATCGTTTCCAGGTAGATACAGTAGATTTTGTTAGAAAAATGCATAATTTAGATTTGCCTGTCAGTATTTCAATTGGTGTGAATGAGGATGCATATGATGTTCTAAGAGAACTTATCTCTCAATCTATGTATCCTGATTATATTACGATTGATATTGCCCATGGTCACAGTATCAAAATGAAACGAATGTTAGAATATATTCGTGCAAAGATGCCGTCCTCCATCTATGTGATTGCAGGAAATGTATCTACTCCTGAGGGTGTGCGAGAGGTAGAGAATTGGGGAGCAAATGCAATTAAAATTGGGATTGGACCAGGTTCGGCATGCACTACCTATCATACTACAGGATTTGGCAGTCGTGGCATGCAGGCATGGACAGTACAAGACTGTGCACGAGCCAGACAGAAAATCGATACGGATATTATTGCAGATGGAGGAATAAAAGATCCAGGAGATATTGTAAAAGCTATTGCATTTGGTGCAAAAATGGTAATGGTAGGTGGACTCTTCTCTGCTCATAAGGATTCGCCAGGAGCAACCATTGTAGGAGAAGACGATGTTTTGTACAAAGAATTTTGGGGTTCAGCGTCTGCACACCAGTCAAGCAAAGAGAATCGGATCGAGGGAATAAAGAAATTACTACCGATGGTGGACAAAACCGTTTTAGAAGAATGTGAATACTTGACGGAATGTTTTCAAAGTGCAATTTCGTATGCTGGTGGTACTACATTGGATGCATTGAAGGGTGCTGAATATTATGTGCGACTTTTATAAACGTACTCACAAACTAATCTAAAACAATATACTGTCTGGATACCATTCTCCGACATGTATTTGAATGGATTAGTGGATATTGTTGCGTGTATAAAATAGTATGATATAGTAGAAGATGTCGAATAATACTGCGATGAAGGCTGTTATGGCACAAGCAAAAATAAATGCGAAAACAAATATGTATGCTAAAATTGCTGCTAGAAAAGCTGCTAGAAATGCTTCTATGAATGCTGCTCAAAATGCTTTTATGGCACAAGCAAAAATAAATGCGAAAACAAATATGAATGCTAAAATTGCAGCTAGAAAGGCTATGAATGCTATGAAGGCTACAGCCCCAGCTGCAGGTGGTACCAGAAGAAATCGCAAATCCAGAAAGAATCGCCATACAAAACGTAGCCACTAAAATAAACGCCACCCACATACATAAAGAATACAGACAGTCTATATATAAGTATGTACTGTCTAGATAACCGCGAAAGAGAATTGATTACCTTTCTACAGGGTCCTGTTAAACAGCTTCCTGTAGGAGATATTTGGATTGGAACCGATGATACATTGCCGTTAGGCATCAAAGAAGGAGGACTTATTATTGAGCGCAAATCCATCCGTGATTTTGAGGCATCTATTCTGGATGGGCGATACAAGGAACAGCGTGGCAGAATCTTGGCCTTTTGTCACGAGAACAAAACACAGCCGATGTATATTTTGGAAGGGACATTCGCTTCTACTACGGGACGATTACAGAAGAAAGCGCTTATGAAAATGTTGAATCGTCTTGTGTGCCATTATCAAATTCCTGTTATGCAGACCGTTTCGGTTGAGGAAACTGCAGAATTAGTCGAAGCCCTCGTAGAGCAGTGGACGGCGGATCCCACCTCGCTACAACGGACAACAGAACTCGTTAAAGTAACGGATGGTATTCATGTGCAAAAAAAGGGAAATGCGTTGGATCATCGTCAGTTTGCGATTAGCTGTTTGGCGCAGTGCCCAGGCATTTCGGTGAAGATGGCAGTTGCTCTTTTAGAAACCTTTGGATCTTTAAAGGCAATTATGGAAGCGGATATCAAGGAAATTGAAGTGATAAAAGTGGGAACGAGGAAGATTGGTCCTGTGGTTTCGAATCGGCTGAATGTCATTTTGAATGCATAGGCGCTTTTTAAAAAAAAGCGCGCAAAAATCTATTTATAACTATATGGATTTTTGAATACTTTTCATAAATGCATCTTAATTTTTGCGCACTTTTCTTAAAAGTGCATTTTTGGGCACTTTTAAGAAAAGTGCATTTTTGCGCACTTTTCTTAAAAGTGCATTTTTGGGCACTTTTTTCTAAAAAGTGCATTTTTGCGCACTTTTTTCTAAAAAGTGCTAAAAGTGCTAAAAAGTGCGAGGGTGACAAATATTCCATTCTCTCCAGATCTTCCCGCAATAGTTATACATCCCATGTTTACGCTCATAGAACCTTCCATACATATTTAAATATTTTACAAAACAAAACGGTGGAATAATATAAACAAATCCTGATCCTACTGACATTGTAATACGTGTTACACATTCTCTAAAGGATGCCTTTTGTAGATCCGACCAAATAGGCAAGGTCCATCCACGGCAGAATCCATAGGAGTACGAAAGACCTACAATACCATATGCAATTTTATGCATCATTACTTATAAGTACTATATTTTCTTTATGCCCAAAAACGTTATAGCAGCATTTTTAAATCACCATTCATATAATGGTGTCGCAAGAATGACAGTAGACCAAAGGAAGTATCGGCCGCAAGTACCATCCATGCTTTCGGATTCTTAGAAAGTGCCAAGAAGGCAAAGAGTCCCCATAGGATCGCGTGAACAGGTCTTAGTTTTTGCCACCAGATTTTGCCACCGAATACTTCTGGCCCCGTATCACGTTTTCCAATAAAGATAATGTATATCCAACCAATAACGAATAGAATTGCGATCATACCAAGAAACTGTAACATAACTCCTGTGGAGTAGGCGCTAAGAACGGTAAAGGCAATACGTGATCCGATACATCCGAAGAGGAAGAGGAAGAAACGTAGACGGAGTATATCCATTTGTACTTTTATTAACGAAGTTTTACAACGTGCTCAAAAATCTCTAGTATATCTTTACAGTTTTAATATAGGGATTTTTGCGTACTTTTTCCTAAAAAGTACCAAAGTAATCTGGTACCGAACGAGGCTGAACAATTGTATTTTTTGGCTGTGTCATGTTCTGTAAGAAAGCGGAAGGAGGAACATAATCTGCAGCGGAAGGCGGAGGAGGGCCCGCAGTAGGATTGGACATAGGACGATTGAGAATGGTGGAGATAGCTGATCGTGGCTGTTGCTGTGAAAAGGGTCGCTGTGAAGAAGCGCCCCAATGTACAGAGGGCCGCTGCATCTGTCCAGGAGTATTCATTTTAACCTTTTGCTGTGATTTCTTTCCCACAATGAGCCTCGCCGCCTCTTTCTCTTTCCGTTCTATTTCAGCCTGTGTCTTCTCTGCAGATTCAAGCATGGCTTGCATAATGGGTGATTTTTCTACCAGATAGGAACGTTCATGATGTGCCCACGATATATAGAGCATATTAGGCGGAGTATATCGGATCTCGTATTTAGCATGTCGTAATTGATAAATGAGATAGACAATCATATCTTCCATATCCAATTTAGGCAGACCAAATATAAACTGTGGCACCGTATACAATAAATAACACTGTGAATTGGGAAGTTTAGACATGACTCGGATACGATTATAGATTTGTTCTAAGATTTTGTTGTATGCGCGTAATCTTCCCACATCTTTGGATGTGCGTTTATCGTATAATTCTAATGGGTTTAATTGAGGTGTTTCTATCGTATTCATAGCTATCCTACGTTCGTTTCTTTTTTTGGGTAGTATGTCGCATGGTAGCGGTTTTGCGCAGTGCACTGCGTAGTACACTGCGTAGTACACTGCGTAGTGCCTTCGCAGTACCAGGTTCCACCGTTGCATGGCCTGCATCGGGGATAATCATTAATTTTGTATGAGGCAGAGCCTTACATATTGCATGCGCACCCGTAATAGGGCATACCATGTCATAGCGCCCATGTACAATGGTAATCGGAATATTCCTCAGTGTATGTAATCCTTTTAGAAGCTGGTCGGGTTTCAACCAACAATTATTCACAAAATAGTGATTTTCTAGTCTTGCGATTGCAAGTGCTTCCCTCGGTTTCGTGGTATCTTTAATAGGAATGAGCTGTGATACATCGGATTCCCATCCCCACCATGCACTGGCGTATTTCATAGATAATGCTGTATTAGTTGAATTGAGTTTCGTATGATAATACTGTGAAATTGCTTTCCAGCCCTTATCATGCAACCGTGGGGGAAGAACCTTGGTAAAGTTATCCCATTTTTCAGGAAAAACTTCAGATGCTCCTCCTTTTTGATAGAGCCATGCAAATGAGTCCTCGTCACATAAGCATACACCTCGTAGTAAAAGACCAGTTACACGAGAGGGATGCGTTTCAGCATAGGCTAATGCCAGTGTGGTTCCCCATGATCCGCCTTGAATAAACCAGGTATCCCATCCCATAAGGGTTCGAAGCACTTCCATGTCGGCAACCAAATCCCACGTGGTATTATGTTCAATAGAGCCAAACGGTGTAGATTTACCACATCCTCGCTGATCAAATAGGAGAATATGCCATTTCTTCAAGTCAAACATAGAAAGGTGATGATGTTGCATTCCGCCACCTGGCCCGCCATGTAAAATAACGGCAGGCCGTCCCTTTACAGAACCATGTGTTTCATAATAAATACAATGCCCGTTAGATACTGGAACAAATCCAGAGGTTAGCATTTCCCTATTCAGTCGGCCTAAATTGTAAATGGTATAGAATAGCAACGGGACGATTATGTTTCCTCGTAGAATTTATTTATCAGGTGGTGGAATGTGTGCTATCGCCCATGTGGGTGCGCTATTGGAAATAGCAACACATATCCCCTTAAAAATGATAAAAGAATGGATGGGTGTATCGGCGGGTTCGTTTGTCTCCATGTGTCTGTGTATTGGATTTACGCTGGAGGAATTGGCCGATTTTTGTGTACGATTTGACTTCACTAATATAAAAGAGATGGATTCGGTTCCGGGATGGCTATTACATTTAGGCATGGATACAGGGGAACGACTGCATAAGTTAATCGACGCATGTTTGCATGTGAAAGGTTTATCTTCTACGTTTACATTCAAAGAATGTTATGATACATTTGGCGTTTCATTGCGCGTTATTGCCACTGATTTAAATGAGGCAAAACCGATTGTATTTAGCCCAACGGATACGCCGCACTATCAGATATCGAATGCGGTCAGGGCATCGATGGCATTTCCGTATTATTTTCAGCCTTTTATTTGTCCTGTGTCAGGACATTATTTGGTAGATGGAGCAGTTATTAGTAACTATCCTCTCTTTTTATTACCCAAAGCGGAACATGCCAAGACATTAAGTATTTTGATTAATACAACGGTAGAACAAAAGGAGGATTTGATGGAGCTTGAAATGGATCAGCTCATTACTCGCCCGTTAAATGTGGCACTTATTGAAAAAAGCAACATTGAGGCCAATTTATATGAATCAAAATGCATACGAATTATGTTAGGAGAAGTCAATATTTTAGAATTTTCATTTGATGAAGATACTAAAAATAGAATTATTGAGAAAGGCAAAGCGGCTGCAAATCACTATTTTACACGTACAACCGCAATAAAACACAGACGGCATTCGTTTTAGAGATTGGATTTCAGAATATTATAACTCAGAATAATATCTTTTACTTGTGGATTGTAAATGTACAAGGTACTGTCTCTATGTAGGACCCTGTCCAGTTGTGTAGTGGGATTGACAATGATTTGTTGGACTCCCCACTGATTGCGAAGGTAGGTAACCATTTTAAGGTTACGATTGTTTCGAATATTGTGAATATGGATATCATCGGGAGGGAAAGAAAATTCAATAAGTTCATCTGTGATTCGGCAGCCGATTGTATTGCGATTCAAGTGAATGATTTTGCGTAACATTCACTTCCTCCTATTTTGAAAGATGTATCAAAATTTTAGGCTATGTTCTAACCCATAAAGGTTAGACCTAACTCCGCAGGAGTTAGGCCGTCCCACAGGTTAGGCATAAAGCTACGCTTTATGCCGTCCCATAAAGGTTAGGCATAAAGCTACGCTTTATGCCGTCCCATAAAGGTTAGGCATAAAGCGCAGCTTTATGCCGTCTGGTTCAAGAAGTCCAGTACACCTGCATGGGTGCGTTCACCCGGATACTCCGTTGTGTTAGCTCCATCTACAATCAAAATAGTAGGGAATCCTTTCACTGAATACTTGCTGAGTTCGGCTTTATCTTTGTCAGCATCCAACACTTTTACACTGGCAGTACTGCCATCTTTCAATGTAATGGGTGAGGCGGCAGCCAATTTATCAAACTCGGGGGCAGCATGTTTGCAATGTCCGCACCAATCTGCCTTGCAGATCACCACCGATTTAGAGGATTCAAAGTGCTCACCTGCAGGGCGAACATAATGGCGAAGGAGGACAAGAAGAATAATGAGAACTGCGAGGACAATGATGTGTGTCATTCTTTTTAGAACTTCGTTAAAAAAACGTCCAAAAAGGTCTAAACCATCTACGCATTTAGTAAAGTAAAGGATGTCAATCAATGAATGGACTCCACAAGAAGGATGGAATGCCGCATTTTCAGAGCAGGATCGCGCACATTGTACCACGATTTTCACCCTTTTGAGAAAACAATTGAGCGAACAAGCCTCCAGTAGGGCCGCACACATGATAGTTTTTAAACAAAAATATCATGGATTGCGTTATTCAGAGGAACAGGAAGCATTTTTATCAAAATGCATGAAGCAAACGCAAAGTATTACTCGCTCGGTAAAAGCATAAGTCCAAGCATGGTAAAAAAGAAGAGTCCCGTGGTGATGAAAATACCAGAAATGGTCGGTGCTCCATGCGGCGTGACCACTGCCGAGCCAAGAATTCGTTGAAGGATAAGATACGTTTCGGGATTGGAAAAGAGAAAGAAGACCAGTGCACTGTAGAAACTGTATTTGGCTTTTAGGGCGATACGGTTGAAGGCAAATAGATTATCGTGTTTTTCTTCTTTTTCCTCTTTTACCTCTTTTACCTCTTTTACCTCTTTTTTCCCCTTGTCCACCGTTTCCATTCTATTACTTAGGCAGTAGATCTTTAAAGGCAATGAAAATACTCAATGCCAATTCGGAGTCCGTATAGAGAATGGATTCTTTTAGGGTAACTAACTCATCAAGGAAGAACTCTCCTTTTTTCATAAAGGAATGATCTACAATTGTATCGGGATTTACAAAATCCATCTCATAGGTTATCATAGGACAATGCATGGAGTCAGATAGTACCAAATAAATATCCCCTTTTTTGAAAAACGCAGTAGTGGCATCATACAGTGCCTTGGAACGTTTTCGCTTAAATGGCAGTGTCATGTTTTCATTCACCATAAAAAAACGAATGGGATTGGCTGATGCAGTGGATGGTATATCGTGAATTACTTTTGGTAACGATTCAATATGATGTAGGAATGTTGTTTGCGCTTCTGTATCCAATGACTCCATTTTATCTTTTGTATGGTGCATTTGTTCGCATAGAAAATCATAGACATCGGAATCTACATTGGTAATACGATAGATGCCTTCACCATTCTTATAGATGCTTTTACAACATGACAACAAGGTTAATAGTAGTGGAACAAGGTCTCCTTTTAAGGGCCCATTCGCCCCCTCTAAAAAGGAATAAATGGGATCAAAAACGACACCAAAGTAATCAAATAAAGGCAACATGCTTTTACTTAATTTCTTATCAAATGTGGAGGTTGAGCCCTTTCGGGGTGTGGATGTTTTATCCAAATACTGTTTTAATTCAAGCACAATAGACAGTGATTCAATGCGCTCTTGTATGGTTTTGTATGCATCATCGTCCTCATGCTGTGGCTCAAAGTAATTAACGGGATGAGACCCGCCTGTCATTGAAGAGGGCTTTTGTGCGGATTGTTTATTTTTAAGCGCTTCATATTTCGCAATTATTTCTCCAATCGTTAAGGTAGGGAGATCTTTCATGATTGCAGCCCAGTCGCAATCAATAGTAGATGATTTCTTAGATTTTTGTGCAGATAATGCAGCCGCAAATGCAATGATCTGATTATAGAGTTTGTTTAGTTCAACCTGTTTTTTTGCGATTTCTGCACGATCCTCGTCGCATGTTTTTTCAGCCTTCTTATTGGTCGCCTTAATTTGTTGTATTAATGATTGAATATTATTATAAATACGATCAAATGATATACCAAATACTGTATTTGCAAGACGAGAGTTTCTCTTCTGCTCTGTGAGCTGTGTAAGACGGCGTTCCAGAATCGCTACTAATTCGGTTCGATCTCTATCCGAATCAAATGTAAATCCCTCAGTAGTAAATTCATTTCCCTTAACTGGCAAATATTTTTTAAATAATTCTTCAATTCGGTCAATATCTATAGGATACTTATCAAATGTAGCTGTAAACTCATCCCGTTTTTTCATTAATAAATCAACTGAGTTTTTTAGTTCTGTCCCTAAAAAATATCGATCGCCTCCCACATCAATACTGGTAGTAGGCATCCCTATAACATGTTTTGATAAAATTGATAAAGTAAAACACAGAATATAAACCAATTAGTAACTATAGTATATAGTAGCATACGCTTAAAATGAATACAGTGATACAATCGGGAAACACCAAGATCTTTAATCCATGGAATGCAAAGAATCGGGAGCTGAATCCTTCGGATGCGATCCCGATTCTAAAACGCTATGGATGGAAGGGCCGTATCAATAACTTTCATTTGTTTGCACAGGCGTGTTGCCATAAGTCCTACATTGATCGCCCTGACACCTGGCAGGAACAGGCGGAGATGGGAGAAGAGATTATCATCGTGCCTCGACCAGACGACTGTATTCCTTTGCAGAAATGCGACAATGAAGAACTGGAATACTTGGGCGATCGTGTTCTCGGCCTCATTATTGCCTCTTATGTAACCAAGCGATATCCAGGACAGGGCGAAGGATTCTTGACGCGAATGTTGTCTCGGATTGTTAATAACAAACAGCTGGGCTACTTGGCAAAAGAGGTGGGAATGGCTCCGTGGATTATTCTTAGTCGTCACATGGAGGATGTGTGTGATGGGCGTAATAATCTGCGCATTCTGGGTTCTATGTTTGAGGCCTGGTTTGGAGCCATGTACTTACAAGAAGAGGATGTGGGACGTGGTTTGCAACAGTGTAATGATTTCCTGGTACGAATCATTGAAAAACACATTGATTTTGTGCAGATTATTGTGGAGGATACGAATTACAAGGATCAACTCCTGCGCAAGTTTCAGGCATTGTATCATGTTCCACCACGTTATAAGGAGGTTTTGGTACAAGGCCCGGTCCACGATAGAGTCTTTACGATAGCGGTTATTGATCCTTATGATAAGGTAGTTACGACGGCCACTGCGCGAAACAAAAAAGTTGCCGAACAAGAGGCATCGCGCCTAGCACTTGAATTGTTTGAGACACCTGAATCCAAGGAGCAACCTAATAAGGTAATGAATGCGGTAATTATGCCTGAACCTATTAAAAAAGTGGAAATGCCTATGCCTATGCCAATGCCAATGCCAATGCCGATGCCTAGTTCAAATGTAATGGTCAGCGATGAAGGATTCTCAAACTTTAAACTAACAGGAATCACGAAACGACACGCGTATCATCGTCCAAAAGTATCCATGGATGATATGTAATCTAAAGATATCCTAATGATACCTACCATAACAATGAAAGTTCTACTCTATGGAGCGGATGGTTGGATTGGTTCTCAAGTGCGTCAACTTCTTCTAACGGCAGGGCATCGTGTGATAAAGGGGCAGATGCGGGCAGAAGATCAATCCAACTTAGAAAAAGAAATTCAATTTGTAAACCCAACCCATGTGATGTCGTTTATTGGGCGAACCCATGGAACTATTGGTAACAAGGCCTTTACCACGATTGATTATTTGGAACAACCTGGAATGATTAAAGAGAATGTGCGAGACAATCTGTATTCGCCGATGGTGCTGGCTATTCTATGCAAAAAACATACTATTCATTTTACATACATGGGAACGGGATGTATTTTTGAATACGATGAACAGCATCCCTATGGACAAGAAAAGAATGGATTTGCTGAGGGAAGTGAACCTAATTTTTTTGGTTCAGGCTATTCGGTGGTGAAAGGTTATACGGATCGTATGATGCATCTGTTTGATGATACGGTACTCAATATCCGCATTCGTATGCCGATTACGTCCGATTTTCATTCGCGCAATTTTATTACAAAAATTACGAACTATGAACGAGTATGCTCTGTTCCCAATTCCATGACCGTGCTGGATGAGCTGTTGCCTCTCCTTATTGATATGGCATCCAAACAAGTAGTGGGGACGATCAATCTAACGAATCCAGGGCTCATCACGCACAATGAAATCTTGGAAATGTACAAAGAAATCGTGGACCCGACCTTTACCTGGAAGAATTTCAGTTTGGAAGAGCAGGCCCAGATTCTCGCAGCGGGTCGGTCGAATAATTATTTGGATACGACCCGCCTTGAATCATTGTATCCGACCGTCTTGTCCATCAAGGATTCGGTGAGAATCACATTAAATAAGATGGCCATTACGGAAAGGCCCATTACTGAAAGGCCCCAAAATAAGTAAATAATGCATGAGTGTTGTCATGTTCCTCATTGTCATCCACCGGTTCATACACAATCCACGTTGAATCCAACGTAAATAAATAATAATAGTTAATGGGGTATTGTGGATGGGTAATTCCAAAATACGCTTTATCATTCTGAACGACTTTCGCGGCTTTGTAGGTCTCCATGTCAGGCGTTATGTCGTCGCTTTCTAGCCCTTGTCGTGAACCTGTCATAATAAGTTCCAGTACTTTTTCCCTCTGACGATAATGGGTATGTAATACACGTCCGACCCCACTGATATCTCCATTCCAATTTACATAAATATATTCTACACGCTGATCCATGTATTGGATGCCGACGAGGCAATTGATTTCTTTGGTTTGCATTAATAAATACATCAACTGCATTGTTTAGATTGATTTTAGAAAGGTCTAGTAGGATGGACGCTAGCAAAATTACAGAGTTGCTTCAAAAGCAGAATACACGGTACATTAATCGCAGTAAGCCAGTTGATGCCAGCACAATGATATGGATGAATCAAATTCAGTCTTCTAAATACATCAAAGGTGTAGCAACATGCACGGGTCTCCAAAATAACAACGTTCCGACTCAAGCGGTTTGCTCCGATGAAAATGGAAACTGTTCCTATGGAAATGGAAAACAAATGACATTAACTACTGGCTCGACAAAGCGATATCCGAGTGTGTTTGCAGGTGCTGCAGGATCTGCATCAGAAATCTATTCATCTGAGAAGATTATGTTGCAACAAGCGGGGCGCAATTTGTGCGCAGGCATGATTGTAGATCAAGATGCCTATACTGTTTTACCGACATGTTTTGCAGTTAATACAAATGGCCCTACATCTACTACACCGACTCCCACTGTTAACAACGGTGATACTAATCCTTATTTACCGCCGTTTGATACCTACTATAAATACAAGAATCCCTCTGCCCTGAATTCGGCGCCTTTACCTGATCAGAATTTGAAACATTTTGTACAGCCATGCTGTCCTTAACGTGCACATTTATCAACGAAGATTTACAACATTCCCAAAATACATTATCCTTAATAAACCTATATCATGCTATGTGTATTTAGGATGATATAGTTTCTATGTAGAGAATAGATGTTGCCTCAAGCACCATTGGCAGCGCAAGCATCATTGGCAGCGCAAGCACCATTGGCAGCGCAACAACCAAGAGGTGTGCAACCACCAAAACTAAGAGGTGTTCAGCCAACAAGATGTCCCGTTGTAAAAAAGGCCGATGCAGCAGTATTAGCAGAAATCAAGCCACGTATCCCTGCTGGATTATTAGAGCCTGCATATCAACCCTTTTCATCTCCTCCGATTGCCAAAGGTATAGCCATAGGCACACCCATTGCCAAGGAAACTGCTAAAAAGAAAGCACCTACGCTTATCGAAAAACATCCCGTAAAACCAACTGCGAATTATAAACCGCGACATCGTGAAGCCCCTCCTGAACTGGATAGGATAACATTGGCCCCTGCACTAAACAAATACATGACTGCACAAGCAGACATCGAATCTAACAGTCCTTATTTAACAAACACTGTTATTTACACACCTCAAACACGGAAGAGTTTTTATACGTTTATCAACGATAATTATTCGGACAGTTTTAAGCAAACTACCAAAATAAAAGGCGCACTGGACAAGGAAGCCTGTGCAAAGTTGGACGCAGGATCGGATGGAAAAGTAGAGGCTTTTTTGTATCAGAAATTTATTCGTGAATACATACGAAATGCCGCACCTTATCGTGGAATTTTAGTGTATCACGGATTAGGATCGGGTAAAACGTGTTCCGCTATTGCCGCGGCTGAAGCGTTGTATGGTACATCTAATAAGAAAATTATTGTGATGACTCCTTATTCATTGAGAGCTAACTTTATGTCTGAAATATCCTTTTGTGGGTTTCAACATTTTAATGTGAATAATCACTGGGTCAGTGAATCACTGGTGGATGCAACTGGTAAGAAAAACCCCATGATGTATTTATATGCCACTTCTATTTTATCTCTCACAGAGACATTTTTGAATAGCATAGTGGCCAGACCTGCGGTAGAACGTCGTGTTATATGGATTCCAGATTTTACACAGCCACCCAACTACAAAGAGCTTCAGCAAGTGGAACGCGATGATATTCGTGATCAATTAACGCACATGATAGATGCGCGTATTAAATTTATTAGTTACAATGGTATCTCTGCCAAAACACTTAAAAGTTATGCTTGTCCTAAAGTAGATCCGATTACCAAGAAGGAAGAAGAACGATTCTTTGATAATGCTGTGATTGTAATTGATGAATTTCACAATTTGACTCGGTTGATGCAAGGACAAATTGTACCTTATATTCAAGAACGCAAAGGCCGTAAACGAAAAATTCCAGCTGAACCGATTGTACCAGGAAAGTGGGTTCCAGGATTATGTGGTAGTGCCGATAATTATAAACGCGCCTATCTCTTTTATAAATTACTAACGGATGCGCGAAACAGTAAAATTATTGCACTCTCAGGAACCCCTATTATTAATTTTCCAGAAGAATTAGGTATTATGGCAAATGTACTTGCGGGATATACAGAATGTGTAGAAGTATCTATTTTAACAGCAAAGGAGTCTGATATCGCATTATGCAAAACATTAGCAGAAAAGAATCCGCGGGTAGACATCGTGCGATTTCTTAAGAATGACACTGCTCAAAAAACAACTGTGCTTATTTCTGTATTTTCGGAAGGGTATGAACGCGTGAATCGTCCAGACACTGCCGAATTTATTGGGGTATCCTATAATGAAGATGCCCAAGCAACCATTCGTGATATTTTCCCAGAGATTAAACATATGTGGGCAGAAAATGGCATACTAATGGAGCAAGAGACGTATGTATCGTATGAACGTTTGCCGATTGACGATGAGACATTTCGTAGAGAATTCATTAATCCGTCCGATTTATCGGTTATCAATAAAATGGTGCTGCAGAAACGTTTAACTGGATTAATTTCGTATTATCAAGGGTCAAAAGAGGAGTATATGCCAAAGGTGACAAAGGATGTAGTGGTGCAATGTAAGATGAGCACACATGTACTTTCAAAGTATAGTTTGGAACGCAAACAAGAAATAAAAGGTGAATCAAGCAAGGATAAGGATACAGGCGATGTGTTTGCTTCTGTGGAAATGTTTGCTAAAATGAAGAATCCTTCTAGTTATCGCTTTCGAAGTCGTGCACTGTGCAATTTTGCATTTCCAACAGGAATTGATAGACCCTATCCTGGAAGTGTGGAAGAGGAAGAGGAAGAAGTGGCACAAATAGAAGACGCGGATATGGGAGAAGCAGTCATGGAAGATGTAGATGTAGATGCAGTATCCGTTGTAGCAGAAGAAGAAAAAGTGGCATTGGATCCAGAGGAGGATGAGATTCCTGTCGCGGAGGCTTTAGCACCTGCCGCGGAAGCTTTAGCACCTGCAGCCGAAGCTTTAGCACCTGCAGCCGAAGCTTTAGCACCTGCCGCAGAGCCCTTATCAGAAGAACAGCATGGAGGTGAAGGAGATAATTATATACAGCTTGGTGGCGTTGGATCAGATGATTTGTTAGATTCTATTTTAGATGAAGTGGCTCCTATAGCGCCTGTTGCAGCGCCTGTTGCAGCGCCTGTTGCAGTAGCGCCTGTTGCAGTAGCACCCGTCGCAGTTAAACCCCGTCGCAAGACACCAGGTATCGCACTTTCAAAACCAGTTGTAGCCGAACCCGCAGTAGTAGCCGAACCCGCAGTAGTAGCCGAACCCGCAGTAGCCGAACCCGTCGCAGTAGCCGAACCCGCTGTAGTTAAACCGCGTCGCAAGACTCCTGGTGTTGCACCTCCAAAACCCGTTGTAGCGGAACCCATCGCAGCGGAACCTGCTGTAGAACCAGTTATCAAACAAGTTAAATCCTACCAGGAACAACTCAAATCTGCATTAGAAAAATTATATACAAATAAAGAAGCCTATCTTAAACTCGACGATGAGAAATATGCAGACCTATCGGACGATGAAGAACATCCAAGACCAATCAACCTGGCTACTCATTCAAAGAAGATGAATAATATGTTATTGAATATTAATAAATCAAAAGGGAGCAATTTAATTTATTCACAGTTTAAGACAGTAGAAGGTCTCGGTGTATTTGGTATTGCATTAAAAGCAAATGGATATGCAGAGATTGTGATTGAAGGGAGTGATCAAAATCCCACGTTTTCTGCAGCTACACTGACATCCCTTGCCAAGGGCTCTGCAGAAAAACGTTTCATCTTTTTTACAGGAGAAGGATCGAAGGAGCGCCGCAATCTTATTTTGAATATATTTAATGGTAATTTTGATAAATTACCCATTGCAATGAGAACTCCACTTGAAGGATTTTCTACCAATAAAAATACAAAAGGCGAGATTTGTTGGGTTATCGGTATTACAGGAGCCGGCGCAGAAGGTATTTCCTTGAAGTGCTGTCGTTCCGTGCATATTATGGAACCCTACTGGAATAATGTGCGTTTGGAACAGGTGAAAGGTCGTGCCATTCGTATTTGTTCCCATAAGGATTTACCATATGATGAACGTACTGTAGAGATTTATACGTATTATACTGTCTTCTCCAAAAGACAGCTTGCTAAATTAGACACAGATCTGAAAACGACCGATAAGGGTAAAACATCAGACGAAAATGTGTATGAGGTTAGTACCAAAAAGGACAAAATTAATCAGAGTTTGCTACAGGTAATGAAAGAGGCTGCGGTGGATTGCGGGTTGAATGCTGCGGATAATAAGGATGTACAGTGTTTTACGATTGAGGATGGTCGTGCAGATAAGTATTTATTTGATCCAAAATTAGAAGTGGATAACATGCTGACACGGATGGAGTATAAAAAAGTGGAGGTAGCAGTGAAAGAGGAAAAAGCGGAGCGAAGTGTAAGAACAATAGAAGTTCCTGTATTGCGATACAAAAATGAGGAGTATCTTTATTATTATAAAGTAGGCGATTCTACAAAATACAGTCTCTATCATCGCGACGATGTTTATCTAAAAAATCCCATAGGTGAAGCAGAAATGGATTTGGATACAAAGAAACCGAGACGTATTGCACTGCACTTTTTATAAAAAAGTGCGCAAAAAGCTCTATGAACATGGGCAATGATTATGAAAATGGGCAATGATTATGAAAATGGGCAACGATTATGAAATAACGGATGATATAAAATATAATCCGTTATTATGAAAAGTTCAAAGGGTTTTTTGCGAACTTTTTCCTAAAAAGTTCAAAGGGTTTTTTGCGAACTTTTTCCTAAAAAGTTCAAAGGGTTTTTTGCGAACTTTTTCCTAAAAAGTTCAAAGGGTTTTTTGCGAACTTTTTCCTAAAAAGTTCAAAGGGTTTTTTGC
>Ga0214919_10000860_pt1 | contig 51499 bp, 50 predicted proteins | sample LL1503_MetaG_FD_177994 | JGI IMG/M metagenome (GOLD analysis project Ga0214919, IMG submission 177994) | Freshwater microbial communities from Lake Lanier, Atlanta, Georgia, United States - LL-1503 | ecosystem: Environmental > Aquatic > Freshwater > Lake | place: USA: Georgia | collected...
CTTCAGGCGCACAATGACAAATTTTTGCAGCAACAGGATTAATTAGTGTGATGATGCCCATGGCATTGGTAGCGACGACGCCATCCCCAATACTGCCAAGAGTCGTTCGCAAGAAATCACGACTTTTTTTCGCTTCGACCTCATGGATCTTTATTTTACTTACGTCAGTAAGCGTCACGACTGTTCCGATGTTTTTGGATTGGTCGTCAGGGCTCGTTAGTGGGCTGATCGACACCATCATATGATGCTTCGATTCGCCCGCTTCTGTTGGAAGCTCGATATCCAAACCGCGCACGTAATCTGTATGTTTTACTCCGAGCGCAAACACATCGGATATTTTTTTGAAAATTAGGTTTTTTTTGGCGAGGTTTTGGGCGGCCTGATTGGCCCGAATGATCACGCCTTCTGGATCACACACCAGGACGGCATCGCCAGCTTGATCCAAAATCACATTGGTCATGGAGGCCGCGGCTTCAATCTCCCGGTTTCGCTTTTGAGCGGTTAGGTCCGTGATGATTACAGAGATAATTTCTTTTGATTCGCGGAAAACATGCCGCAAGGAAAGAAGTGCAGGAATTTTACGGCCATCGAGCGCAAGAAGGACGACCTCCCCCTGGCCGCCTTCGTTTCCGCGGTCCTCTAAAAGAGAGGTGAAAATCGGGGCGGTCGCAGGATCAACCAGGCCAATGAATTTTGTAGCGATCAAATTCCCCGGTGAAAAATGAAGAAGTTCAGTAAGTCGGCGGTTGCAGTATAAAATGATGCCGTCCTTGCTAAGGGATAAGGCGCCTTCATTCATTTCTTCGACCATGATCCGGTAGGCATCATTGGCTGCCTCGATGGTATAGATTTGACTGCCACAAGGGTGTTTGACCACCAGCGCGTCAGCAGATCCAGTGGTCATGGCGTCGATGATCTCAGTCAACTCCGAAACTTTTGCCTTGAGTTGATTTATTTCGCGCCTCATCCTCGATTCTTCAGAGGTCATGATTTTCCCTCAGGGGATGATGGCAACGCCTTTTTTTTATCCAGCAGTTTCAGGACTTTTTCCTCGTCTGACAGGTCACCGACCATGCGTCGCTTTGGCAAGGGAAGGACTTTCTCCAGCATGGGAATGGCAACGATATCGTCATCCATGGCGATATTTGGGTGCATGGTGATGTCAATAACTTCGAGTGTAAAGCGCCCGTGCAGATGTCGGTTGCAGATTTTTTCGATCGCTGTGATGGCATGGCTCGACCGATGAGCCATGCCATGGACGTACAGTCGAAGGACGTAAACGCGATTATCTGGGCCTTTATCGAGGGCCTCGAATTTATCGGTTGCCGTTATCGGTGTAGAAGTGCTTTTTTTCATGACGCGCTTCTAGCTTTAGCCGGCCGAATTTGAAGGCCAATTAGGGTTTTTTCCGTGTTCGACAAGTCACCGATGATCTTGCGCACTGGTTCCGGCAGTTTTCGCACCAGTGTCGGGATGGCGACGATTTGGTCGCCCTCAGCAAGTTTTGGGTTTTCCAACAGATCAATGACTTCAATGGTGTACTGGCCAGCAAGGTGAGTTGTACAAATTTCCTTTAGATTATGAAATGCGGCGATGCTTTTGGGAGTCGTCCCTGCGACATAAAGACGAAGCTCCCAAATCTCTGATTTGTCGCTGCCAGGAATCATCACAGCTCCTGGGCTTTCTGGTCTGGTGCAGGCGCCCGGGTTGCGCCCATCCGTGACCTCTCTTCTGTTTTTACATCGTCCCGCGTTTTGGCCTGTGAAACTTCAAGGGCGAGGGACTGCTCTTGGGATTGAAGGCGTGACCGCATCATTTTGATCTTGGCTTCAATCAGGTCCCTGCTGCTCTCAAAATCTCTCTTCTTCTTCATGATTTTGATTTGCTGTGCAACGGCGAGTGCCTTTTCGCTCGCTTCGACGGATTTTCGTGCGGCTCCCGTAACGGCGCCAGATGGGCCCAAATAGGGCAAAATCAGTTCAACGCCGTGGGATGTCAACAACATCTCTCGCAGTTGATTCGAGTGTGGCATGCCTCTGGATTTCAAGACGGAAAGGATCCGGTTCCGCTCGCCATTAAATTCGGGGTCACTCAACACAATCCAAGTGTCCATCAGTGAACTGACGCCTGCATCTGTTGTTTCCGCGGGCATCCCGCCGCGGATCAGATACGTCATGATGGTCGTGATTCCTTTTGATTTCGTCAGGTCAACTAGACGAGTCAGCATGACTTTCGTTTCGCTCACCGTTCCAGCGCCGGTGAAATTGCTTATGGGGTCAATGCAAATGCATCTCGGATCAAAGGCGTTGATCTCCTTATGGATGACGCCTAGATGCATTTCGAGGCCGAAAATCAGAGGACGACTGGTAAGGATCTTTAGCGACCCAGCTTTGATTGACGGCTCAAGGTCGATCCCTATGGAGCGCATATTACGCACGATTTGGTGTTCTGATTCTTCGAAGGACCACATCAGGCACTTCTCCCCGCGTCGGGATGCCGCATGAATGAAATGGGCGCCAACGCTGGTCTTACCCGATCCTGCCGTGCCGGTTACCAGAACGGAGGATCCACGGTAATAGCCTTTGCCACCAAGCATCCCGTCAAGGCTGGCTATGCCGGTGCTCATACGGTCCGTGGTTGCCTTGTAGATCAGGTTCAAAGACGTCACAGGAAGGACGCAGATTCCGCTTTCATCAATCATGAAAGGGTATTCGTTTGTGCCGTGAAACGAACCCCGGTACTTGGTGATTCTGAGGCGGCGGGTGCTGATGGTGTCGTTGACGCGATGGTCCAGATAAACCACGCAGTCGGAAATAAATTCTTCCAGACCCTCGCGGGTTTTGCCGGATGATTCAAGGCTTTCGCCGGTGACGATGGCTGTGACGCCTTGGTCTTTCAGCCAAAGGAACAGGCGGTGGATTTCGCTGCGCAGCCTCATGTGATCGGTCAGACCAGAAAACAGCGCTTCCATCGAGTCCAAAACGATCCGTTTGGCGCCGATGGAATCAATGGCGCAGCCGACGCGGATAAACAAGCCGCTGAGATCGTAGTCACCCGTTTCCAGGTATTCTTCCCGGTCGACCCGCAAAGTATCAATGACCATTTTTTTTCTGGCGATCAGATCTGGCAGGTCCAGACCCAAAGACTTCACGTTTTTTGCGAGTTCTTCTGCCGTTTCCTCAAACGACACAAAGACGCCCGGCTCGCCATGCTCTGTAATGCCCCGCGCGAGGAATTCCAATCCGAACAAGGTTTTTCCAGATCCCGGTCCGCCGCAAACAAGGGTCGGACGATTTCGGGGCAGCCCTCCGAAAGTGATCTCGTCAAAACCAGCAATGCCAGTCGGGGCCTTATCAAGGCCTGATCCTTCTATCGCTTGGATGGTCCGGTGGATGGTCCGGGTCGCATTTTTTGCCGTTTCTTTTGTGGTCTTGCTCATGGGTCCGCCAGCGGGAAAAAATTTGTGCAGCCAATGGGGGATGGTGCAATTCGGATGCCTGCTCTTGCTCCCTTTGTGAATAATTATGAGTATTTATGCCTTCATGCCAAAACACTCATGAGTTATTTTGCTTTAAGGCAAAAATACTCATATAATAAAAAAGAGGGGGCAATGAATTGATATGCCAAACACATCAGAACGGTACCTAATGGGAGCTATTTGCGACTCACTACAGAAGAAAATGTTTTTCATTGGTGGTCCCAGACAGGTTGGTAAAACAACGCTAGCCCTTCAGCTTTTAGGGCCCGAGGCGAACGAGACTCATTCAGGATATTTGAACTGGGATCGCCCCGAAATGGCCGCAAATCTGCGGCGGGGAATCCTTCCTCAAAAGCAACCAATAATCATATTAGACGAAATCCATAAGTTCGCGCGATGGCGCGGGCTGGTCAAAGGCCTCTACGACACCGAGAAGTCGTTCCGTCGTATCGTGGTTACCGGATCCGCGCGACTAGACCATTACCGGAAAGGTGGAGAATCCCTGGCAAATCGTTACCGGTACTTTCGCCTTCATCCGTTCTCACTCCGAGAGCTGAATTCAAGTCCCACGGCGGCGCACGTCGATCAACTTCTGAAATTCGGAGGATTTCCGGAGCCTCTTTTTGCCCAAGATGAGCGAATGCATCGAATTTGGCAGCGCGATCGTATCGCGCGCGTGGTGAAAGAAGATTTACGCGACTTGGAATACGTTCGCGAAATTTCTTTGATTGAGCAATTGGTGGATTTATTGCCAGGGCGCGTCGGATCAGTGCTGTCAGTCAACAGTTTGCGGGAGGACCTGCAGGTTGATCATAAATCTGTTGAGCGCTGGATTACCATCCTTGAGAATTTATATTACTGCTTTCGGATACTGCCATTTGGTTCACCCAAGATTCGCGCGGTAAAAAAAGAAAAGAAGTTGTTTTTATGGGATTGGTCCCAAGTGAGCGATCCTGGAGCTCGTTTTGAAAATCTCGTCGCGTCGCAGCTTCTGAAATACTGCCATTTTATTGAGGATACGGAAGGACACGTCATGGAGTTACGATTTTTACGGGACACGGATAAACGTGAAGTGGATTTTGTGGTCCTGAAAGACTCTAAGCCGTTATTCGCAGTCGAATGCAAGTCGGGCGAAAAACAAATGAGCCCGCATCTTTCCTACTTTTCCGAAAGGACCAAAATTCCAAAGTTTTATCAGGTTCACAGAGGTCAGGCGAACTACGCCCGTGGCAATATTTCTGTCATGCCATTTACGCAGTTTTGCAACGATCTGAATTTACCGTAGGCGATTTCTTTTGGCTAAAATCCGCCGGACCTTCGCAATGCGCGGCTCGTCTAGTTTAATGGCGAGTGTGAGAAGTGCGCCAAGGATGAAGAAAACGGCAACTCCAGGTCCGAAGACCAGCGCCAGGCGCCAGGATACTTCGGGGGTTTGCGTGGCGTTGGGCTGGAAATCGATCGCCGACAAGATGATTCCCGACAGGGCGACGGCGATTGCCCGGGCGGCCTTTGAACCCATTTTCCAGATTCCAAAGTAGAGTCCCGGCCGGCTCTGGCCCGTTTTCACCTCGTCGTAGTCAATGACATCAACCAGCCAGGCATCTAGAAGCAAAATCGAACCGACGAACAATCCGCCGAAAATCGCCGCAACGGCCGGCCCTGCCAGGCTGCCTGCCGGAAATAGCGGGTACCCAATTGCGGTCATGATTCCCAGCAGCATGGTGCCGGCAAAGAGTGGGATTTTTTTGCCAAAGCGATTGGCCAGGGCGATCCAGCCAATCAGGGCGAGAGTGAAAACCACCATGAAGAAGGCGATCACTTTCTGGGTGTCGGCTTCCGTCAGCTCAAGCCTGTATTTGTAGTAAAAAAAAGCAAAACTTGAATTGATATTTACGCCAATCGTCGCGATCAGATAAGCGACAAACAAAATCACGAACGGCTTGTTCTGCACCATCGAACGCAAACCTTGGAAGTGCCCCAAAGGCGCATGGGACGCGGGGACTGTTTCGGCAGTTGCCTTTTTGGGGCTTGCGATACCGGCAGTTGATTTGTCGGCGCGGCGTGTGGCAAAGAAAGTTATACAGGCAGTGATCAAGACAACGGCAGCGACCACCGCCGCTGCTGTGGCGTGGGCTCCAGCCTTGGCAACGGTGTCTTGACTCCCTGGGTCCGCAGCCATGCGGGTTAAAATTATGCCGGGAACAATCGTGCCCAAGATAGCGCCCATGTTTCCAGAGATAAGGCGCCAGGCGTAAATCTCTGTCACTTCACTGCGATCAGGAGTGAGTTCACTGCCCAGGGCCGCATGTGGGATGGCAATCACCGTCGTTGCCGTATTCACGAGCATGTAGGAAAATAACAGAAACCAGAATTTACCGGACTGAGTGGCAAGGTCCGGCGGTGAAAACAAATAGATGATGGATCCGGCCAGCAAAAAAGCCCCAAGGGCAATGTAGGGGCGACGACGTCCAAAACGGCTGCGCGTGCGGTCGCTCACGTTGCCCATGAGGGGATCGATGATCGCGTCCCAGACAATGGCAATCGCAGCAGCATAACCTGCAAGTTTTGGTTCAAGGCCCACAACGTCCGTGTAGAAGATCAGGAGGTAAAGGCGGATCAGGACTTCACTGGCGGTGAGTCCTGTTTCAGCAATGCCGTACCCGGCCTTTTCAAGTCGCTTGTTGGTCATCGGATGATTTCAGCAAGAACAGACTGGTCATCCTTGGTGCGCCATTTCATGTCTGGGCCGGCAGAAAACACTACGAAAGTATTTCCTTTGACGGCCAGTCGAAGTTCGGTCCCCCAGAAATCCTTTGAGGCGTCGCCTTTGCCTTTCTTGCCAATGCCGACAAGTTGTTTGACGGTGGCTTTGAAAACTTTTGGGTCTTCGATTTTGGGTGGATGCTCGTCGATCATGGCCAGCTCTATGGCATGTGCCACCGTGGAAATGCGTTGGTAGTTCACCACGCGTTCAATGCTGTGGATGAATTCCTTGATTTTGTCGGTCACAACTTCCTTGTTTTCGACACCTTTATAGCCCATTGATCCCATCAGTGCGATTGGCAGCAGTCGTTCGATCATGATGCCATCCTCCTGCTCTGAGCTGGGTCGTTTACGTGCTCCGTGACAACCTCGGTGTTGGCCTTGATTTGCGTTTGCGTCCGTGTGCCCAGCAAGATCGCAATGACGGCATTGCTGCTGCACGCGCTCAAAAAGTCGGCTCGTGAGATTTCAAGGTAAACCGTGTCTGATGTGCATACGACGGTTGCCGTCCGGGCGGAGTCATTCATCAGGGCCGTTGTGCCTAAAAGGTTTCCCCGGGTCAGATTTTCAGCGAGTGTCCGGCCACGCAGGGTGACGTTGACCGATCCCGATTCGATCAAGAGGGCGCAATCGGCTTTGGAGTCACCCTCGCGGATGAGGACATCACCCGCCTTGGCCACGCGTGGCTGCATCGCCCGCGCAATGCCAAGGGTCTGTGCAGGGGTCAAATAAGAGAGGGCTTCGGTTTCCTGAAGTAATTTTACGGCCCGGACGATCATCGTCAGGTTTTCCCTGGCCTCGGATTTATTTGGAAATAGAGAATCAAAACCTTCCTGAGGGATCTTGATCAGGAGGCCGCGAGATGTAGATTTCACCGTGGCTGCTCGCGGGCGATTTTGGATCAAGGCCATCTCGCCGAACGAATCACCAGCGATCAGTTTTTCAGAGACGATGACATTTTGACTTTCATCGGACCCCTCAACCAGGAAGTTTCCCTCAAGGATCACGTAAAAGTCTCTTCCACTTTCACCTTGGTTGATGATGACCTCTCCCGGAGACGTCTGCTGTATTTTTGAAATTTGGATGGCCCGCAAGATAACCGTGTCAGGCAAGTCAGCAAAAATCGGCAGATTGTTTAAAGCCTGCTGGAGGGCTTGCGGCGTCAAGTTTTTATTCAAGGCCAAAAGGGCCTTTGGACGTAGTGCTTTCATTGGAATTGCAGCCAGGCTAAAGGCGTTTTCAAATGGAATGGAGATCAGCCTTGCGGCCCCTCCAATTGCAATGGTGGCCAACATCAACAGCCACGCAGCTGATGCGATGGCGTTCGTCACATGGGCCGCAGCTCCGGTGTCGGCAGCCAAGGCAGCAACTTGATTTCCGAGTCCGTAAACGCTGGAGATCAGAATTTCTGAACCATAGATGGTCAGACCGGCCAGCCAAGCGATCATCGTACTGGCAAGGATGCCTTCGCCCGCAGCGGATTTCTGATCAAACCGGAAGAGGCCCTTCCTCAAAAAATGGCCGGTGCTTTCCAGCAAGTCTGTTCGGTTGGAATAGGCCTCGAGCAGCGCGACGAGCTGCCTGCGCTCCAGGGGCGAGGTCTCGCGAAGTCCCACCAGTGCGAATGCGATGGCCAGCGCGGACAGCATTGTTCCAGTTCCAACCTCAGAGGTGGAATTAACAAGCATCGCGACGCACCCTGCGGCGAGCCAAGGCAGGATCAGCAGCGTGGCGCGCACGCGGATTTCTTCCATGCGCGTCAGCATGTCAATTGGTGTTGTCTCAAATTCTGCCAGGAGGAAAAACACCCCACGCCACTGGAATTTCAGGGAGCTTGGGCTTTGCAGCGAAGGCGGTAATGCTCCCTGGGTGACGGCATGAGCGCAAAGGCCGTAGAGGGTCGATGCAATAAGCAGACAGAACCATAGGCCTGCAAGGGCAATGGCTGGTGTCTCTAAAAAACGGATGACACTATCGACGCTCAAGTTTGAGCGGGTGACTGGATTAGTGAATACAGCGAAAACTGAGATCAGAATGAGTAGGGAAACAGCGGGATGTCCGGCGATTCTGGCGAGGCCCATGGAATGGTTGGCGGTGCTCCCTTGTGTGTTCCCTGGTGTGCTCCTTGTTGTGATGGATGGAGCGCGGTGTTGATGCCGGGAGGCGAGCATCTCAAGGCTCTTCATGAGGTCCTGATTGCTGAGGGGTTCCAGTAGTCCGTTTTCATGAAGCCGAAGTGTGAGAGCCATTGTTGTCTCAATGCTTTGGATGCCGCTGGCAGACCCAAATTTTGACTGCAGGACCACTTGAACTCCATTGGTCCGTATCTGTTCAAACAAGAAGGCTTCCGATTTGGTTAAGTCAGTGACCGGGCCGCCTGCAGCTGCCCTTACGGCGAATGTGTCACCCTGCGGGTCGCGGGCTATGACAACGCACGGGCGAACGTGGGCTGTCCCGGAGAGGGACATTGGCCAAGGATTTTGATGCTGCGACTGGGCGGAAGTTGAGGCCACGATCTCGCTCCGGATTTGAACCATTGGGGGTTTTTAACCACACGGGAGGCCATCGGTACGTCCTGAAAACACTGGAGAAAAAAAACGGGAGGCCGAAGCCTCCCGTTAAAAATTACTTTTATTTCAATTACTTACGTAATTATCAGTTGGCTTCGCCGATTTTGGTATTAAACCAGAATCCGCCGCCGTGTTTCCAATCCTTGCCGTCGTCGTTGCTGCTTTCAAGGTCAGAAACGAGGACGTCAACGCCTGGATTTTTGGTCAAGGCAGAAAGCTCCGCGCTCGTGCTGAAGGTCTGGATGAAGACATCACCCCAGAAGTTCGCCGCGTTGCTGCCGCGGAGGTACGAACCGCGGTACACAACGGCTGTATTTTCTGGAGCTCCCGGAGGATCAAGGAACACGACGTAGAAAATCGCACGGCCGTGGTTGTGCACCGTTTTGAAGCCGTGGGCAGTCATTTCAATCAGGCCGCTACGCAGGACAACCTTGCCCTCGCCGCGCGCTGGTACTTCTAATGTTGCATCCCGCAAAACCATCTCGCCAGACGGCATCTTGTAGAATACGCCCCCTTGCGCAACGACACTGCCTTCAGCCGGTGGGGTGGCCATGGCCTGAGATCCTGCAACCGCAAAAAAAGCGATCACCGCAAATGCAAAACTTTTGAAAATTCTGAGTTTCATGAAGAATCCTCCTTTGAAAAAGAGTTAGACAAATTCGGTTGCCTTGTCTATAAAAAACCGGATCTGTCTAACAAATTTTAATGAATATTAGACAGACGGAGGGTCGCCCGTTGGAACATTTCAACATCAAAGCCGTCGTGAAATTTTCGGGTATCAATGCCCATACCCTGCGTGCTTGGGAGAGGCGTTACGGGGTCATCAAGCCAGTTCGGGGGACCAGCGGCCGGCGGATGTACAGCGTTCAAGAGGCAGAACGCCTCAGGATCCTCGGCCAACTCGTCACCCATGGCCATACAATCAGCAACTTGGCGCGCATGAGCGAGGAAGACCTTCGTTCTCTCCTCTGGCGACTCGGCAAGGTTCCATCAGACGAGCAAAAGTCCGTGGCCAGTAAAACTCGAAGGCTGGTCACGACGCCTGAGGCCATTTCCGAAAGTTGCGCTCGAGTTCTTGATGTCTTGTCTAACTTTGAATTGGAAAAGCTTCACGCCGAGCTCCTCCGGGCCAAGGCCCAGCACAGTGCCAGGTCCTTTGTCCTCGATGTGGCCTTACCCCTCGTTGTGATGGTCGGAGAGCGCGTGTTGGCGGGAAAGCTCTCTATCGCCCAGGAGCATGCCTTTTCAGCGATCTTGAAGTTGCAGCTGGGCGAAATTATTTTTTCCCTGCGAAACGGCGGCGGTCTTTCAGACGCGTCAACCGGTGGTGATTATACCGTGACTTTGGCGACTCAAGATGGGGACCTGCACGAGTTTGGCATCCTCATGAGTGCCGTTTTATGTTCTGCCTACGGGGTTCGATGTCAGTACCTGGGACCTAACTTGCCCGCAAAACCCTTGGCTGAAGCCGCCGGGATCCTGCGAAGTTCGGCAGTTCTTGTCGGACGGACGGCCGTGTTGAGCCGCAATATGAAAGGCTCGGAACAAGCAGAATACCTGCGTGAACTTGACCGCTTGATGCCCGCTGGGATTGAGCTGTGGGTTGGTGGGGCCCTGGAATGCGACCTCAGGCAAGTGGCAGCGGCGGATGACGAAACCAGGGTGATCAGGTATATCCGGAGCCTGCAGGACCTCGACGGCCACCTGCAGAAGCTCAATAATTGTTCGCAGGCAGTCAAAGGCAAACTCGCGGAGTTGATGTGAATTCTGAAAACAAACTCGAAGCCCATTTATTCGTCTGCACCAATCAAAAGGGCACTGGCGAGAATTGCGGCAGTAAGGATTCCCAGAAACTGCGTGACGGCCTGAAAAATTGGGCCAAGGAAACCCATCCGGAATGGAAGGGTCGCGTCCGCGTCAATTCGTCTGGTTGCCTGGGCCATTGCAAGCGCGGGATCACCGCAGTTCTTTACCCGGAAGGTCGCTGGTTCACCCAGCTCAAGCAGGACGACCACGCGCTGCTTGCCCAGGCTCTGACCGATGCTGTGACGGTGGGTTCCAATGGCGGATGATCCTCGAAACAATCTTCGCAACGATCATTGGGACGAGATTCAAAACGACGTTTTCCTATTGCACTTTGGTGGTCCAACGTCGAGTGCAGAAGTCGAACCTTTTTTGACCGAACTTTTTGAAGATCCCTTTATCCTGCGCGTTTTACTTCCAGAGTTTTTGCGCAAAATGCTTGGCCGATTTATTGCGCGCCGCCGCGTGCCCAAGTCTGACGCGCAGTACCGCGCCATTGGCTATTCGCCGATCAATCGATATACGGAAATCCAGGCGCAACTGCTGGAAAAAAAATTACGCGAAATCCGCCCCAAGACGCGAGTTCACGTGATCAACCGCTATACGGCACCGCGTGCCGGTGAAGTCGTTCGTCATTTTGATCCCCGGGAATCCCGGCGGGTTTTTTTGCTGACGCTTTATCCGCATTTTTCCCATGCAACGGCCGGCAGTTCCATGTTCGATTTTGACAAGGCATGGCGCCTTTGTCACGGGGACGAACATGAGGGACGAATGGCGATGACCCGCATTGCGTCCTGGTGGTTTCAGCGTGATTATCTGGATTATTCCTGGGACCTTTTGAAGGCCTCAATGGAGCCAGCTTTGGCGGCGGCAAAAAAATCTGACAACAAGCGCATTACCGTTCTTTTTTCCGCCCACGGATTGCCAGCAAAATACATCCGCCGTGCGGATCCCTATCCTCACGAAATCCGCGCCCACTTTGCTGAATTGCGCGCGCGAACCTTGAAGTGGGTCCCTCGCGATGTCGACGTGGCCTTTGAGCTTTCTTTTCAGTCGCGAGTCGGTCCGGTGGAATGGTTGAAGCCCTATACGGAAGAAATGATTGGCCGCCTTGGTCGCGAGCGCGGCGGACAGCTGGTCATGGTGCCGGTGAGTTTTGTTTCAGATCACATTGAAACCCTCTATGAAATGGATGTGACCTACAAGGCCGATGCCGCAAAGGCTGGCTTTTCGGGCTGGCATCGTGTTGGGGTGCCAAACGCCGACGAGCGTCTGGCGCATTGTCTGCGTCAGACGCTCGTTGATTATGGATTCTGACCGATTCTAAAGAATTCCCGATACAAAAACCTTATGCGGCATTGTTTCGTCTCCTTCGCTTGCCTCCCGTCACCATGTTGACGGCGTCGCGCCGGAGCAGATCCGACACTGCCTCGCCCTCCAGAAACACACCGTGGCAGCACGGGCAGACGTGCATATGCGCCGTCTCCAATGTCACCTCGATGGTGTCTTCTCCGCAGGCAGTGCAGTGACCGACGTGATTGTGCATCTCACGCCTGTGCTCCACCTGGCGCCGTTTTTCATCCATCTCGTGGATGAGCTCGCGGTCGCGCTGAAAGAAGTACACATTCTCGTTATACGTCAGCGGTTTCTTCATACTGTGCGATGCCTCCTTTAAAGAGGACCCGGAAGCCTTTGTCCGATTGTGGCAGGTGCAAAAACCCACCCGACCGGGGCAAACCGAACCTCGATATAGAATCATTCGGTGGTTTTTTAAAAACCATTAATAAATATAAAAAAATACAATAAAATTAGTTACTTACGAGTTCAATGCACCCGTCCGCTTGCCTTCGCAACCCCGTCATCCTGAGCGAAAGCGAAGGATCCTTCCCGTTTAAGATTTTCGGCTGAATTTCCGAAAAGACCCCAAAGTTTCGTTGCGGAGGGCGCGACAATTGGAAAATCATGGTCAAAAGGTTCGTGATCATTTGGGCAGTCCGTTGGGCTTCCATATCAAATGCTTGGTGATGCTTTCCATCACGGCGGCAGCCTTAGCTGGTTGCTCTGCCGGCAAGTCAAAAGAAAAATCGACAGGGCAGGCCGACGCAAATCCTGTTCAGGTGGTTGACTCGCCGATGGCGGGACGAAATGTGGTGACCATTGGTGAGAACAACGTCGAAGCCGTGGCGCAGTATCAGAAAGACCTGGAGGCGTCGGTCTCAAAGCTAATCCAAGAGAAGCCCGCGGGAAAGTTCTCCTCGAAGGAGATTCGTGATCGACTTGTCGGTTTACCCGAGACGTTTGGTCTGGCCTCGCCCGATGAAAATGCCCAAGTTGCGTCTCTCATTGATGATGGACCGGTTGTCTCGAAACGCTTGGATACTGCCACAATTGAGGCACCACCATGCATTGATTGCGAAGCAAGCCAGCCGCCCCCCGCTTGGGCAGGTGTCGTTGTTGACTGGTGGTTCAAACTGGTCGAAGAACTGAACAAAGACAAACTGGACCCTGTGGTCGGTCCCGTTGCGCCTGCGCAGCCCGCAGTCCCTGCGGCAAGGCACCCAATTGTAATCAATGGTGGTGATATTGGCGTTGGCGGAAAACCGGCCCAGCCATTTCAATTTTGTGTTCAGTTTGGAATCGGAGGCCGATGCTGCAATGTTGCCAATGGGGCAGGCGCACTTGCCGACGTGTGCACGGTTTACTTCAGAGTTCCCACCGCCCGGCCGGGAGTGTTCTTCTTTGGGAATTGCCAATGGACGCGCGGGGGCGGCATCGTTGGCTGCCCCGACAGTCGCTATTGGAGAGGGTGGTCTTGCCGACCGCGCGATCCAAATGCGTGCTGAAATCGTCTCTAAAAATTATTCTTGGGTTTCAGCCCAAGCCAGAAGGCCGAGGGCGATGTCCTTGACCTGAGTGGCCGGGACGCCTTTGCCGAGGGCTTCTTCGACGAGATCCATGAAGCCTTCTGCGCGGTCGCAGTAATCTTCCAGCTCGATGGATTCATCGACGCGGTTTAAGATGGTGTCGGGATCAGCAGGTCCAAAAACCTTGCTCCACCAAAGTTCCGGTTGATCCATGACCCTGTTCTCCTGCAAAAAGTGAACTGTGAAACTATCTGATCGATTCGCTGCTGCCTACTGAAATTGTTGGAAAAAATTCTTTTTTATTGATGCTTAATTTGTTGGCACATCGACACGAGTTTGACGGTTTGGCGGCGGCCCCCTCCTCTCTTTGGCCTGCTTTTGAGATTGGTGACGCAGCGGCGCTGAATGATTTTTTGAGAAATCCGGACTCAAACTTAAAATCCCTTCTGGTTGATTTTGCTCAAAGCCGCGGCAATTACGAGGCCCGGATTTTCGACGAAGGTGTCCTTCCGGTGCGCAAAAAATCCCTTCACGACCTGTTCAATGTCTTGGCCTGGCGCACCTTTCCCCGCGCCAAGGCGGCAATCAACCGCATCCACAAGGATGCCATGGCCACGGAACTGCCGGGAAAACGTGGCCGCTGCCGGGATTTTCTCACCCTTGTTGATGAGGCCGGCGTTGTTGTTTTAGTGCAGGATCAAAAATCCGCAGAGCACATGGCAGCCGAAATCCGCAGGGTTCGTCAGGGCGATCCCGCCGACTACCCGGAGGAAATCCGGCATCTCATGGCGATCACTCGGGCTCAATTGACGGTTTTTGGTCACGCCCTATTTGAGTCACTCGTGCTGCGTCCAGAGACCCTGTCCAAAGTCGGTGCCTTCGCCCTTGTTTTGCCTCGAGAGGGCTCGGAAACTGCAGACGGGATGTTGGCAGAGTATCTTGACTCAAAAGCCCTCGGCCTTCATCCGGCGCTTTTTCCCTCTCTGCGATTGGATATCGTGTTTAAATTGTTTCTCGAAGGACGGAAAATCCATAATTCACCGGGCTGAACGATGCGCAACCTTTCGATCTGGCAGAAATCTCCGGGAACATGGCAGCCCATTCCCATGGCCCAGAATCCGGTCATCGTAAAACGATCGGATTGGGATCCGATGGTGCAAGATGCGCGAATGGTTTTGTCGTGTTTTCCACAGACCCTCGCCTGGATTCAGCGCAAAGAAAATCAAAGCCTTTGGCAGATTCTTTTTGGCGGGATGACAGGAATCGAGGCCGATGCGGCGCGCCGCAATCCGGCTGAAACTTGGGGACACGCCACGATCCGTTTCGACTTGTTTTGGCACGGCGCTGAATTGAAACTGATCGAGGCCAATTGCACCATTCCAGCGATGCAGGCCTATAGCGACATGGTGCTCGCGGCGTGGTCTGAATCCCGCGGGTTTGCCGTTCCTCCGCGCGGCAACAGTGACGATTTGCTGGACAGCCTTCTGGCACTCTATCGCCGTGATGGTGGCCAAGCGCAGCGCCCGCGCCTTGCGATTCTGCACCGTGAAGGTGATGCCCAACTCGCTGAACTGGAATATTTGGCGCAGCATTGGCAGGACCGGGTCGAAGCGGTCCGGGTTACCCCGTCCCAATGGGCGGAACAGTCCTTCGATCTTGTTTACCGTCATGTATTTGCGTCACGACTATCGCAGGAACCAAAATTACTGACGGCGCTTCATGATTCCCGGCGTTCAAGGATTTATAATCCGGTCAGCGCGCATTATGAAGTGAAGGCGTTTCTGGCCATGGTATCCGTGGTCGCCAGCAACGACCAACTTGCAGCCACCGTTGGCCTTTCTGCTGATCAACGTGAGGCAACCCGACGGCGCGTTCCATGGACGCGGATTATTCCGTCGGAGAAATATCAAATGAACGTGGTGCGCGAGGCATTCAGCTCCAGGACAGATATTGATTTTGCTAGCGATTCTGACTTTGATTCTGACTCTGATTTTAACTTTGCCGGCCACTGCGACGATTACGTGATCAAAAACTCATTGGGCTACGGTGGTCATCTTGTTTTTGTCGGCAGCGAATGGCATCAGGACGCCACGCAAGCTCGACTTAAAGGTCTTCTGAAAATAAATAGCCAGGTGAGTCCCGCACTTTTTTGGCGTTGGGTCAGGACAGAATCACAGGACACTTGGGTGATTCAGCAGCGGATGTCCGGACGACGCCATAAAAGCAAGGTTCTGATCGAGGGTCGCGAACTTGCCGAAATTGATGGCTATGCTGATGCATCTGTGTTTTTGAATACAGGAACGGAGCCTCTTTGTGGGGGCGGCGTCTCGCGATTTGCATCGGGGCCTGTGGTCAATATCGGTACGGGCGGCGGGCTTGCGCCGTTCATTGTTGAATCATGAACGAACAGGGTATTATGGCGAAACTATATTTCCGCTATGGCGCAGTCGGCAGTGCAAAGACCCTCAACCTGCTTGCTGTGGCCCATAATTACCGCCAGCAAAACAAACGGATTTTAATCTTGAAGCCTGCTTTGGATACCAGGTTTGGCGCCAATCAAGTCCGGTCGCGTGCTGGTTTGGAGCAAGAAGCCGATATTGTGCTCGGTTCCCACGACATGATCGACGAAACAACACTCGCCGGGGTTGACTGCCTGCTCGTCGACGAGTGTCAGTTTTTGGAATCCAGGGTGATTGATCAGTTGCGTTTCATCACGACGGAATATCGTGTTCCTGTTATCTGTTATGGCCTGCGTACTGATTTTAAAAGGCGGCTTTTTTCAGGCAGCCAAAGGCTTCTTGAACTGGCTGACGCGATCGAAGAAGTCAAAACAACTTGTGCCTTCTGCAACAAAAAGGCCGTCTACAATTTAAAAATGGTGGATGGTTTTGCAGTAGGTCCAGATTCCCAGGGGCCGGTTGTGGAACTTGGCTGTGAAGAAAAGTACCTGCCCTCCTGTGCCGGTTGTTACGACGCGAAAATTTTAGAGTCCGCCTCCAGATGAATCCGCAAGGTCGCATTTCCCTGCCCGTGGATGCTTGCTTGCCTGAGATCAAGCAGGCTCTTTTGGAGTCCAACACGCTTATCGTCCAGGCTACGCCCGGCAGCGGCAAAACAACGCGTGTTCCGCCGGCGCTGTTGGAGGTTGTACCTCCAAGATCTCAAATTATTGTTCTTGAACCCAGGCGCCTTGCGGCCCGGCTCGCAGCCCAACGCGTTGCGTTTGAGTGCGGAGAGCCTTGCGGCAAAACGATCGGGTATCACATTCGCTTTGAACAGGAATTTAGCGTGGAAACGCGCGTCCTGTTTATGACTGAGGGAATGTTGCTCCGATACTTGATCGCTGATCCGGATCTGAAAAAGGCCGGAGCTGTAATTCTTGATGAATTCCATGAACGCCACATGCACACCGATGTTGCCCTGGCGACCATCCGCAGGTTGCAGGCGACTTCGCGCCCGGACTTGAAGCTGATTGTTATGTCGGCCACACTCGACACGGCCCGCCTTTCGGAAAAGCTCGGTGCGCCGCCTTTGGTTTCGACGTCGGCAGTGAATCATGCGATGACCGTGATCCATGAGGTTAGCGCGACGCAGTCGGAATCGGTCGAGATGTTCGCGGCGCGCATCAATGAGCGTGTCGCGGCCGCGCTTTTATCTGGCAAAAAATCCCTGGCGGAATCTGGCATTATTCCTGGTCATGCACTGGTTTTTTTGCCGGGCGCTCCGGAGATTGATCGTTGTGCTGATCACCTGGCACGGACAGGTCAATTTCAAGATGAACTGATTTGCAAACTGCACGGATCTCTTTCGCCGCAGGATCAACGCACGGTTTTTGAACCGTCGACGCGTCCAAAAATAATCCTGGCCACCAACATCGCCGAAAGCTCGCTCACGATTGAGGGGGTGAACCTCGTCGTCGATGCCGGTCTGGCCAAGGTGCCCTCCTTTTCCAGTTGGGCGGGATTGCCAACCTTGAAGCTGCAGCGCGTCAGTCAGGCCTCATGCATCCAACGGGCCGGACGCGCGGCCCGACGCGGACCGGGGACCGTCGTGCGCTTGTATTCTGAATCAGATTTTCGCAGCCGTGCCAGTTTTGAAATCCCTGAAATCTTGCGCCTTGATTTGAGTCAGACCCTTTTGGAAGTGGCCTGTGTTGTTGATGTTCCTGACACCAGGCTTTCGATTAAGGATGACATCAAACCAGCCCTTGATGTTGTGCGTGAACTTCCGTGGGTGGATCCTCCTGAACCCGTGCGCTTTGCTGGTAGTGCTGCCCTTTTGCGTTCTTTGGGCGCTGTGGACGCAGTCGGCCACGTGACCGGAATTGGTCGCGAAATGGCCCGCTATCCCCTGCATCCCCGGCTGGCCAGGATTGTCCAAGAGGGCAAACGTTTAAATGCCCTCGCTCATGCTGTGACCTTTGCGGCTCGCGTCAGTGAAGAGGCCCAGTCAGGTAAGACGACCGGGTTTGGATTTAATCAGACGTTTTCCCAGATTTCCCGAATTGCCGGCGAGAAAAACCTTGAGCCGGCAGACTTGACGGCGACAGGAAAATCGTCCGCCCAAATGACGGCATTGATGCTTGCTGGATACGCCGACCGCGTCGCGCGCCTGGAGGCAGCAGGATCGTATCGCCTGGTTGACGGCCGGACCGTTGCTTTGCGCAAATCAGATTCTGCATTACCGGAGTGGCTTTGTTTGATCGATGCCGACGTCAGCGCCGCAGACCCTTCCCGGATCATGGCAAGAAATTGGATGGCGCTGGATTTGACACCAGATTTTTCGGCGTTGAAGGCTGTGGATTCCATGTGGAGAGAAGGTCCAGAAGTTGAATGGGATACCGGCCAAAGTGGCTCTGGTGGCCGAGTGCGTGGTTTCGCTCGAGTCCGTTTTGGAGCCCTGGTCCTTAAAGAAACTTCGGCCCCGGTTGACCCGGAATTGGCCGGGGTGCGCCTGCGCGAAGAGCTTCGCAAGGCGTGGCCCAAACCGTTTGAAGATGATTCCGAGTTGCACGGCTGGCAGCAGCGCCTTCTTGTTTTTGCCGGTGCGATGAATGAAGACCCAATCATCGACTTGTGTGGGGCGGACTTTGATTTTTTGCTGGATGCGATGGCTGAAGGTAAAGCCTCCTTTGCCGAAATTACCGCGCGGCCACTGCGGGCCTACATCGAAGACCTTCTTGGCTATGCAGACGCGGCAAAAATCAACGCCGCTTGTCCCGATCAAATGAAGTTGGCATCGGGGCGCATGGCTCCCATTCATTACCGTTCCGGGCAGCCGCCGTGGGTGGAAGGCAAAATGCAGGAATTTTTTGGCACTCAAAACTTACCGCGCCTGGTGCAAGGCCGCGTGGCGATGGTGGTTCATTTACTGGCGCCCAACAACCGGCCCGTTCAAGTCACTGGCGATCTGGCAGGATTCTGGAAAAACCACTACCCGGCATTGCGCCGGGAGTTGTCACGGGACTATCCACGTCATTTCTGGCCCGAGGATCCATTGACGGCCGAGGCCAAGATTCACTTAAAGCAGCGCCGCAATCTCTGATTTCAAAGCCTCCGGGGTCGTTGCGGATGCATAACGCTTCACGACCTCGCCCTCTTTATTGACCAAAAACTTGGTGAAGTTCCACTTGATGCCCTCAGTGCCAAGGATGCCAGGCTCTGCTTTTTTCAAATGTGCATAAAGCGGATGGGTTGCAGGTCCGTTGACATCAACTTTCGCAAAAACTGGAAACGTAACGTTGTAGGTCAGCGAACAGAATTCCTTAATTTCTTTTTCAGTACCAGGCTCTTGTGAGCCAAATTGATTGCATGGAAAGCCGAGCACTTCGAGGCCTTTTTTGTTGAAATGCTCATAGAGTTCTTCAAGTCCCTTGTACTGAGGCGTAAAGCCACACTTGCTCGCCACGTTGACGATGAGCAGGACCTTGCCTTTGAATTGGGCAAGGGTGATTTCCTTGCCGTCGATGGTCTTAACCGGAATGTTGTAAATTGATTCCTGAGTTGATTCATGGCCGGATTTTGTCATGGCTTGCGTCTCCTGAAAGTTCATTCATGGTATTCTTGTTCCAGTTCTACGGATGGGCAAGGGGATTCGAGATTGCGGACTTTGATTTCTGCATGGTTGCTGTCCTCGGTCAAAATCCTGGCCGGTTTGTTTTGTCGTTTCGAAGTCCGGTGGATTGGAAACAAGATCACATCCAGTCAGGTCCGGGATGTCAGGCTTGTCATTGTCTTGAATCACACGAGCTTGTTTGAACCGATTTATATGGGTGGTCTGCCGTGGGCCTTTGTCTGGTCTCTCGCCAAGGGTGCGACTTTTCCCGCCGCAGATATCACTTTTAATCGCCCCCTTTTGGGAAAATTTTTTCGCTTCCTTGTCCCTAGTGTTGTTTCCATCACACGCAATCGCGACGGCACGTGGACCGATTTTTTGAAGACGTGCAATCCCGAGTCCGTGATCTTGATCGCGCCAGAGGGCCGCATGAAGCGTCCCGATGGGCTGGACAAGCACGGGCAGCCGATGACCGTGCGCGGTGGCGTGGCAGACATTTTGGCCGGGATGGCATGGGATGGATTGGTTATGCTCGTTTACAGCGGGGGCCTTCATCACATTCATTCGCCGGGGCAGCGCTTTCCAAGGCTCTTTCAAACGGCCAGGGTAAATTTTGAAGTGATGGATTTGCAGGACTACCGAAAGGCGATGGGACTTTCTGGGGGCGCTCCGGCAAATTTGAGCGAGGACGAATATCGTTCGTTCAAAAAACGTGTGGTGGCCGACCTGGAGCGACGTCGTGATTCTAACTGTCCGATCTAATTGAATTATTATGTCTATCATCAAGTCCGTTCTATTTGAGTCCGATAAGGGGCTCTCAGGAGGCCTGGATGTTTTCGCTCGCTAAGAAAAAGTCTTTTTCTATCGGTGCGGTGCTGTTCGCTGTGATGGCCGCTTTGGCCGCCTGCTCGGACAGTTCCTTCAAAGCAGGCTCGAAACAGAACCCGGCCCGGAGTGCCAACGGATTGCCTTTGCCTGTCCCTGGCTCTGTCCCTTCAAACTCTCCCAATCCAATTATTGACATGACGGAGGGAGGAATCAGGAATCGGAACATCAAAAGCATTTATTTCAGTGGCAACGGTCCAGGTTCGTGCGGCGGCGCTGACAATTGCGTCCCGGGGGCTCCTGCCTGCATTGCGCCGGCCGTTAAACTTGAGTCGGCTGCCATGCAAGGCGACTGCTTTGCATGCGCATCGTTTCCCGGCAAGTGCCAGTACTGGAGCAAGGATCACTTTTGCAACGGAAACAGGGCGGTCTGCTCCGACGTCAGTCAGACCGTCTCAGATGTGACCTTGCAGCTGCACTTGACGTTCGAGGCGGCGTGCCCAACCCCAGGATTCGTCCCTTCCGGTCCGGCCGGCGGTAATTACCACGTCCTTGGTTTGGTGGGGCTGCGTGCTGACAACAACACGAACACGACGTTCTCAACGGTCAGGCTATGCAAACGGACAAAGCCAGCTAAGCAAGTGAAGTCTGGCGATTACCTAGTGACCGATATCAAGTTCATGACTCCTGGCCAGCGTCTAGAAACGCCGCCTCCTGAGGCCCAGCGCTGTCCAGCCAGCGATCCGGCTGGTGCCTTCAAATGGGCCGAGGTTGGCGTCATCCCCGATTGCGGGATCAGTCCTGTCCCGCGCGTGACTCCAGAGGGTGAAAAAGGTGTGTGCTCTGGCTTTCTGGCTGTCTGTCAAAAAACCGAACGAATTCCGTAACTAACCGAAATTTTGACCCCACTCATAAGAATGTTTGCATTGATTTTCTCCCGCTCCTTGCATAGGGCTTAGGGTCTTGATGGACCGTATCAACCCCGTTTGAGGAGAATCCCTGATGAAAATGATTAAAGCAGGCTTCATGGCTGCCGCTCTCTTGGCGATTTCCGCCTGTGGCAACCAGGACACGCTGACGGTTTCCAAACTTGCTGGTGCCGGATCCGCCGGGTCTTTCGATGCTTCCAAACTGCCGTCGGCCGCTATCGTGCGCGTGCCGGTTGACGCTAGCGGCAATCAGATTGCCGACCAGGCTGAGCTTCGCGTTGTTGATGCAAACGCATCGGTTGAAGTGAAGGATGGCACTGCGGCGGCTCAAGTGTTCGAGAACGCTGTGGCACCCAAGAATGTCGTTGAAAATGTTGTTGTTGACGAACTCGACCGCGATACAGCGACGGAATCATGGGGCTGGCGTCGCCGGGCCTACCGTTGTTCGGTTGGTTGCGGTGTTGTTTACAGCCCGACCTACTACATTGGTCCCGTTGCCTACACCTATGCAGCGCCAGTTTACTACTACACCCCGGTTGTGGTTCAGCCGATTTATGCAACGGTAGTTGTGGGCTACACCTACTACTACTACCCGCGCATGGCTGGCACGGTTACCTACATTTACTAGTCTGCATTGCAAGGCCGCCGTCCAGAGGAAGTTACCTCAGGATGGCGGTCTTATTTTTTTCCGAGCCGTTCGAGCGCGTGTCCTGGGCTGCCCATGATGTTGTAGCCGCAGTCGACATGAAGTGTTTCTCCTGTCACCGATGAAGCCCAATCACTCAATAGCATTGCCGTGCTGCGGCCAACGTCATCGTTGGTCACGTTGCGACCAAGTGGCGCGATCGCCGCATTCATTCCAAGCATTGAAGAGAAATCACCGACGGCAGATGCAGCCAGGGTTTTTACGGGGCCAGCACTTAGGGCGTTGACACGAATATTTTTCGGCCCCAGGTCGTGGGCAATGTATCTGACCGAGGCTTCAAGGGCTGCCTTGCAGACACCCATCATGTTGTAACCGGCCAAAACCTTTTCAGCTCCAAAGTAAGTCATGGTCACCATGCTGCCGCCGTTGGTCATCAGTTCGCTGGCCGCACGAGCTGTTGCAATGAAGCTGTAGACGCTGATGTCCATCGCCGTGAGAAAGCCGGCACGAGATGCCGCCACCGTTTGGCAACGGATGTCCTCGACCGGCGCGAAGGCCACCGAGTGAACGAAGAAATCAATGGAACCAAAGGCCTCGCCAACTTTGTTGAAGAAGCCAACAATGTCGTCGTTGGAAGACACGTCGCAGGGGGCGACGAGCTTTGTGTTTAGGCCGTCAGTCACCTGCCGCACGCGTTTTTCGTTGCGATCGCGACCGTCCTTGTCCGGCAAATGGGAGAAAGCCAGCTCGGCACCCTGTGCGCTCAAGAATGAGGCGACTCCAGAGGCCAAAGAGCGCTCGTTGGCGACGCCCATGATAACGCCTTTTTTTCCGGCAAATAGTTTGGATTGATTGGGCATGGAATCTCCTGCGGGTGTCATCAGGTACCGGAATCGTCAGAGTTCGTGGAAACGAGGGCGAGAATACCGTAGGATGTGGTCTGGACTCAACTGGGGAACGCGAGGATTTAAGCTTTTGGACCGTCAAGGCCTTGCCATTAAAGCAGTGAAAACCGGCCTGGTGGTGAATCTGGTGCTGGTTCTTGTGAAACTCGCCGCTGGAATTCTTGGACATTCCTATGCTTTGGTGGCTGATGCCGTTGAGTCGTCTTTGGACGTTTTTTCATCGATCGTGGTCTGGGCCGGGGTCAGAATATCAAATCGCCCGGCAAGTGAAGATTTTCCCTACGGGTTTGGCAAGGCCGATGCCCTTGCGGCGGCCGTGGTGTCATTCATGCTGCTTGGTGCCAGTGTTGGCATTGCCGTTGCTGCAATTCACGAAATTTTGACCCCGCACCACCTGCCTTCGCCATTTACTCTGGCCGTCATCCCGGGCGTGATTCTGGTCAAAGAATTATTATTCAGACGGGTCCTTCAGGTCGGTGAACAAACAGGCAGTGGTGCAGTCAATGCCGATGCCTGGCACCACCGCAGCGATGCCATCACTTCTGGGGCTGCCTTTGTGGGTATTGGCATCGCCCTTGTTGGTGGACCGGGGTGGGAGTCTGCAGACGACTGGGCAGCCCTGCTTGCCGCCGGGATCATCGCCATGAACGGGGCGATATTATTACGCGGCGTGGTCAATGATTTGATGGACCGCATGCCTTCCAATGAACTTGTTGCCGACGTAGATTCGGCGGCGCGATCGGTCGAGGGAGTTCATCACACCGAAAAAATGGCAATCCGGCGCCACGGTGCAGATTACTACGTTGATCTTCATGTCCAGGCCAATCCATTGCTCACCCTGCATGATGCACACATCTTGAGCGGCAAGGTAAAGGGTGCGATTCGCTCGAAAGTTCCGCGAGTTGCAAACGTGTTGATTCACATGGAACCATTTGAGGGCTGACTTACAATGCTTTGGACAACATGGATTTCGTTGGGTGGCCTCATGGGAATGACCGGTGTTGCTGCGGGTGCTTTCGGTGCCCATGCACTCAAGACCCGTGTGGATGCTGATTTGCTGATCGTGTTTGAAACGGCATCGCGTTACCAGATGTACCATGCCATGGCCGTCGTTTGTCTTGGTTTGCTGGCGAGCCGGATCGATCAGTCCATGATTCAAGTTTCTGGCTTTTCATTTCTTGCCGGGACTATAATTTTTTCTGGCAGCCTCTATGCGCTTGTGTTGACCGGCAACCGCAGTTTGGGGGCGATCACTCCGATTGGGGGCGCACTGCTCATTTTTGGTTGGTTGATGCTGGCCGTGGTAGCCATGCGGGCTTCCTTCGGCCAATAGGTTGCGCGGTCAAAAAACGGGGCAGCATGCTGATGATGAGCAGGGCGGCAACGGCCGACAGTGCGGGAATGGGATATCCTTTCAGGGCGCGGTCATAATGCGCTGCGATAATGTTGCCCAGTGAGGCCCGCGGCTCCTGAATTCCCAATCCCAAATATCCAAGGGTGGCTTCGATGGCCAGACTGGTCTGAATGGTCAGGCCAAAGAGTTGCAGGATCGACTGGCGCCACCCTTGCTGCATTCCAAGCTGAAGGGCCCGGCGTCGCGCGGAACCTCCCATCGCATGGTGGGCATCCCAGTAGCCAAGATGGCGATCCCGCTCCCAGCAATTGACCAGGTGATCCAAGGCGCCTGCAGTTGCTGTCATTCCGATCACGAGAAGAACAAATTCAAAACGCTGCTGACCGCCGGCTAGTAGGAGAACTGCGAAGGCGAGAAGTCCTGCCGGAAGACTGCGGATCACCGCAGTCCCGGTAATCAAAGGAAGCGGAAACCTACGCGGCAACCAGACTAAAAAGAAAATCCCGGCGATCACAAATCCAATGGTGACCGTGGCCATGACTGGCAGGCTTGCCTCGATGATCGCAGCGGCAATGCGTGCCAGCAAATCGCGTCCAAGGTAGTCGGTTCCCAGCCAATGCGTCGCACTAGGTGCGAGGTAGGCCTCGCCGAGATCAATCTGGGAAATGGGGGAATCCATTCAGACGTACCCCGTAAGTTTTTTGCCGAGGTTTTTGTTGGCGAAGTAAATCGTAAGATTGATCAGGCCATAAATAAAAAACAGCACAGCAATGGACTTTGCAGCCGATTCAACATCACGTGTTTTTGCATACTCCCACGACCAGAATCCCAGCCCTGGAGCATTGAAGATGGATTCAATGATAATCAATTCCGAAAAGACCATCGGCAAGCAATCGGAAGCCGACTGCAGCAGAATTCTGCTGGCGACCATCGGCGCCAAACGGCTCCGGATATTTTTACCAAAGGCTCGATCAACCCTGACAAACGGTTTTTCCGACCAAAAAGACCATTCGCTGCGGCTCTGGGTGATGATCCGTCCTAAAAGTCCGCTACCAATAAAAAGAAGGAGGGCCGGTGCGATGCTGGCTATTGCGATATCCGACAGGCCCGAGAATTCAAAAACAGGAAAAATTAAATTGATCCGCGCCGCAGCCCACGCCGAAAAAATCGCAAGCGGTGCGAGGGCCAGGGAGGGAACAATAAAGGGAATGGCAGATGATTCAGATTTGACTCGACGAACGGGTTTGTCGTCAGGATTGCGACCATTCTGACCGTGAATGAAAATCCCAACCAAGGTCGCAGCCAAAGTAAAAACAGCAAGCCAGCCCAAAATTAATGCCGTCGTCAGCGCACCATCAAGAACAAAGCCTTGTGCCCATTCAGTGATCTTGTTGGCAGCGGTTTCGATCATTTTGTGCCCGCGAAAACCTGCGTAGCATGAATCGCGCGGTGCCATCCCGCCAGGTGAAGTTCGCGATCCGCGAAATGTTTCGGTTCAAAAATCCGGTCTGAAATGCGGGCTTGTTCCAGTTGATTGATGCTGCCGTAGATTCCGGCTCCAAGTGCGGCGAACATTGCCGCACCAAATGCCGTAGTCTCCAAATTCCGGGGCCGGTCCACCCTCGTATCCGTATAGTCGGCTTGCATTTGCATGAGCAAGTTGTTGGCGGCGGCGCCGCCATCGGCACGCACAATTCCAATGGGCATTCCAAGGTCTTCGCCCATGGCGGAGAGCAAATCGGTGACTTGAAAGGCAATGCTTTCAAGGGCGGCCCGCACGAGTTGAGCCGTCGTGGTGCCCCGGGTTAACCCGAAGAATGCACCGCGTGCCTGGGCGTCCCACCAGGGAGCCCCAAGCCCAACCATGGCGGGAACAAAGTAAACACTGGGCGCGGCGGTTGCGTTTTGCGAGAAGGCCTCTGATGCCGCAGCGCTCGGGACGAATTTTAATTGATCACGCAAAAACTGAATGGCAGCCCCGGCAACGAAGGCCGAGCCCTCAAGGGCGTACGTCAGTTTTCCGTTCAACGACCATGCCACCGTCGTCAGCATTCCGGCAGACGACGATTTTGGTTGGTCTCCCGTGTTCAATAAAAGAAATGCCCCCGTGCCATAAGTGCATTTGGCTTGCCCGGGGCTGAAACAGGCTTGTCCGGCAAGGGCTGCTTGTTGGTCCCCCAAAATACCAGAGATGGGAATTCCATCCGGCAAAAAATCAAGGCCCGACGTTTTTCCAAAAACGCCGGCGCTATCTTTTATTTCTGGCAGGCAGCCTCTCGACGGAATCTTGAACTCTTCCAGCAGGGCGTCGTCCCACGAACCGTTAACCAGATTATACAGCATGGTGCGAGACGCATTGCTTGGTTCGGTTGCGTAGGCAACGCCGTTGGTCAGGCGGTGAAGCAAATAAGTGTCGATGGTTCCAAAGGCAAGGCTGCCGGATTTTGCAGCGGATTTAACAGCAGCGCTATTTTCCAATAGCCATTCCATTTTTGATGCCGAGAAATATGGGTCCAGGACCAGGCCGGTTTTCTTGCGAATTTCACTTTCCAGGCCTCGCTTGCGGCGGGCATCACAGGCGGCCGCGGTGCGCCGGCATTGCCAGACGATCGCATTGGCCAGTGGCTTGCCGGATTTCCGGTCAAAGGCAACAACCGTTTCACGCTGGTTGCTGATCCCGATGGCTTTTATTTTCGAAACATCAAAATCCCGTTCGTTGCCGGCTGCGGCGCGAAGGGCATTCTGGCAGGCCTCGCGCATGGAGGCCCAGATATCCACAGCATCGTGCTCGACCCAGCCTTCCTTTGGATAGTGCTGCGGGAAATCCACTGTCGACCTGCCGATCAGCACCGGGTTTGCCGGATTGCCAACGCTGATGACCAGAACGGTTGAGCCCGTGGTTCCCTGATCCAGCCCTAGAATATATGATGCCATGGCGTTCTAGCCTCTGTTTAGTTGTTGTTGCTCCAGCGGCACAACAAGCCTAGCAATTGGGCTTCAGTTTTGCGACAACCAAGAACCGGTTTATGTCGTCTATTTGAGGGTCTTGATCTTGCGCATTGTGTTCATGGGATCGCCGCAGGAAGTCGTCTCGCCGTTGCAACAATTGCTGGCTGCGGATGGTGATTTTAATGTGATTGCTGTGGTCAGCCAACCGGCCCGTCCGGTGGGACGATCGGGGAAGTTGCAGGACCCGCCATTGGCAGAATTTGCGAAGGCCAAGGGGATTTTGACCCTGCAGCCTGAGTCGGCACGTGATCCTGAATTCCTCGAGCAACTTAGCGGTCTCAATGTCGATGTCATTGTGACGGCTGCATATGGACAAATCCTGTCGAAAAAATTTCTCGCCATACCCAAACGGGCGACGATCAACATTCACCCTTCGTTGCTGCCGAAATACCGGGGGGCGACGCCAGTGCCAGCCGCACTTCTCCAAGGTGAAGTAAACTCTGGTGTCTCGGTGTTATTCACTGTGAAGGCATTGGATGCCGGTGCCATCATCTGTGCCGCAGAGTCTCCAATTGCTCCCGATGAAACCGCCGGCACCTTAACGCAACGAATGTTTGATTTTAGTGGGCCGCTTTTGATCCAGGCCCTTGAGAGGCTTCGCGACCCAAATTTTGTGGGGCAGCCACAAGACGATCGCGCTGCAACGTATTGCAGCAAGATTGAAAAATCAGATGGTGCGGTCGACTGGGCTTTGCCGGCTGACGTCAACTTGAATCGCTACCGCGCCTTTCAGCCTTGGCCAGGTTCCTTTTCTTTTTTTAACGGCAAGCGCGTCGGCTTACTGGAAATTCGCGCGGCTTCAGCGGCCGATCTTGCGAATGGAACTGGGTTTAGCGGCCCGTCACTTTCACCGGGCGCGTTTGTTTTTTCGAAACCCGCCAAGGCGATCCTCGTGGGCTGCGGTGATGGCTTTCTCGCCGTGACAAAACTTCAAAGTGAAGGCGGCAAGCCAGTGGACGCGGCGGCCTTTTGGAACGGTATCAAGGACCGCTCTGATTGCCGTTTTGTGGCCGGAGGATAAATGAGCAAAGCCACAGATCCAGATGGTTTTAATGCGGCCCTTTCAAAGTGGCGCGCAACCCGCGACGGCTATGCTGGAATGGGCGGTGTTCTTGGCGAAGCGCTTGCGTACGCCATGGACGGCGGCGGGAAGATGGTCCGGCCAAAACTTTGTGTGATTTCTGCCTCTGCCGTCTTACCGGACTGGTCCAAAGATAACTCCGCCACCTCAGCGTGGAGAAAAGATTTGGTGGTTGCCGCGGCGACCGCCGTGGAAATGATTCACAGCTACAGCCTGATCCACGACGATTTGCCGTGCATGGACAATGACGATATGCGACGAGGCCGGCCGACCCTTCATAAAGCATACGGGGAAGCAACGGCCTTGCTTGCCGGCGATGCGCTGCTTACCGATTCCTTTGCCATCATCGCAGCTGTTCCTGTTCCACCCGAACATGCTGCGGATGCGATGGCTTGTATTCGGGAGCTTGCCACTGCCGCTGGCGGCGAGGGCATGGTTCTTGGCCAAGCCCAGGACTTGGCCAATGCCGCGGGGAGTATGCAAGACAGCGGATCGGCACTCAAAATTCTTGAACAGATCCATCGCCTTAAAACGGGGGCATTGCTCGGTGCAGCTTGTGCCTTGGGGGCCGCCGCGGCCGGTGGTTCCAAAAAGGCGATCGACGCCTTTCGGTTTGCTGGGGTGCAAATTGGGGTCGCCTTCCAAGTGATGGACGATCTTCTGGATGATTCCCCTAATACGGGGAAAACAAAGGGAAAAGATGCCGCAGAGGGAAAACAGACGTACCTCAATCTATTGGGTCGATCTGCCGGCCTTGAACTCGTTCAGGGCTTGACGTCCGAGGCATTGCAGGGTTTGAAGGAGGTGGGGATCCTGACACCCGATTTTGAAGAGTTCGCCGCGGCCCTGTGCCGGAGGAAATTTTAGTCATGAGTGCTGCTGCCCCAACGCCGGAAAATGGTTGGAAGATCACCGGGGAAAATTTTGAGTACAAGATCCTACAATTCCGTGAACGCCAGGCGGGAATTGGATTGGTGTTCGACCCCGAGTCCAATACCTACAATTACAATGCTTATTGCATCGAGACGAAGCTTCTCACCGAGCTGTTCTCGTGCGAGTATGAATTCCTTGATGACGCATTGGAAGTGATCAACAACGAATTCGGGACGTGGGAACTTGTCGATCTTTCCGCCAAACAAGGTTGTGGCAGCTGTGTGGCAAAGGGCAACTGAACGCCGCTTGCTCCGCCGCCTGGCTCGTCGCGGGATCCAAAGCTTCTATTTGGCTGTCATGCTCTGCAGTGGTCTGACCCCTGAGGCCGTTTTTGCCGCGAAATCCAGTAAAAATGACAAAGCATCTCAACAAAAGTCCTGTCAGGTCTTGACGGTCTCCCCGGCCGGAAAGCTGATCGATCGCCTGCCGTTGCAAGATCATTCAAAGGGCGATGATTTAAAAGATTTTGAAAAGGCAGTGGAGTCCCTGGTCACGGCACTTCGCAAGGGCGACAGCCAGGCTTTAGCCGCCATGTTCCATCCTCGCTTGAAGATGACAGCAGCTGTTGTCGCAAATCAGTTGGCAGAGTTGCGTGCCCGCTATGTTGAACCAATGGACATTTCACCCTTGAAACTGTTGTGGCTCGACACGGTGGATGGGGATCCGGCAGCAATTCCATGTGATTTTGACGCAGCGGTAGTGAATCCGCTCTATGGATACAAGAATCAGGCCTCTATCCTGTTTCAGGCATCAGGCCAACTCGACATAGCCCGGATCATGATCGGACTCGTGCCGATGCCGGATCGTGACAACAAAGGCGGCGGTGGATGGAAGATCGGATATTTTTATTCCCAGCAGTGGACCCATGCCGGAAAGGATCCTTTGGCCTGGATTCAAAGTGCTCGCGCCGCCCTCAATCAGAAGCACCCCTATGCGTCTTGGGTTCAATTTGATGTTGCTGAAAAACTTTTGCGCAGCAACAGCTTTGCATCTTATGCCGCACATGAAGCCGTCATTGCCGAACGCGATAGCATCATGAGTGCAAAGGACTGGCTGGCCGAGACCGGAAAATATTCTGAAGGCCTGCGACTGGAAGATGCGGTCTCCCTTTTGGTTCCCCGAGGCGCCGGAGTTCTATTCAAACTTCGCCTCGTGAAGGAATTGTCGACGGTGGAGATCCAGGGGCACTGCAAGGGCATCGCCAAAGTTTTGACACAGGCGAAGTTGTCTGAAGGCCTCTCTGGCATTCGATGCGCGTATTACCGGCCAGGCGAATCCTTGCTCAAAGATAGCGTCACCGGTGGTCTTTTTGTTCCTTTTTAAATCCCTGCCAATTTGATCCCGATAAATCCATTTTAAGTCTGGCTGCGGAAAGCAAGCTAGACGCCGTTTTTCAGGTTAAAATAGCTTAAACGCCACAACCTGGAAGAGGCCGGCTATGAAGAAGGTCACTGCGGCACGCCAGCTGCAGAAACTTCATGAGTCCCTGTATCGGCGCGCTCATGCCGATGCGAATGCTTTGGGGGCTGGTCCAAGCGGGAAGCTTCTCCGCTATGCTGGTGATTTTGAACGGAGCCTTTCTCCATCTTTTACGCGGGTCGACAATTCTCATTTGATTGAGACAATTCTGCGGCGACGGATTGTTCTTTTTGGTGACTTCCATACCTTCAAGCAAACGCAACGGGCGCTCCTTCGCCTCTTGCGGGATATACTTTCTCTTGCGCCGCGACCGAAGATTGTCTTGGCCCTTGAATTGCTGAAGAACCGTTACCAGAAGCAGCTTGAATCCTACATGGCGGGCGAGACATCGGAAGAACAGTTTCTTCAGTCGGTAAATTACAGTCGTGAGTGGGGCTTTCCTTGGGCCCATTACAAACCGCTGATAGAACTTGCCCGCGATCACATGATTCCTGTCGTTTGCGTCAATAGTGATCACCCGGGTCCCAGGAGCCTGGAGTTGCGCGACCAGACCTGTGCCAGATTGCTCGCCAATGCAAGTGAAGAACATCCCGATCACATCGTCTTTTGCCTGATCGGGGAATATCATCTGGCGGACAACCACCTGCCCGCCACGCTTTGGAATGAGCTCGCGAGACGTGACTCTGATGCAGCAACTCCGTTGATGCGAATCCTGTGCAATGTTGATCGGTACTATTTTGATCTCGAAGGGGTCAGCAAATCCCTGGGGTCCACGGAAGTTCTGCGCTTAAAACGCGACTTTTATTGCATTCTGAACTCGCCACCCTGGATGAAATGGCAGTCATTTGCCCTGTGGGAAGAAATGCGAACTGGGTTCCCCGGGTCTGTCGAACACGCGGATTCCGGTATGGAGGGGGACGACGATCACTCCGATGACGATGCATTCGATCTTGATTTTCAGTTTCTCGGCCTGACCCAAACTTTGTCATCTTTTCTTGGTCTGGATATCTCGAAAAAAGAACTCGCAAAATTTCATTCGCAGTTTTCGCCTGCGGCCGAATTTTCAACGGGTGCATTACGTGCAGCCGGGCATTCGAAAAGTGATGTTGCCTTGATGGTGGAGCGTGCAGCCCTGGAAGGATATTACTTTGATTGCAAAACGAGGACACTGCTGATTACGACCGTCTCGATCAACAACCTTGCAGAAGCAGCCGGTCAGTATTTGTTGGCAATGAGTTCTGGGTTTGTTGAGCGAGGGGGTACTGCCGCGGAACACTTTGCCCGCAATTCCATGAAACACGCTGCTGGAATTATCGGGTCAAAAATTCTGAATCCGCGCCGTAAAACAAAGGACCATGCGTTTCACATCAACTATCTTGATCAAACGGTTCGCCGCCGCCTGCTTGGTTACGCACGGATCCGGCGGCTGGTCAGTCGCGAGGTCTTGAATGCCCTCAATTCATTTGAATCGCTGCTGGGCATGTGGGAGTCGGGCCGGCCGTCCCGTGAGGTTTCCTCTCTCGTGAAGACAGAAAACATGTCTCGCGGTGAAGTTAGCGCAGATTTTGGTCGTTTGCTTGGTGCTGGACTTTATGCCGGAGTCATGCGCAACCGGATACCGGCGGATTGGATCAAGAAACTTTTTCTTTGTGAATTTTCAGAAACCCTGCCAGCGACCGGATTTCTTTGCGATTTTGTCAGGGTTGTGAACACATTGCTTCTTGCAGGCAACAAGGATGCTCGGGAGTCACGGGAACTCAATCGTTCGCAGAAGTTTCCTGCGGCATCTTGATCGCGTCTGAACGTCCGGTAGCTATTTTCGAGACCTCAACCATTCGTTCTATGATCAAGTCCAGCGAATGCGCAATGGTGCAGGCGTTGGTGAGAGCCTCCGTCGTGTTTTCAACGGACACCTCAATCCGATCCAGATCGAATCTTCTTCTTTCTTTTGACTCGACATCACTTCTCATGATTTTTTCGAGCCCGTGGTGGCCTTCATATAATTCCGCTGTTATTCGCTCCATCCGATGCTCTAATACGTTTTGCATTTCCATTAAATTATCAGCCCTGCCTGTAAGGGCTTTTCTGTTGTGCTCGATCTGTTGATGCGCCCGTTCGAGGTCCGGTACAAATGGTCCTGAAATTTTTACCAAATCCTTTAATCCGCTGGAGATATTTTCTATATCTTTGTCGAGGCTTTCCAATGCATCTGCCTCTGTTGGGCGGTCCTTGAGCAAACGCGCATTCATGGCAGCGACCCTGGCATGATCAGCAATCTCTTCTAGCCGATTTTTCAGCGACAGAAAGCCAGTGCAAATTCCATCAATTGAGTCCGTGGCTTTAAGTTCCATCATGGCCAATGACGTCTGGTTCTCATTGGTTTCCTTTTGGAAGGCAGCGGCACAGCGTCCTAGAAGCGCCTTCAGTTGGATGCCAGATTTACTTTCGTTGGCACCTTCATTGAGGCTGGCCAGCGAGATTGAATTTAGCAGGGCAAGGCTTTGCTGCAGGCTAGTTGTGACTTGATTCAAGCCGGATTTGAATTCCCCGAGTGAGGCCTGCTGGGCTTGAATCCAGAGATCGCGCTGTCGAATGCTCTGGGCGGCCTCGCGTCCGCCTTGCAATTGATTGAGCACACCTGTTCTGGAATGGATGGGTTCGATTGGTGCGCTGCGCCTCAGCAACTCAATCCTTTCATGCAAGAGTTCGTCGTGCTTTTTTTTCGTGTCACGGAGCTCGCTCTCGAGGGCTTGAATGCGCATGGATTCGACCTGAAGACGACTTTGAAGCATCGAACTATCTGGGCTTTGGGTGGGTTCGATTTCAGGGGGGTCCGGTTGTTTTGTGTCTTGCGCCTCGTGCAGGCTCCGGCGCAGTGATGTTATTGAAATCCACGCAACGACGATAGCAATGCATCCAGATAGGGTGCTCATTATTGCCGGAGCATCGACCCAGGGGCCAGCGATCGCGGTGACGGCGGCGGCTAAAAAAATGATGAGGCTAGGCAATGGATCATCTCCGTTGTGGCGGTCTTATTTCCAGATTTTTTCAAATTCGGTTGCATTCGGATCCAGTCTTGACCTTGCAAAGGTGACTTCGGGGCTGCGTGAGTCTCCCTTGGCAACGATGAATTTCCATAATTCCTTTGCCGCAGCAGGAGGAGCCGACGGGGTTTTTTGGGAAAGGTTTTCCGAGACAGACCATGCGTGGGTTACTGTTTCCGGCGTTACGCTCCACTCTTTCCTTTCCAGGTAACGTTTTGCAAGAAGCTCGGGTTTGCGCACCATCAGATTGTATTCCATGTCGAGCAGGGTGGCGGCGCAAGACGGATCGTCATCCTGCAGGTCAGGCATATAGTCATCGATGGCCAACGTGATCCGCTCATCAAGCTTCATAGATTTTTTTGCTTTTTCAGACAACGCCGCTGCTTTTGTCAGCAGGGAAAGCTGTGCGTCGCAGATGAGGGATTCGTCTGTCGTTGCCCAGTGTTCATAGAGGGGCAGGAGCCAAGGCAGAGCAGTGCGTTCCATGTTGGATTCGATGATTCGGGTCGCAAGTTGGTCTGCCGCAGGCGAGCGTTCGATCTGCCACACGCGTGCAGTTAAGGGCACCGTTAATTTCGCCATTCTCTTGTTGTCTTTTGTTTCGGCCAAGACGGTGGCGACACGAAGGACGTCGAGATCGCCCAGGCGTTTAAGGGAAGCCGTTTCGGTCTTGTCAGAGATTATTGAAGAAAGGAATTCCTTGGCTTTAGCTGCCTTTCCAATGTCGCTGTACGATCGAAATAGTTGGCTTGCAATCTTGGGCGGGACGCCTTTGGTGAACAGCCGTTTGCGGTTTTCCTCAAAAAAAGCGACGGCACCGTAGTCATCATCTTTGGTGAAGAAATTTTCGATGGACAGGGCTTGGGTCTCGCGCACCGGTTCGGCCATGGCTTTGAGAAACCGTGATTCTGGGTGGGCCTTCGCAAATGCCCGAACTTTGTCCAGCATCTGAGTGGTCCGTTCCCTGGTCGCAAATGATGCCGTATGGCACGCCCAGGCCAGCTCTTTTGCCGGGGGCGGCAGGTCCGGATCCATTCGCAGTTTCTCAAGATCGCTTCTGGCGTGGTTGATGTTGTTGCCTTCGTAATAAGGCAACTCCAGGCAGGCCAGCCTGACCTTGGCCACCTTTGCAGCCGGAGAGCCACGGAATTCATGTTCCATTTTGAAATACGCCAGCTTGGCCTTCGCTGGGTCGTTGAGCGCAAGGTGGATGTCGGCAAACCGGAGGCTTGCCCAGGATGCGGTGGCCAGTGACGGTGGATTTTTTTCCTTTCGGAAGGAAATGCCTTCGATCGCATTGTGCAAGAACATTTGGGCTTCCCGGAAGCGTTTCAGCCAGAACAGGGATTCTGCGCGCAGCATGAGCTGGGCTGGGCTGATTTGCCGCAATGATTCGTCTGCCCGGGCCCCCAGCTCATAGGCCTCCTCCGCTAGCTCATAGTTGTTCAGGTTGAAATAGATGTCCCCGGCGCGGTGCATGATCGCTGCCGCCTCGGCCTTGTTGTAGTCCTGACGCAGGGCTTGATCCATTTCCTGGATCGCCTCAAGGAAAGTGCCGTTTTTTATGTAGTTTTCTGCGTTGATCCGGCGGAAGGACATCCGGTAGTCCGTCCGCCCGCTCGCCCGCAGAAAATCCAGCCCAAGTTCTGCGGCAGCGAATGATGCTGCGAAACGGTCGTAGCGGAAATAAATCGCCGCGAGGTTATAGAGTCCTTTTGGTGTCACCCGGTCTACGAGAGGATCAGGAACATCCTTTTTCAAGTTGAAGGCCCAACTGAGAAAGGTTGCGGCATTGCTGAAGTTCCCTTTCGTCTTTGGGTCATCAAGGGAGACTCGCCCGTCTGCCATTCCGGCAAACCCCTCTTTCATAAACACGTAGGCTAGAAAATAGTCCGTCCGGCGGTGAAATGGATATCCCTTGCCATAGCGAGCCTTGGCAGAGAGCAGGCTTTTGCGCGCGGCCTCAAAGTTGCCATCAATAAACTCCTGGCGGGCGTTATTGAGGTGTTGGATGGCCCGACCTTCTCCGTCGGTGCGTGGCATCTCGGTTTCAAGATTGGTGAAGTTGGGTTCGAATGGAAATTCAGCCTTCGGAAATTCCAATGGATAGCGCCAGAAAAGTTCACTGGATATTTCGCGTTCAGGGTCCTTCGGGCTGAAATCCGCAACGAAGCGAAATTCCCGGATGGACTGTTCGATGCTTTTTGGTTCGGCGGGCTTGGGCTTATGCTTGGTCTGGGCCTTTGCAGGTGCCTTGGCGTCAGCCAAGTCCGGCAACGTGATGGCAAGGGTTATGGCGAGGGTTATGGCAACGGGGGTTGCCAACGCATTCAGGAGTCGCATGCCACGCCGCGAAAAGACGAATTGCCGGCTGCAAGTCACGATGGCCTCTCCTGTGCCCTTGCGGGGTCTTAGGGGGTTTTAAAGATTTTCCGCTTTAATTCTAGCACGCTGGATTCGATCTGCTCCAGAGACTCGCGGACGATCACGCTGTCCCCGTTAAGAAAACGCAGCACCGTATCCGGTACGGACTCGGCATATTTGACCGTTTCCATGTTGATCAGGATTGAGCTGTTATCAAGTTTCGTCAGCTTGATCATTGGTTTACCTCCCCGCTAAATTCTGTTAGACCCATTGAACCATGGATTTGCACTCTATCTCCAGCGAAGCAAAAGAACAGCGCGTCAAATTTGAACGCGTATGGGGGTTTCTTTGACGTCGCCAACAAAAAGCGACGCCTCGAAGACCTTGAAATCCAAATTGAAGTTACACCTGACTTCTGGGCCCGTCCGGATTTAGCGACACCAATCATTAAAGAAAAGCGGCTCCTCGAAATCAGCCTCGGAACGGCAGACCGGCTGAAGCGTGCCATCGATGACCTCGATGCCGCGATCGAGCTCGCTGGCGACGGTGATGACGATTACCGCGTCGAAGCAGAGGCTTTGCTCGCCAGACTAAAAAAGGAACTCACTGCGGTCGAGGCCCAGAGCCTGCTTAGTAGCGAGCTGGATAACAATGCGGCCATTGTTTCTATCAATGCCGGCGCTGGTGGAACCGAGTCCTGTGATTGGGCTCAAATGCTCCTTCGGATGTATTTGCGTTATGCGGAACGCAAGGGCTGGAAAACCGAATTATACGATATCCTGAATGGGGATACGGCCGGGATTCGCAATGCGACGTTTGAAGCTCAGGGCGACTTTGCCTTTGGACTTTTAAAGTGTGAAAGTGGCGTTCACCGCCTGGTCCGCATCAGTCCGTATGATTCCAATGCGCGGCGTCATACCAGTTTTGCCTCGGTATCCGTGACCCCTGTGGTGGATGACTCCATCGTCATTGAGATCAATCCAGCTGATTTGCGGGTGGATACTTACCGGTCCAGCGGTGCCGGTGGGCAGCACGTCAACAAGACAGACTCGGCCATCAGGATCACTCACATGCCGACCGGTGTCGTGGTGGCCTGCCAGACCCAGCGATCGCAACACCAAAACCGTGATCAGGCCATGAAACTCTTACGCAGTGCGCTTTACGAGCGCGAACTGGCCGAACGGCGTAAGATCCAAGATGCGCAAGAGGCAGCCAAAAGTGACATCTCATTTGGCCACCAGATCCGCAGTTACGTCCTGCACCCTTACCAGCTGGTGAAGGACCACCGGACAGACTTTGAGTCCCATACCCCATCTGAAGTTCTTGATGGCGATCTCGATGCTTTCATCAATCGCTATCTGGAAGAGTCCTTTAAGCAAGGGCAAGAGCCGGTTAAATAGCAAATTTACCAAACCGCGTTTTGCCTTTTAGCAAACCCTGCCTACATCCATGAGTGCCGGTTTTAGAGTTGCGTCCAGCCAAATACGGGCATTTATACGCGGAATGCCTTAAAATCAAAATCAAGGCTCCGGGTATTGCCGGAGCCTCACGCACAGGTCCAATCGCCGCATTAAGGGGTCAATATGAACGGCAAGCGACTGATGGATGTCATTAATAATGCAGACTTCGACCGCAATTATGCAGAATTGAACTGGGCGGGAACATTCGAAGAATACCTCGACATGGTTGTGGAGCGCCCGGCGATTGCCCGAACTGCGTTTCAGCGAATCTACGACATGATTGCGAGCTACGGTTCGTATAATTACACCGAGTACAAAAAGCAAATCACCCACTTCAAATTTTTCGACGATCCGATCGACAATGGTCGCGATGCGATCTTTGGGTTGGACGTCCAGCTGATGAAACTCGTCAACGTTTTGAAAGCAGCCGCCTATCGTTATGGTCCTGAAAAACGCGTGCTTTTGTTGCATGGTCCCGTAGGATCGTCAAAATCCACCATTGCACGCTTGCTGAAAAAGGGCGTTGAAGCTTATTCCAAAACGCCGCAGGGTCCCCTCTACACTTACACTTGGACCAACCTTCGCGAAATCCTTCGCATGGATGACACCATGCCGTGTCCAATCCACGAAGAACCATTGCATCTTGTTCCGCCGGAGCGCCGCGAGGCACTGCTGAAAACGATCAATGAAGGACGTGATCACTCAGAAGCCGTCCATATCGAAGGCGATGTTTGTCCTGCATGTCGTTATGTGTTTCGTGAACTGATGCATCACTACCGCGGAAACTGGGAAATGATGGTCAAGAATCACATTCAGACCCGTCGCTTGATCTTGTCGGAACGTGACCGGATTGGTATCGGCACCTTTCAGCCGAAGGACGAGAAAAATCAGGATTCAACGGAGCTTACCGGGGACATCAATTACCGGAAGATTGCCGAGTACGGGTCCGACTCAGATCCACGGGCTTTTAACTTTGACGGTGAGTTCAACGTTGCCAACCGCGGGATGATTGAATTTATTGAAGTATTGAAGCTCGACGTGGCGTTCCTTTACGACCTTCTGACGGCCAGCCAGGAACACAAGATCAAGCCAAAGAAGTTTGCCCAGACCGACATCGACGAGGTCATTCTCGGCCACACGAACGAGCCGGAATACCGCAAGCTTCAAAGCAACGAGTTTATGGAGGCCCTGCGCGACCGGACCGTGAAAATTGATATCCCTTACATCACCAAGCTAAGTGAGGAGATCAAGATTTACGAGAAGGACTTCAACGCCCACTCTGTTCCGCACATTCACATCGCACCGCATACCCTTGAGATGGCGGCAATGTGGGGTATCCTGACGCGCCTTGAGGAGCCAAAGAAGGCCAATCTGACCCTGATGCAGAAAATGAAACTCTACAACGGCAAGACCATGGCCCAGTTCACCGAGGATAATATCAAGGAGCTTCGCAAAGAGGCTGTTCGTGAGGGAATGGATGGTATCAGTCCCCGCTATATTCAAGACAAGATTTCCCAGTCACTCGTCTTGGACAAGGGCGAGGGATGCATCAATCCATTTATTGTCCTCAATGAACTAGATTCGGGACTGAAGACGCACTCGCTCATCAACGACGAGGAATTGCGCAAGCGTTACCGGGAGATCCTCGCCGAGGTCCGTCGTGAATATGAAGACATCGTGAAGCACGAAGTTCAGCGCGCCGTATCCGCAGATGAAGGGGCTATTCAAAAACTGTGCGGAAACTACATCGATAGTTTGAAGGCCTACGTCCAGCGCGAAAAGGTCCGTAATCCATTTACCGGTGCGGACGAGGAGCCGGATGAGCGCCTTCTGCGTTCCATCGAGGAAAAAATTGATATCGCCGAGAGCCGCAAGGATGACTTCCGCAGGGAGTTGATGAACTACATCGGCGCCTTGGCCATCGAAGGCAAGTCGTTTGACTTCAGGACCAACGAACGGCTGCACAAGGCCCTTGAGCTCAAGCTTTTTGAGGATCAGAAGGACACCATTAAATTGACCACGCTGGTGTCGAACGTGGTGGATCGCGAAACACAAGCCAAGATCGATATCGTGAAGAATCGTCTGATCAAGAATTACGGATACTGCGAAATTTGTGCCAATGATGCCCTTGGTTTTGTTGCGAGCATCTTCGCGCGCGGAGATATTGTGAAGAGTGACAAGGAGAAGCACTAATGAAGATGGAATCGGACTTAAACCGATTCCGCAAAATCGTTCGTGGCAAAATCAAGCAGGAACTCCGTCGGTTCATCGCCAACGGAGACTTGCTTGGCAGACAGGGGAAGAAGGTTGTTACCATCCCCTTGCCGCGGATTGAGATTCCTCATTTCCAGTTCGGGAGTCAGGAACAGGGTGGCGTTGGGCAAGGCAAGGGCGAGGTCGGTGATCCAGTGCAGCCGGGCCAGGGCGAGCCGGGTGAGGGGGAGGCTGGGAATCAAGAAGGGCAACATAGCCTCGAGGTGGATGTTCCCCTTCAGGAATTGGCACAGATTCTGGGCGAAGAACTTGCTCTGCCAAACATTGAGAACAAGGGCAAAAAGAATCTAAAGGACCGCCAGTACAAGTACACCGGAATTCTGCGGCAGGGTCCGGAATCGCTGCGGCACTTTAAGAAAACATACCGCGAGGCTTTGAAACGTTCCATTTCCTCGGGGACTTATAATCCAGAAAATCCGCTTATTATTCCCGTCAAGGACGACAAGCGCTACCGCTCGTACAAGGTTGTCAACCTGCCGGTCGCGAACGCAGTGATCCTTTACATGATGGACGTCTCGGGATCGATGGGTGATGAGCAAAAAGAAATCGTCCGGCTGACCAGTTTCTGGCTCGATACGTGGCTGCAGACGCAATACGAAGGCATTGAACGCCGTTATATCATTCACGATGCGACGGCTCGTGAGGTCGACCAAGACACGTTCTATCGTACCAAGGAGTCCGGTGGCACCTTGATCAGTTCCGCGTACCGTCTTGCTGCGAAATTGATTGAGGATCATTTTCCACCGGCAGAATGGAATATATATCTGTTTCACTTCTCTGACGGCGACAACTGGTCAGGCAATGATACGGCCGAATGCATGAAGATTCTGGAGGGTAACCTGCTCCCGATTTCAAATCTGTTTTGCTACGGGCAAGTAGAGTCCCGTTACGGATCAGGACAGTTTCTTCGGGATCTGCAAAAGCATTTCGGAGAAAAAAGTGAACGGGTGACGATCGCACAGATCAAGGACCGTGATGCCATTATCGATGCCATCAAGGTTTTTCTGGGCAAGGGAAAATGACATGGAGTTTAAAACCCAGTTAACCCCGGAGTTGCGGGACGTGGCCGGAAAACTTGCCGATGTGGCGAGAGGGGCCGGGCTCGATTTTTTTCCGACTATCTTTGAATTGATTGACTATCAACAGCTCAACGAAATCGCTGCTTATGGCGGTTTTCCGACAAGATACCCGCACTGGCGCTTTGGCATGGAATACGACCGGCTTTCAAAAAGCTACACGTACGGCCTTTCAACAATCTATGAAATGGTGATCAACACCAACCCTTGTTACGCCTATTTGCTTCGCGCAAATAGCCTTGCGTCTCAAAAAACAGTCATGGCGCACGTCTATGCACACTGCGATTTTTTCAAGAATAATTACTGGTTCAGCAAGACAAACCGCAAAATGCTGGATCAAATGGCCAATCATGCCGCGTACATCAGGTCTGTGATCAATGATGTTGGTCACGATGAGGTGGAATCGTTCGTGGATGTCTGTTTATCAATTGAAAACCTGATTGATATTCATGCGCCTTTCCGCCCTGCACTTAAAAAAGTTGAAGTTGGCGACGAGGCTCCCCGGCCAAAGGGAGTCGCCAAAATCAGGGCAAAGTCCTACATGGACCGGTATGTTAATCCCAAGGAATTTCTCGATGCCCAGGCTCAAAAGCAGGTAGAGGCCGCGGAAAAGCAGCGCGGCTTTCCCGAGAATCCCGAGCGGGATGTTCTGAAATTCTTGATCGATCACGCGCCTTTCGACCATTGGCAGAAACGCATCCTTGAGATCATTCGCGATGAATCATATTATTTTGCTCCGCAAGGTCAGACTAAAATCATGAACGAAGGCTGGGCCACATATTGGCACAGCGAGATGATGACCAAACTGGCTCCGCTGACGGAGAGCGAGATTGTTGACTATTGCGAGCAGTATGCCGGTATTGTTGCCTCTCACTCCGGTCAACTAAACCCCTACAAGCTTGGTGTTGAGCTGTTTCGCCATGTGGAGCGCCGTTGGGACAAGGGGCGTTTTGGGAAGGATTACACGGATTGTGATGACCCAAAAAAACGTTCGGATTGGGATACCCGGGCCAATCTCGGTCGTGAGAAGCTTTTTGAAATTCGCAAGATTCACAATGACATCACCTTCATTGATGAATTTCTGGATGAGGATTTCTGCCACGAAAGCAAAATGTTTCTTTATGATTTCGATCGCCGGAGCGGTCAGCACGTTATTTCAGGGCGGGACTTTCCTGAGATTAAACAGCGCCTTCTGCAGCAACTGACGAATTTCGGCCAACCTGTCATCGCCGTCAAAGACGGGAATTTCAAGAATCGTGGTGAACTCCTTCTTTTGCATCAGCATGAGGGTGTCGACCTGAAACATGATTTTGCACTGGAAACACTGAAGAATATTTTTAAAATCTGGCGCAGGCCGGTGCATATTGAGACGATGGTCGAAGATTCAAGGCGCCGGGTATCCTTTGATGGATCGAGCCACCAGGTGGAAAAGATCTAGTTAAAGTGATTCCGGTGTCCATGTGGCAAGTAGGGGAGCGCATTATGTCCAGGAAATATATCAAGTACCTTTCTCTTCAAGTGGCGATGCTCGTTGCCTGGGTGGCATTAGCTGCAGGCAATGGTTTCGCGGCGGCAGATATGCCTCGCCTTGAGCGCGCTGTCGTATTTGCGCCAGATTTTTCACAGTCCATCCTCTCAAATCCCCGCATGGCAGATTTTCGTGGCGGGGTTCAGCGTGCTTTTCCTCAGGCGGTGAAGTCCTCTGGTCGATTCAGGGTAATTGATGCTGAATTGACCAGGAATGCCCGCAACGATGAGAAGGTTCGCGCGGGGCTCATCGAACAGTTCGAAGTGGATGGATTTGTATCGCTGGACATTTTGGACCGGGCCGACACGTTTGATTTTGTGGTTCGCCTGTTTGACCGGAAACTGGAGCCTTTGCTCCAGGAATCAGATTCTATTGATGCTGCTAAAATGGAATCTGCAGGAGCGGCAGGGATCAATAGCCTGATTGAGGGATTGGTGTACCGCCTGTTCAACCGGGTTCCTTATGATGCCAAGATCCTGTCAATGCAAGGACGCTTCATCGTGGTTTCCGGAGGCCTTGAGCAGGGCGTTCAGGTTGGCGATGAAATCACCGTCAGTCGTGTTGCTGTGGCGTCTCGTCACCCGGCAACTGGCGTTTGGAATAAATTTTCCGTAGAGGAACTCGGTCGCGCCAAGGTGGCTGAAGTGAAAGACAGGACTTCGATTGCGCAGATGACGGGGCAAATAAAGCCCGGCGCGATCCGTGTTGGAGATGGCGTAAAATTGGTGCGAATCGCTTCGCGGGCAAGGTTTGCCCGTGAGGCAGCGGTGCCGGCTTATGGTCCGGAAGTCCTTGGATCAGGGGCCCGCCCAATTCCCGTGGAACCCCTGACGCCGCAGTTGGCGGCTGGGAATCCGGAAAAGCTTAACCCTACAAACGAAAAGCCGGCGGTCGTGAATCCCGTTCCAGCAGCTCCCGCGGCGGTTTCTCCGTTAGACTCTCCTGTGGCCACGGAAGAGCAAGTGACGCCCGCGGCTTCCGTTGCCGAAGAAGAGGGTGGTGTTGGTGGAGGGCGCAAGGAATCCTGGTTTGGTTCTGTCGCAGCCGGAATTTTCTCTGAAGGAGAGCTTGGACTAGGACTGCGGTCTTGGTCTGTGACCGGACCCGTGTCGGCGTCGACGGCGGCGCCTTATACGTTGGTGAATAACATCGGCCTGCGTGGGACGCGTCGCCTGAGTCGCGAGGCCTTTGGTGATATGGAGGCCGATTTTTCGTTTGGTTCAAGTTTGAGTGGCAGCTTCACTGGCTACGATCTGCGTGGGAATGGCTACTTGGAGTATCCAGTTGCCCCCGAATCGCAAGGCACCGTGCTGCAGTTTCATCGCTGGCGATACGGTGGCGTCGGGCGTTTGGTCGGACTCAGCGTGTCGGGAGAAAAGTTTGGAGGCCTTGATGCCTTCTTCTTTGGTGGATTCGTCGGTGGTCGCGGTGATTTGAATATTGGTGACAATAGTCGGAAGCTGGGTGTTCAGGGGGATCTTTTCCTATATCCGCTGACGGTTGGCAGTTTTGGGTACAAGGGAGTCAAACAATCGATCGACTCGGCTCTTGGCACTGGGATCGAGGTCAAGCTGTTTCGCCCAGCTGATGCAAAAGGCGCCGCAGAATACGGCCTGACCTGGCAGTATGAATCCCATTCGTTTCAACTCGGTAACAGCAAAACAGCGGTTTACGATTCTTCGAAGTTTTATCTTGGGATCAGGTCTGAGCTTTAAACGCAGGCGAAAAAGCCATTGGCTTCCCAGGCGCGGTGGTGAATCCCCGGTGGAAGTTCTTGCCGTCAAATATCAAGACGTTCGGCTTGTCCCAGGAGTTCATGCAGAGCAGGAGGCTATCGCTGGAGCCTTCGCCGTTTTTATCGCGTAGAGGCTCGGCCCAAGGGATATGAAAATGGCCGAACAGCAAGTGATCGGCTTCTTTTTCCCCCGCAAATTTTCGTGCGTCTTCGAGAATCGCACTCTCATTTATGATCCGGTAAGGATCGCGGGAACGGGATGCGCGAGCATGGCGCAGTGCGTATGCATCCATCAGCAGTCCCGGAATCATCGAAACCGCAAATAAACTTGGCCGTGATTTGATCAGTTTGCGAAATGCCAGATACGTGTCCGGCGCATAAAAAAGATCACCATGCGTCATGAGGATTTTTTTTCCCGACGCGCTTCGCCACGTCATCCCGCGTTCGCGTTCGGATTCGCTGACAACCTCGACGCCGCGCCAGCCCATTTTTGCCAGGGCAAATTCGTGGTTGCCCTCAATGAACACGACGCGAGTTCCGCTTGCGGCCAGTGCCTCAAGGCGTTCGCCGACCGCAGCAAATTTTTTCGAGAAGTAACCTGTCCCGCCAAGGCAGAAGTCGAAAATATCTCCAAGCAGGGCAAAGCACTGCACGTTGGACGAAATACAGGCGTCAATGACTTCCAGAAGAACCCGGCCCCGGTCGTCGCCGGGATGTTCCAGGTGGATGTCTGAGACCGCCACAAATTCGGCATTGGTGAACATGCAAAGATCCCCGAAATTAGCCTGAGTTTATTGGATCCTGCCGGAGCTGCATCCAATTCGCCTCCCATTCAACGCCCAGACTGGCTCCAGTGCTGCCTGGGGATGCCGAAGACTCTATCATGTTCCCTATCAGAAAAATTTCGCCGGGACCACGCCGGAGCCTTGCGCATGCCATGCGCGTCTGCCTGTGGCTTGCCGCCATGCACTCCGCGATGATCGCGTCCCCTGCCCTTTCTGGGACGTTCTCGCATCAACGAAATTTGCTGCCTGGCCCCCGGGCCGCCGCAATGGGAGGGGCTTTTGTGGCTGTTGCCGACGACCCTTCTGCCGTCTATTGGAATCCAGCAGGCTACAGTTTGATCGACCGCCCGGAAGTTTCCGTCTCCGGGATCGGCCTGATCCAGTCGTCGACGTCCTTTGATCAGACCATCAGTGACGAACCGTTTGTCGAACGGGCACAGTCATTGTCGCCTGGATTTTTCGGTGCAAGTTTGCGCAATGGGCGCTTCGGTGCGGGTTATGGTTTCGCGTCGTTGGATGAACGCAACGTTAACCAGAATGATTCCTTTATGGGCGTTGAATTGGTTTCTGGTGAGTCAGTGGATTACTACAGGACCTACCAGGAGGCATCGACACTTTCATCTGCCGGCGCAGGGATTTCCTACTTGTTGGCCGACTGGATTTCCTTGGGGGTTTCCGGAGCCTATTACCGGCGCCAGTCTGCGGTTTCAAATTTTCAAATCATGTCGGGGACAGGCGGCGCATTCACTTCGCGAAACCTCAAGTATCAGACTTTGAATGAGGGCCTGCTAGGAACGGCAGGCGCGTTGCTCGTGTCAGGGCGTATGCGCTTGGGGTTTAGTTTGCGATATCCGTTTCCCATCAGCAACAACACGTCGGTCTCGGACTATCAGGCGGAAAGTCCTGGTGCCGATGGATTACCTGGCAGCGAGAATCAGCTTTCTTCCACCGAAGGTAGATCTAGTGAAATGGATGAACCAGGAATTCGAACCTATCAGGTGGGCGTGGCCTGGCGCGAGCCTGGGCGCCTTCTGGTGGCCGCGGATTTGATCAAGCATGCGACAGGACCTGCCGAAGAAGCGCGCGGGTTGCAGACGACCTATAACTACTCGGTTGGAGCCGAAGTCACTCTTGGGGGGCTTGTCCTGCGCGGAGGTGCCTTTTCCAATGCCAGCCTGTTTCCTGCCCCGAAAGAAGATTTGGCCAACCAGCCAACAGCAATTGACTACTCGGGTTTAACCTGGGGAATTGGGTTGATTCAAAAATCCCGTGAAATTTCAGTAAGTTATGTCTCGCAAAAGGGTTCTGGGCAAGCCCAATTGGTGTCCGATTCCTATGCAATCCAGAGCGTGACGGGTGCCTTGGAGAATCTTTTATTGTCCTCGAGAATTTTTTTCTGAATCTCACCCAGCAAAGCGTCTTGCTAAAAACTCCTGATTTTGATTCCATTTCCAGCATCGAGTGTCGGGCATGACCGCCTGAAGATTATTTTGAGGAGTTGTAAGAATGTCCGCTTCCGTTGAGGAAAAAGTAAAACAAATCGTGGTGAGCCAACTTGGTGTGGAAGAGTCCGCAGTGACCACCAATGCAAAGTTCATCGAAGACCTCGGTGCCGATTCTTTGGACATCGTTGAACTGGTTATGGCAATGGAAGAGGCTTTCGGTGTTGATATCCCCGATGAAGAAGCCGAAAACATTCGCACCGTGAACGATGCGATTGCATTTATCAAGAAGACTGAAGAAGCCTGATTGCCGCTATCGGCAAATGGATTCACAGGGGTATCAAGTGGTAATCTGCCTGATGCCCCTGTTTTTTTTCCCGGCCTGACCCGGAGGACGAAACTTTTATGATCATCGGACTTGCGGCAGACCATGCTGGCAAAGAACTTAAAGATGCGATGCTCGAACTGGTCAAGGCCCTTGGCCACGAGGCGGTCGATTACGGTGTTGCCGTTTCCAATGAACAATCCGTTGATTACCCTGACTATGCCGCGCTTTTGGCCCAGGATATTTCAAGCGGAAAGATCGAGGCCGGGGTTGCGATTTGTGGCACCGGAACTGGCATGGCGATCACCGGCAACAAGTTTCCGGGTGTCCGCGCCGCCGTAGTCTGGGATGAGTACAGTGCACGCATGTCCCGCGCCCACAATGATGCCAACATGATTTGCCTTGGCGCCAGAACCACAAACCTGCACCGGGCTGCGGATTTCTTGAAAATTTGGCTTGAGACTGCGTTCGAGGGCGGACGGCATAAGATGCGCCGCGACAAGATTCGCGAAATTGAAAAAAAGAATTTCAAGGTTCGCCTGGAACCTTGATCTTCGACCTTGATCCTCGCGCCTTGAATCCATGTAAGGGAAAAACTGATGAGCCACCGCGAATCGCCTTGGGCAATCCTGCAACAGTCTGACCCTGATATTTTTAATTTGATTCAAGAAGAGCTGGAGCGCCAGCGTCACGGTCTTGAACTCATAGCTTCGGAAAATTTTGCGTCCCCCGCTGTCTTGTCTGCAGCCGCAAATCCTTTGACCAACAAGTATGCGGAAGGACTTCCCGGGAAACGCTATTACGGCGGCTGCGAGGTTGTTGATCAGGTCGAATCCCTGGCCATCAGCCGTGCTTGCACCCTGTTCGGAGCCCGCCATGCAAATGTCCAGCCCCACTCAGGTGCACAGGCCAACGCGGCGGTCTACCTTGGGCTGTTAAAGCCCGGCGAAAAAATCCTTGGTCTGGACCTCGCCCACGGCGGGCATTTGACTCATGGTTCCAAGGTTAATTTTTCAGGCATCCTTTACGAATCACATTTTTATGGTGTCGATCCTGTTACGGAAACTATCAACTACGATGCGGTTCGTGAGAAGGCTCTCGAAGTCCGCCCACGTATGATATTGGCTGGCGCCAGCGCCTATTCCCGGGTCATTGATTTTGCAAAATTCCGTGCCATAGCCGACGAAGTCGGAGCCTATCTTTTGGTCGACATGGCGCACATTGCAGGTCTTGTGGCTGCCGGTGTTCATCCAAGTCCGATCCCGCATGCGCATGTTGTCACGACCACCACGCACAAGACCCTGCGCGGGCCGCGCGGCGGTTTGATCCTTACGAATGACGATGATCTTGCGATCAAACTCAACAAGGCAATGTTTCCGGGTATCCAGGGCGGACCCTTGGAACACATCATTGCAGCAAAGGCGGTTTGTTTTCGTGAGGCGCTGCGCCCTGAATTCCGCGTCTACCAGCAGCAGGTCGTAACGAATGCGGCTGCCCTGGCCAAAGCCTTGATGAATTTGGACTTCAAGATCGTTTCTGGGGGCACGGACAATCACCTTCTGTTGATTGATCTTTCTCCGGTATCGGTGAGTGGCAAACAACTCGAGGAAGCCTTGGGCAAGGCCGCCATCACGGTCAATAAAAACACCGTTCCCAATGAGAAGCGTTCACCATTTGTGACCAGTGGAATTCGCATGGGAACTCCAGCCTTGACCACCCGTGGCATGGGTCCTGATGAGATGGAAATGATTGCTCAGTTTACGCGGACGGCATTTGAGCACGTGAAGAACGATGAAAAACTGGCCCTTTTGCGCCGTGATGTGATGGCTCTTGCGGGTCGTTATCCGCTTTACAAGATTTGGACTTGATGGGGTTTCTGTGAAATGTCCGCAGTGTGGGTTTGAAGATACCAAGGTTCTGGAAAGCCGGCTGTCGCACGAGGGCCGAAGTGTTCGCAGGCGGCGCTCTTGCATCCAGTGCAATCACAGGTTCACGACCTATGAGAAGGAAGAAGAATTCAGCTTCCAGATCATCAAAAAGGACGGCCGGGTCGAGCCTTACCTGAGGGCAAAGGCCACCAGATCCCTTCAGATCGCTTGCAGCAAGCGCCCAATCTCCATGGTTCAAATCGAGGAAATGCTCGACCGGCTGGAGCGAACCATTCAAGAACTCGGCGAACGAACGGTTCCCAGTCAGAAGTTGGGCGACATGATCATGGAAAAGCTGCACGAGATGGACAAGGTGGCCTACGTGCGGTTCGCTTCAGTTTATAAGGATTTCAAGGATCCGGACGAATTTCTCGCTGAACTTAAGGGCATGAGCTGAATGTTTACTGGACTGGTGGAAAGAACGGGAACGTTGGTGGAGGTGGTTCAGCCCAGCGGCGCGGCACCCTACCGGTTTTGGATTGATGTTGGTCCGGAATTCGAAGCTGCCGATGGTGACAGCATCGCCGTGAACGGATGCTGCTTGACGGTTGCCGGGCGCAGGAACCACCAATTTGCCTTTGACGTAACGAGCGAGACCATGTCTTGCACCTCCTTTGGCCGTCATGGTGCGCAAGGGTCAACCGTCAATCTCGAACGCGCACTCAAGGTTGGCGACCGCCTTGGTGGCCATCTCGTATCCGGTCATGTTGATGGCAAGGGACGGGTTCTCCTGGTCGAACAGAACAACCTGGGGTGGGTCTTTCGAATCCATTTGGAAAAACCCATGGGTCGCTTTGTGATTTCCAAGGGATCGATCTGCATTGACGGCGTCAGCCTGACAGTCAATTCGGTAACCGATCAACCGGACGGGACCACAGTCGAAGTCATGCTGATTCCTGCCACCATTCAGATTACCAACCTCGCTGAGCGCAAAGCCGGAGATCATGTGAACATCGAACTCGACATGATTGCCAAGTTTTCGGCCCGGCAGATGGAGACTTCCGTCTGGTCGTGAAACAGTTAATTTTTTTGGATCGCCCGCGGATGGATGAGAGGACACTCACGCCCGTTTTGGTCCTCATTCTTGATGGCTGCGTCAACGTAACGTCTCATGGTGCGGATTCCCGTCGAAGTATTCTGTAAAGACGCCTGACGCAGCGGATCCCGCATCCCATAGATCTCGTCTTGCATTAAATCGCTGTCGACCCAGATCGGATTCGAGCGCAGGCTCAAAGCGCTCCGCATTCCCTCCCAGAAGCTTTGGGTATCGCGACTCACACCACTCTGACTGATGGCGTGGGCCGTCACAGGACGCGCAGCTTTGAAAAGTTCAACTGCCTCTTCATGTGTGATCTCCCGCCTCGCATCGTACTCAACAAGGTAGAGACACATGCCATTCAAAACCGGGATCTGTTTTCGGGTTCGCTCGTCGTAGGAATATATAGGCTCCAAGGCAGGGTCATTGAACGAATATTCATAGAGGACGAGGGCCACTGTTTCTCCGCTCAGCGCGCCGGGCTTACCCACGACTCCTTTGCCGGTGGAACTGGAACTGGATCTGGCGCGGCAAGCCGGACTCAAGACGATTAGGGCACCCAAAGTGAAATACCGTGCTAACGTTCTCAACATCATACGGGCCTCCGTGACGTCCATTATGAATGCTGTAGCAACGAAAAAGCCAGCAATCCTTTAAGGGATCATTGGGTCAGGGGGCCTGCTGATCTCTCACCAGGTTGAAAAAACCATGCGACGGGATCGCGATGTTGGCGTATTGCTCGTCGTAGTTGGAAAGGACCAAAGACGTGTCGCTGCCGTCGCGGCGTTCTGCAACGTTCACCCCAACCACGACGACACTCCCGTTGAATACGGCCAGCACGGGGCCGCCGGACGACCCGCGGGCCGTATCGCAGTCGTGGAAGATCAAGTTCTCGGCATGGAACCGTTTGCGCGTGTGGCAGTCAATGTGCGCGCCGGCGATCTCCCCGCCATGGAAATCGACCGAATATCCAGCGACGGTCACGACGTCGGGGAAATTGATGGAATCCGTGGGGTTCACGCTAATCCACCCGACTTTGTCGCCGATCGGTTCCCGCAGGCGAAGGACTGCCCAGTCGTGCCCACGGTCAGCCTCGGGATCAAAGGTACCCGTCCATATCTGTTCAATCCACGACTCAACGGGTGCCGAACCGTTCACATAATTGGGGCGAAACCAGGTCAGGTTGTTCGCGATTTTCTTCGTCGCGGGATCAACCACGCAGTGGGCGGCAGTCAAGACGATGTCCCGGCCCACCATGGTTCCAGTGCAACCTGTGTCGAAAACCTTTCCGATGGCCCTCCAGGGGTAATCGGGACGGTCCAGGGGGATGCGATTATCCTCGCCAAACCTGTTTTGCAAGACACTGGTGGAGTCGTGTCTGTCGCAGGCCGGGAGGGTCAGAAAAGATATAAAAATTAATGAACACAGTGATTTGTAGCGAAGCATGCTCTACCCCATTTTCTTGACCCATTGTCTGAGTCCGGGTCAGCGCATCTGGACCCAGTTGAGTTAGCTTCAGACCCTGGGAATTGCAAGGGGAGTCGCATACAGGCAACGCTCGTCTGTGTTTCGGATTTCCCTCAAGGCCCTTGCCCCCAAATCTAAAGCAATCAATTCGGAGGCGTTGGCATTAGTGCCATAAATAAGGTTTATTATTGGCATATGATCCAGAGAAACTATAAGTTATCAAAATCGCGTAGTTTTTTTCTTCTAGGGCCACGTGGGGGCGGGAAGTCAACACTGCTTCGTGAGCATTTTCGAGAAATAAATTGCTTCTATGTAAATCTACTCGAATCAGACGTAGAGCGGCGTCTGGCGGCGCGTCCTGAGCGCTTATTGGAGGAGTGGAACGCTCAACCCAAGGCTATC
>Ga0214919_10000861_pt1 | contig 51420 bp, 50 predicted proteins | sample LL1503_MetaG_FD_177994 | JGI IMG/M metagenome (GOLD analysis project Ga0214919, IMG submission 177994) | Freshwater microbial communities from Lake Lanier, Atlanta, Georgia, United States - LL-1503 | ecosystem: Environmental > Aquatic > Freshwater > Lake | place: USA: Georgia | collected...
CCCAAAGGCTCTATCAAATGGAGTCTGCAACCCGTATTGGCAGCCAATCGAATGACATTACCTGTATTAGGTGGAATTTCAGGATGAACTAAAACAATATTGAACATGGTTTTTGTGGGTTACAAATGGGCGCGGACAAAGACGATGCGCGTGATGGTCTAAACACCTGCAGATATTAAAATTTGACTGTCTTGCTCAAGTGTAGCCCCTCTAGTCAGCACGTCGTCCGCCAATACGCAATGGGTGTCAATCAACTCGTGTTTGCGAAAGGTATATGTGCATGATCCAGTCAGCATGCGCGAGTGTGAGTGCGATGGCGCAATATTGATGCATCAATTGAGCCATGGCACCGGCAAGTCCCGGGTATTGTTTGTATTTGAGCTGATGCACCGTTGAGTTCCAAGGATAGGCATAGTTGATCGCTCCAAAAAAGCGTCCCACGCAGGTGGATTAAGTATGCACTGCGCGCAAAGGTCTTCGTCGTAGGCAATCGCACACATGCCGCATCTTTTTTGGATGTTGGCAAACTCTTGGATGCAATGTTTGCAAAAAATCGCGGATGACCATGTATGACAAAACAGACAACGCGAAGGCCAAGAAAATTAAAATAATTTGGATTGCATGAGTGCGCATCTATACTGAAAGGGTGTCTATATCTTCTGATTTATTTAACCCATTACCCAGTGACGCCATTCACATGGATGGTGTCGCCTGCGCACGTTGGCTGACACAATTGCATTCTTCGACAGTTGATGCTTGGCTTCACCAAGAAGTAGCGCGTCGCATGGCTGACCGCCTCACTTGGATTAAAACCAAACCTGCGCATTGGGCGCACTGGATGCCATTAACGGGATCAATTGCGTCGCAAAAATATGTACAAGCCGTTTATGCAGATGCAGTGTGTCATGTCATTGAGTCATCGGCGGAACGCTTGCATCAAGCAAAAAAAATACTTAGCCCCACTTGGTGGCAGCGTGCATTCAAACCACCCATTCATTTTTCTTTGGCACCCACCCAGCCTGTGCACATGCTGTGGTCCAACATGACTTTGCACCATACGCATCGACCTCAACTCATGATGAAGTCTTGGTCTGATGCAGTAGATGTGGGCGGATTTGTGATGTTTTCTTGTTTGGGTCCTGATACGCTCAAGCAACTTCGTGCGGTTTATGAGGCTAATCATTGGCCAGCTCCAACGCATGCATTCACAGACATGCACGATTGGGGAGATATGTTGTTGCAATCGGGTTTTACTGAGCCCATCATGGACATGGAGCGCATTCAATTGACCTATGCAAATGCCCATGATTTATGGGTTGACTTGCGCACGCTGGGGCGCAATCTCAATCCTAAAAGGTTCCAAGGTTTACAAGGTAAAAAATGGCGCGAAAAACTTGATTCACAGCTTTTTCAATCGGAGGCTACCCATAGCAACGACTCAAGAGTCACCATGACTTTTGAGGTTATTTATGGACACGCCTTCAAGTCAAACCCCAAAATACGAGTAGCGCCTAAAAGCACGGTAACACTCGAAAATATGAAATCCATGCTGGGTCAAAAATAGCAACGCCAAGCGCTTTTCAATGTGGCTACTTTTCATCATGCGGTTTAAGGGCTGAAATTGTCAGTTTGACGACGATTTAGCCTTGCTACAATGTATTGTTGCGACCAGTCCTAGGGTATTCACCATGGACGCCGTCGGTTGTCTGATTTCCAAATCTGGCTCAATCAACGGATGGTGGCGTTTTGAGGCAATAAAACGTGAACACGATGAACGATTTAATCAAAAAGTTGGCTTTAGGTCTTTTAGGGGCCGTTGTATTTGTATCAACTGCCGCATGGGCAGTTAACGATCTTCCGGGCGGCCCCGCGGTTTGGCAACTCAACTTGCAACCCGCCGCCACCAAAATGGCTGCAGAGCAAGCATGGTTGCATTGGTTCATGCTTATTATCTGTACAGTTATTTTTGTCGTCGTATTTGGCGTGATGTTTTATTCCATTTGGAAGCATCGCAAATCAGTGGGTCATAAGCCCGCTGATTTTCATGAATCCGTCAAAGTTGAAATCGCATGGACTGTTATTCCTTTCATCATCGTGATTTTGATGGCATTGCCTGCAACCAAGGCGGTGGTCGCTCAAAAAGACACATCCAATGCAGACATCACCATCAAAGCAACGGGCTATCAATGGAAGTGGGGATACGACTACCTCAAAGGCGAAGGTGAAGGCATTGCTTTCATTTCAACGCTAGACAATGAACACCGCGAGATTTCTAACAGCGGTGCCAAGGGTGTTCAGATCGACGACTACTTGCTTAAAGTCGACAATGTATTGGTTGTTCCAGTTGATAAAAAAATTCGCATTATCACTACAGCCAATGACGTGATTCACGCATTTGCAGTCCCTTCACTGGGCATCAAACAAGATGCGATTCCAGGCTTTGTTCGCGATACTTGGTTTCGTGCCGAAAAAATAGGTGATTTCCATGGTCAATGCCAAGAGCTATGCGGTAAAGAGCACGCCTACATGCCTATTCATGTCAAGGTCGTCAGCGCAGAAGATTATGCCAAGTGGGTTCAAGACGAACAAAAAAAGATGGCCGCCAAATTGGATGATCCTTCCAAAGTTTGGACGCTTGACGAAATCACCAAACGTGGTGAGAAGGTATATGCAGCCAATTGTGCAGCTTGCCATCAATCCAACGGTAAAGGTGCTGGCCCCATCAAGCCTTTAGATGGCGCAGCTGTCGTATTAAACGCCGACAAAATCAAACAAATCAAAGTATTGCTTAATGGACAAAACAACGGCACCATGCCTGCGTGGAAACAATTGAGCGACACCGATATTGCCGCTGTTATTAGTTACACAAAAAACAACTGGTCCAATAAAACGGGTCAATTGGTGCAACCTGCAGACGTTAAAGCCGCTCGTTAATCAAGAATCGTCATTCAGAAGGACATCATCATGAGTGCAGTACTCGACCCCCACGGCCATGTAGCTGGCGACCACGGACACGACGATCATCACGGAGCCCCTCATGGATGGCGACGTTGGGTCTTTGCAACCAACCACAAAGACATCGGTACTTTGTATTTGTTATTTGCTTTCACCATGTTCATTATTGGTGGCATATTGGCTTTGATTATTCGTGCAGAGTTGTTTCAACCGGGTTTGCAAGTGGTCAACCCCGAGCTCTTCAATCAACTCACCACCATGCATGGTCTCATTATGGTGTTTGGCGCCATCATGCCTGCCTTTGTTGGATTTGCAAACTGGATGATTCCATTACAAATTGGCGCTGCTGATATGGCTTTTGCACGCATGAACAACTTCAGTTTTTGGCTGATGATTCCTGCGGCTGTCATGCTTTCTACATCATTCTTTATGCCTGGTGGTGCACCCGCTGCAGGTTGGACGTTGTACGCGCCACTCACGCTTCAAATGGGTCCCACCATGGACTCCGGTATTTTTGCACTACATATTTTGGGTGCTTCATCGATCATGGGCTCCATCAACATCATCGTCACCATTCTCAATATGCGCGCTCCTGGCATGACATTGATGAAAATGCCGATGTTTGTTTGGACATGGTTAATCACTGCTTATTTGTTGATTGCTGTGATGCCTGTGTTGGCTGGCGCAATCACCATGACGCTCACTGATCGTCACTTTGGAACCACCTTCTTTAATCCTGCAGGTGGCGGTGATCCTGTGATGTACCAACATATTTTTTGGTTCTTCGGTCACCCCGAGGTCTACATCATGATTTTGCCCGCCTTTGGTATCGTCAGTCACATTATTCCTGCATTTTCACGTAAAAGATTATTTGGTTATGCATCCATGGTTTATGCGACAGCGTCAATCGCTATTTTGTCTTTCATTGTGTGGGCGCATCACATGTATGCGACTGGCATGCCTGTCACAGGTCAATTGTTCTTCATGTACGCGACCATGTTGATTTCAGTACCAACGGGCGTCAAAGTTTTCAATTGGATTGCAACCATGTGGAAGGGCTCCATGACTTTTGAGTCACCCATGTTGTTTGCGGTTGGCTTTATCTTTGTGTTCACCATGGGCGGATTCACAGGTTTGATTTGTGCAATGGCTCCCATTGACACGCAAATTCAAGACACCTATTACATCGTTGCTCATTTCCACTATGTATTAGTGGCGGGCTCTTTATTTGCGATGTTTGCTGGTTACTATTACTGGTCTCCCAAATGGACTGGCGTGATGTATAACGAAACACGCGGCCAAATCCATTTTTGGTGGACGCTCATTTCTTTTAACATCACATTCTTCCCCATGCACTTTTTGGGATTAGCCGGAATGCCACGTCGCTATGCGGACTACCCCATGCAGTTCGCGGACTTCAATGCGATTGCCTCGGCGGGTGCTTTTGCTTTTGGTCTTGCACAGGTTTATTTCTTCTGCTTTGTAATTTTTCCCACCATGATGGGCAAAGGTGAAAAAGCTGCAGCTAGTCCTTGGGAAGCTGCAGAAGGCTTGGAGTGGCAAGTTCCATCTCCCGCGCCATTCCACACGTTTGAGACACCGCCCAAGTTGGATTCAACAGCCACCAAAATCATTGCTTAATTTTTATGACAACACCTGAGCAAAAAAAAAATAACGTCCGACTGGCCCTGATATTGGCTACGGTTGCGATTGCTTTTTTTCTTGGGTTTTTGGCAAAAATGATTTTGCTACAGCGATAAATTCATGCTCTCCAAAACAACCTCAGCCAATCTCACCATGATGCGTAAGCTTTGTGTTGTTGCGTTAGGTATGTTTGCTTTTGGTTATGCCTTGGTGCCCATGTACAAAGCCATTTGTGAAATGACGGGCATCAATATCCTTGCCTTGGGCGAGCGTGAAATACCAGGCTCTGGTTCGGCTCGTTTGGGTAGACTTGAAAACAGCCAAGTCGATACAACGCGCACCATCACCATTGAATTTGATGCTAATTCGCGCGGACCTTGGCTGTTCAAGCCCGCACAAAATTCAATTCAAGTTCATCCAGGACAAATGACAACGGTGATGTATGAATTTCAAAATACACAAAACCGCACCATGTCTGCGCAAGCCATCCCCAGTTATGCGCCACGTCAAGCTGCGTCTCACTTCAATAAGTTGGAATGTTTTTGCTTTAATCAATACACGTTAGCGCCCGGCGAAAAAAAGCAATGGCCCGTGGTTTTTGTGGTGGATCACAAGTTGTCCAAAGACGTCAACACCATCACACTGTCATACACATTTTTTGAAGTCGGCAGCAAGGTGCCTGAGGCCCCCACTGCATCCGTGTTTAAGTCCAATACAAAGTGGGGCGTATGAGTCAAGATCTTGTGCCTCCCCAAAAAGGATCGATCTTTCGAACCATTGTTGCGATCGCTTGGTCGTTCATTGGCATTCGTAAAAGTTCTGAGTTTCAAGAAGACATTGCACGCATCACACCACTGCGTATCATGGTCGTGGGCTTTGTGGCTATTTTTTTATTTGTAATCGGTTTGATGTTGTTGGTCAAACTTGTTGTCGCGACATAAAAAGGAGTTGAAATGAGTAGCAATTCAAACGGCGCAGCGCCCTATTATTTTGTACCCGAACCCTCTCGCCATCCTGCGATGGCCGCACTTGGTTTGTTTTTTGTCATCATGGGTGCCAGTCAATGGGTCAATAGCGTTGAATGGGGCAAGTACTCTTTAATACTTGGTCTTGCCATTGTGTTTGTTGTGTTATTTCAATGGTTCATGCAGGCCATCACCGAGAGTGAAAGCGGACAATACGGTCACAAGGTTGATCTTTCTTTCCGCTGGAGCATGAGTTGGTTTATTTTTTCTGAAGTGATGTTCTTCGGTGCTTTTTTCTCGGCTTTGTGGTGGATGCGTGTTCACTCTGTGCCCGAACTCGGCAATATCAACAACGCTATTTTGTGGCCTGACTTTAAAGCGGTGTGGCCTTCAGTTTCCGCAGGCGCTACAGCATCTCCTGCAGGCATTATCGAGCCATTCACAGCAATGACACCCTTTTGGTTGCCCACCATCAACACCGCTTTGTTGTTGAGCTCTGGTGTCACCATCACCATTGCGCATCACGCGTTGAGAGAAAACAAGCGCGAACAAACGCTGCTATTCATGTGGCTTACCGTTATATTGGGTCTCGTGTTTTTGTTTGTTCAAGGTTATGAGTATGCACACGCGTATTCAGACATGAACCTGAAGCTCACATCGGGTGCGTATGGTTCTACATTCTTTATGCTCACGGGCTTTCACGGTTTTCACGTGTTCCTCGGCATGTTGATGTTGTTTTTCATCACGCTTCGCATTCAAAAAGGCCACTTCACCGCTGACAAACATTTTGGTTTTGAAGGCGCAGCTTGGTATTGGCACTTTGTTGACGTGGTGTGGTTGGGCTTGTATATTTTGGTTTATTGGTTGTAAACCTCAGCAATCAAAGCAAAGGCCGCAAGTGCGGCCTTTGTTATTGGCGATTGGCAAAAATTATCTGCCCGCTGGAATTCCTGTGGGTTGAATCCATCCCATCATCCATGCGAATAAAATGCAAATAAAAAGCATAATGGAAAAGCTCACACGCAGTGCAAGAGCGCGAGCCATTCGACTGGTTTTGGGAGCGCCGTCTTGACCGTCGCGCATCATAAAAAACAAAGCAACAGCCAAACTCACTAAGATGGCGACAAATGCAATCAGAACAAATAATTTCATAACCACTATTATCTCGTGAAATCAACTCAAAGCGGCATCCAAGCAAGCCCATCGAATATGAATCGATGGGTGATTGCTATGGCTGCCGCCTTGGGCGTGGCTTTGACTATTGGTTTGGCTTTATGGCAGTTGTCGCGCGCGCAACAAAAAGATGAGATCCATCAAGCCATGATTCAAATGCAAGCCTTGCCTTCATTACAGTCTCAACAATTAGTTGCAGATCCACAATTGTGGCAATCAACGCACCGTGCGGTGCAATTAAACGGCCAATGGTTGGTTGATCAAACTATTTTTTTAGACAATCGCAGTCATCATGGTGCCGCTGGTTTTTGGGTGATATCGCCCCTCAAGATCAATGCGCAAGAGTCTGTCTTGGTCAAACGTGGTTGGCTTGCACGTGACTTGCGCGACCCCAAGTTTTTACCTCGTCTTGATACACCTACCACGGATGTTGTGATCAATGGCCGCATTGATTTGCCCTTGTCTCAATGGTTTACATTGAGCAATCCCTCGCCATCTTCGCAAAGTGTCGATACAAAAAAATCTCGTATTCAATCCAATATTCAAAACAAGGATATTGAATATGAGACAGGATTGAAGATTGTTGCAACTGTTTTGCAAATTGACGCTAGTAGTGATGGTTTAAAACGAGACTGGACCGACATCACTCAAACATCGGATAAAAACAGAGCGTATGCTTGGCAATGGTTTGCGCTTAGCGCTTTGATTGCAGGTTTATACGTGTGGTTTCAATGGATAAAACCTTATGCAAAAAAATAACGTCGAAAAAAACAATGACGATCAACCTTTAGGGCTGACTGTTTATGACTTGCCAAGCCCAGTGGAAAGTGTGGCGCATGACGCCAAGCGCACGCGTGCGGGTCGCTTAGGCATGTTGCTGGTTTTTATTATTTGTTTGTCACCCGTTGTTGCATCGTATTTTATGTATTACGTGGCAAGACCTGCTTCTATCAAATCGTTTGGTGAATTGATTCAACCCACGCAATCATTACCCAATGCACCTATGACTAATTTACAAGGACAAGCGGGAGATTTGTCACAACTCAAAAAACAGTGGTTATTCATCAGTGTGGGATCTGGTGCATGTCCGATTGAATGTCAAAACCGTTTGTATTTGCAACACCAAATCTGGGTTTCATTGGGCAAAGAGCGCGTACGCTTCGATTGGGTTTGGCTCATCTCTGATAATGAAGCGGTGCCCGCACCAATATTGCCAGGTCTAAAAGAGGCACAAGTTTGGCGTGTCAAATCGCAAGTGTTGGAGGCTTGGTTAAAGCCACAATCAAATTTTTCATTGCAAGATCATTTTTATTTAGTCGATCCCATGGGTGAATGGATGATGCGATTTCCTGCGCCCATTGACAAAGACAGGGCCACTCCCATTAAAAAAGATTTGGAACGTGTGCTCAGAGCCTCAGCCGGCTGGGATTTACCAGGTCGTTAATCATGGAAACACCTGCCTACAACTGGAGCCCCGTTTTGCATCTCATGCTCATGGGCGTGGTGATTGCGATGGGACCGCTGTGTTGGGTTTGGTTGCGTCATCGACATGCCAATACAGCGCAACGTTTCAGGCAAATCACTTTGCTCACATTATTTTTAACTTTTGATTTGGTTCTCTTTGGCTCGTTTACGCGACTCACCGATTCTGGTTTGGGTTGCCCCGATTGGCCCGGTTGCTACGGTCATTTATCGCCTGTTGGCGCTAAGTATGTCATTGCTGAAGCTCAAGCGGCTATGCCAAGCGGACCTGTTAGCGCTGTGAAAGCGTGGATTGAAATGTTGCATCGTTATCTGGCAACTGGGGTTGGTGTGTTGATTTTGACAATTGCAATTTTTTCTTGGATGAGTGCGCGTTTTGCAAGATTGCTACCCAGTATCACTTTGTTGGTTGTGTGTATGCAAGGTGCGTTTGGTGCATGGACAGTTACTTTCAAATTACAACCCGCCATTGTGACTTTGCATTTGTTGGGGGCGATGGTGCTATTGGTTTTACTCACGCGTCAATGGGTTCGACAAATGCAAAGCACGGGAGATATGGATCACTCACCTGCAAGCCCTCATCTTCGTCTTTGGCTGGTGTTGACATCGATTGCGCTTCTCATTCAATTGGTGTTGGGCGCATGGGTGAGTACCAATTACGCTGTATTGGCTTGTGATCAATTTCCGCAATGCCAAAATTCTTGGTGGCCTGAGATGGATTTTTCGAGCGCATTTGAAATTTGGCGTCCATTGGGCTTTTCAAGCCAAGGCGATACGCTCACTTTTTCTTCGCTCACAGCCATTCATTACATGCATAGACTTATGGCCTATATCTTGATGTGCGTTGTGTTGGTATTGGCTTGGGTACTCAACAAAACCGGTTGGACGCAAATCGCTGGTTTGCTGTTTGCTGTTTTGGTTTTGCAATTTATCACAGGCATATCTAATGTAGTCTTCAGTTGGCCGTTGATTGCAGCTGTCATTCACACAGGTGGTGCTGCGGCATTGGTCATATTGATCACAACAGCATGGACTTGCACCAGCGACGATAATCCGAACATGGCATCTATTTTTAAAGCCCCTCATCACTCATGAGCACTGTTATCACATCCGATATGCCTGTTTGGCGTCAATTCAACGCATTGACCAAGCCGCGCGTGATTCAGTTGATAGTGTTTTGCGCGCTCATTGGAATGGTGTTGGCGGTACCTGGTTTGCCCACGCTTGCCGAGATCAGTTTGGCCTTGTGGGCTTGCTTTGGTATTTGGTTTGTTTCGGGCGCCGCCGCCGCTTTCAATTGCATTGTTGAAAAAGCAATCGATGCTCGTATGAAGCGCACATCTTGGCGACCCACAGCAAAGGGTGAATTGAGTGATCGCGACACGCTTTTGTTTTCTGCCGTCTTGTGTTTGATTGGCTCAACCATTTTGTATGTGATGGTCAATCCCCTCACTATGTGGCTCACCTTTGCAACGTTTGTGGGTTATGCCGTTATCTATACCGTGATATTAAAACCGCTCACGCCGCAAAATATTGTGATTGGCGGCGCATCGGGTGCGATGCCTCCTGTGCTGGGATGGGCTGCGATGACGGGGGATGTCGGGCCTGAAGCATTGATCTTATTTTTAATTATTTTTTTGTGGACACCCCCTCATTTTTGGGCGCTGGCACTTTATCGCGTTGAAGATTACAGAAAATCAGGGCTTCCAATGTTGCCCGTTACGCACGGCAATGAATTTACAAGGCTGCAAGTGTTGCTTTACACATGGGTTTTATTGGCGGCTTGTTTGATGCCCTTTGTTTATCGCATGAGCGGATGGTTTTATTTAATCAGCGCGATTATTCTGAGTTTGATGTTTTGTTATTACGCATGGAAACTTTGGAAAAATTATTCCGATTCGCTGGCTAAAAAAACATTTCGGTTTTCATTGATTCATCTTAGTCTTTTATTTGCCGCCTTGTTGATTGATCACTATCTTTGAAAAAATCATGAAACAAATCATCATTAAATTTTTAATGACCAGTCTGCTTGTGTTACTGGCATCTTGTTCGCCTAATCTGGCTTCTTTCAAGTCGATTGAGCTGACTGGTGCAGACTATGCCAAGGGATTTAGTCTTCTTGATTTCAATGGTAAAAATAAAACTCTTGCTGACTTTTCTGGCAAAGTGGTGGTGGTTTTTTTTGGATACACGCAGTGTCCTGACTTTTGTCCGACAACTTTGACAGAGTTCACAGAGGTCAAGCAAAAATTGGGTTCTCAAGGCGATCGCTTGCAAGCTATTTTTATTACCGTCGATCCTGAGCGAGATCAGCCCGATTTACTCAAGGAATACATGGGTAACTTTGATCCCACTTTTTTGGCTTTGATACCGACTCCAGAGCAACTGGAAGTTTTAGCCAAGGACTATAAAATTTATTTTAAAAAAGTACCTGTTAAAAATAGCAAGAGCTACACCATGGATCACAGTGCAGGTACTTATATTTACGACACCTCGGGTCGATTGCGTTTGTATGCGCGCTACGGATTAGGCCCGCAGTCTATCGCCGAAGATATTGGGTCGTTGCTCAAGCAGTAACAAATCAGGCGTAATGCGCCAAAGTCGCTTTCATTTTTTTCATGGCCGCAACTTCGATTTGACGAACACGTTCTGCGCTGATGCCGTATTCATCGGCTAATTCATGCAGTGTCAGGCCGCCAGATCCGTCGTCGTTGACTTTGAGCCAACGCTCTTCAACAATGCGTCGGCTTCTTTCATCGAGCACATTGAGAGCGGCCGCAATTCCATCGGTGGACATGACGTCGTGGCGATGCGATTCAATCATTGCGGTGGGCTCATGATGCGTGTCGGTTAAATAAGCAATGGGTCCGTAACTTTCTTCTCCGTCGTCAGAAGGCGAAGGGTCAAGCATGACATCACCGCCCGACATGCGAGTTTCCATTTCCATCACTTCTTCACGTTTGACGTTAAGGCTTTGAGCGACAGATGAAATTTGATCTTCGGTGAGTCGGTCGCGATAGGTTTGAACGTCTAATGAATCGGTATCGGACTTGAGTTCTTGTTTGAGCGAGCGCAAATTAAAAAATAATTTGCGTTGCGCCTTGGTAGTGGCTACCTTGACCATGCGCCAATTTTTGAGAATGTATTCGTGAATTTCTGCTTTGATCCAGTGCATGGCGTAACTCACCAAACGCACGCCTTGCTCGGGGTCAAAACGCTTGACGGCTTTCATCAAACCGATATTGCCTTCTTGAATCAAGTCTGCATGAGGTAATCCGTAGCCTAAATATTGACGCGAAATAGAAACCACCAAACGCAGATGCGACATGATCAATTGACCCGCGGCTTCTAAATCATTGCTGTTTTTGAGGGAGCGTGCCAACTTTTGTTCTTGCTCAAGCGTGAGCATGGGCATGCGATTGACGGCTGATATATAGGCGTCAATATTGCCCAACGGTGGTAGAAGGCTCCAGGAAGAGGCAGCTAATGAATTGTTTTTTGCCAATGTTAAGGTGGTCATAAAAGTACTCCTTTTGTGCTCAAGAAACCATTTTAGCACTCTTGGGGTGGGAGTGCTAAAATTCTATCAAATACTAGGGTTTTTACCAGTTTTAGTGGTTTTTTAGCTATCGAGCTCAATTTGCTTGTCTTTTGCCAATTTGGTCCAGCGCGCAATATCTGCACGCATAAATTGGGCAAAAGCATCTGAAGTCATTGGCATAGGCTCGACTGCTTCAACTGACAATTTTTCTCTTAAATCAGGCGCTTTGAGGATGGTGGTAAGACTTTCATTGAGCTGTTTGACTATAGCAGGAGGCATGCCAGCAGGCCCGACAACGCCGTACCACTGCATGGCGTCAAAGCCTTTGAAGCCGAGTTCATCCAAAGAGGGCAGCTCTTTGACCTGGGGGTGACGTTGCATGCCCGTGACGGCAAGCGCCCTAACCCTTCCCGAGCGAATGTGGGGCATGGCTGCAGCGAGGCCTGGAAACATCGCCTGCGTTTGCCCCGCAATCACATCGGTAAAAGCGGGAGCGATGCCACGATAGGGAATATGAACCATGAAACTGTTGACTTGTTGTTTAAACAATTCCATGGTGAGATGTGTGAGCGAGCCTTGTCCTGCAGATCCATAACTGAGTTTGCCTTGATTTTTTTTCAAGTAACTTAAAAATTGTGAAAAATCTTGCGCAGGAATATTGGCATTGATTACCAATACATTGGGTGTGCCACCGATCATTCCAATGGGTGAGAAATCTTTGATGGCGTCATAGGGCAGATTGCGCCTTGTGGCGGGACTGGTGCCGTGTGTGGCCACATAACCTTGCATCAGCGTATAACCATCGGGTACGGACTTGGCTGTGTTTTGACACGCAATCACGCCACCTCCGCCGCCTTGGTTGTCAACGACGATGCTTTGTCCTAATACGCGGGACCATCTTTCACAAACGGTGCGTGCCACCATGTCACTACCACCACCTGCAGCAACGGGCACGATGTAGCGCAGAGGTTTTTGAGGAAAGACTGTTTGCGCATTTAAAAAAGGCATGGCCACCACCGATGAAGAAATCATCGCTGATTGAAATAATCGACGCTTGGTGATCAACATATTTTTCATAACAACCTTGGTTAACTATCGAGCAGCGCTTGCGCAAATTCTTGAGCGTCAAAGCTTTGCAAGTCTTCTAACTTTTCGCCCACACCAATAAAATAAACAGGAATCGATTGACCGCCATTTTTAATGCGCTCAAGCCCCCACAGCGCAATCGCAGCCAACACACCACCTTTGGCGGTTCCATCCAGTTTGGTCACAATCAAACCCGTGAGACCTAAGTATTCATCAAATATTTTGACTTGACTCAGTGCATTTTGACCTGTGTTGCCGTCAATCACCAAAATAATTTCGTGTGGCGATGTGTTGTCTGCTTTTTGAACGACACGTTTTATTTTTTTTAATTCATCCATCAGATGTAATTGTGAAGGCAGTCGACCTGCCGTGTCCACAATCACTACATCGCGCCCACGTGCTTTGCCTGCGCTTACTGCATCAAAGCTTACTGCCGCAGGGTCGCCATCTGCTTGGCTCACAATATCAACGCGGTTGCGATCAGCCCACACCAATAATTGCTCGCGAGCAGCGGCGCGAAATGTATCTGCAGCAGCCAACAAAACACTGGCGCCCGAATCTGAAAGATGTTTGGTGAGTTTGCCAATTGAAGTTGTTTTGCCAGCGCCATTGACCCCCGCCACCATGATCACAGTGGGATGGTGTTGACCGATACTTAAATTTGTTTGCAAGGTCAAAAATAAATTAGTCAGCACTTCTTCTAGTAATTTCTTTACCTGAATGGGATCGGTTGCTTGTGTAGTTTTTACTTTTTCTTTTAAATGTTCAAGCACATATGAAGTTGCGCCAACGCCCGCATCCGACATCAGTAATGCACTTTCGAGTTCTTCATACAAGGCATCATCAATTTGTGTACCAGTAAAAAGCGTGGTGATGTTTTTTCCGGTGCGCAAAAGTCCCTTGCGAAGTTGAGCAAACCAATTTTTGCGAAGGCTGTCTGAGACCAATTCGCCGGACGGTGCTGGGGTCTTTTTCTTAAAGAAATTGAACATGTACCAAGTGTTTCTAGAATGAGGGGGTTCCGTGCGGTTTGCAGGGTTTAAACAAAGCTATTCTATGAAACCTTATTTTCTCTTGATTCGCTCAATTTTGCGAAACATTTCCGTGCTTTTATGTGTCGTATCGATGGGGTCGCCTGCTTATTCACAAAATCAGACGTCTGTTGAAAGTCACACGCTCCCCAATGGCCTGACTTTGCTCATCAAACCCGATCGTCGAGCGCCCACGGCCGTTCATATGTTGTGGGTCAGAGTTGGCTCCATGGACGAGGTGGACGGTAGTTCGGGCTTGGCTCATATGCTCGAGCATATGTTATTCAAAGGAACGCCCACCGTCAAGGCGGGTGAGTTTTCAAGACGTGTCGCAGCTTTGGGGGGGCGAGAAAATGCGTTCACCAGCAAAGATTACACCGGTTACTTTCAGCAAATACCCACAAAAAAATTACCTGATGTGATGCGTTTAGAGTCAGATCGATTCACCAACAACCAATGGCCCGATGAAGAGTTTGTCAAAGAACTCGAAGTCGTTAAAGAAGAGCGACGTATGCGCACCGAAGATCAACCGCATTCAATGTTGTATGAACAACTCAGTGCGGTTCAATATGCGGCCTCTCCTTACCGACGACCGATTGTGGGCTGGATGAGTGATCTCGATTCGATGAAGCCACAAGACGCGCGAGATTTTTATAAGCGTTGGTATGTACCGTCCAATGCTGTGGTTGTGGTGGTTGGCGATGTTGATCCTGTTCAAGTCAAGCAATGGACTAATCAGTTTTATGGCGTCATTCCATCGGGTGTTGTGCCAGATCGCAAACCACGAATCGAACCCGAGCAAAAAGGATTGCGCAGATTGTGGGTCAAGGCAGCTGCCGATCAATCCTACGTATCCTTGTCCTTTAAAACACCTGCCTTTACAGGATTTAACGTCAGTCCAAATAATCAAGACGCATTGGCTTTGACTGTATTGGCTGCAGTGTTGGATGGATACAGTGGTGCACGATTAGATCGAGCCTTGACGCAAGGCGAGCAACGGTTGGCAGATAGTGCGGGCGCGTCGTTTGGTTTTAGTGGTCGAGGTCCTCAAACATTTACATTGGACGGTGTACCTGCGGCAGGAAAAACACCCGAGCAACTCGAAGCCGCATTGCGACAACAAATCACTCGTATTGCCAAAGAGGGCGTTACAGTGTCTGAGCTCAATCGTGTGAAAGCGCAATGGGTGGCCTCATCTGTTTACAAACGCGACTCTTTATTTAATCAAGCGCGCGAATTGGGTACTTATTGGATTGAAGGTTTACCTTTAGACACAGGCGAAAAAATCATTGAATCTTTACGCGCGGTGACACCTGAACAAGTCAAACAAGTCGCACAAACTTATTTTGGAGATGATGCGTTAACCATTGCGCATTTGATTCCCACTGGAAAATCACAGGCCGATCCTAAAAAACCAACGAGTAATGCGCGTCAGGCGGAGAGCACACGATGAAAAAAATTCAAATTTTATGGTTTTTTGTTTTGTGCCATTTCCTTACCATGTCGCAAGCGGCGATACCTATTGAAACATGGACGATGTCCAACGGCGCTAAAGTATTTTTGATTTCATCGCCTGCATTGCCCATGGTCGATATTCAAATTGATTTTGACGGAGGCTCTCGGCGCGACCCTGAGACACAACAAGGCTTGGCGCAAGCAACAGCTTCAATGATTAGCAAAGGCGTACGTGCAAAAGGCAATCAACCCGCGTTGGATGAAAATGGAATTGGTGAGGCTTGGGCCGATTTGGGCGCTTCATTTTCTGCCTCTGCAACGTCAGACCGAATAAGTTTTGTATTGCGCAGTTTGACTTCACCCGATTTATTGGACGGTGCAATTGCGTTGGCTGCGCGCTTGCTGGCGCAACCCACCATGCCCGCCGATATTTGGAAAACAGAAAGAGATCGTTGGATTGCATCCATCAAAGAGGCCAATACCAAGCCCGCACAGGTAGCAAGTCGTGCTTATGAAAAACAAGTGTTTGGCAACCATCCATATGGCTATGAGGCCGATGCACAAAACTTAAATCGATTACAGGCAAGTGATTTATTAAATTTTCATCGCGTGCATGTTCAAGCCTGTCGTGCGCATGTGAGCTTGGTGGGTGCGCTCAATAAAGCGCAAGCGCAAGCGCGTGTGGCGCAATTGCTTTCTTTGTTGCCTGCTAGCAATGTATGCGCGCCTTTACCAACCTTGCCTGAGGTTCAAACATTAAAAGCCTCTAACGAGCAGTTGATTGCATTTGAATCGGCGCAAGCGCATGTATTGATCGGACAGCCAGGTATCAAACGCAATAGTCCTGATTTTTTTGCTTTAACAGTTGGCAACTATGTGTTGGGAGGCGGTGGTTTTGTGTCACGCCTGACTGAGCAAGTGCGTGAAAAGCGTGGATTGAGTTATAGCGTTTACAGTTATTTTTCTCCTGCACGTCACGCGGGTTCGTTCACCATTGGTTTACAAACAAGACCCGATCAGGCCAAGCAAGCCATAGAAATAGCCAAATCGGTGTTGCAAGATTTTGTAAGAGATGGGCCAACACCCGCAGAACTTCAAGCAGCTAAAGATAATTTGATCGGTGGATTTGCCTTGCGAATCGATAGCAACAAAAAATTATTGGACAACATCGCTAGCATTTCATGGAATGGATTACCGCTTGATTATTTGGAGACGTGGACTCAACAAATTGAGAAGCTTACAGTTGAGCAAGTCAAGGATGCATTTTCAAGAACGCTGCAACCCGATCGTATGGTGACGGTCGTTGTTGGAGGAAAGTTTTGAAACCTGGGCGTGTTCGCATCATTGGGGGGTTATGGAAGCGAAGTCTGATTCGTGTTGCCGATTTTCCAGGTCTGCGCCCCTCGCCTGATCGTGTGCGAGAAACATTATTTAATTGGTTGGGTCAAGACCTCACGCGTTGGCGTTGTGTGGATGCGTTTGCTGGAACGGGCGCGCTGGGTATCGAAGCAGCCTCACGAGGGTCGGAGCGTGTTGTTTTGGTCGAAAAAAATAGCGCCTTGGTTGATCAACTCAAAAAAATACAAAAACAATTGAATGCGCAAGCCTTGGATATTATTCGTGGCGATGGACTGAATTATTTGAATCAATTGCCAGCGGGTCTTTCTGACTTGATTTTTTTGGACCCGCCTTTTGACAGTGATTTATATGCATCGGCTTTACAAGCGTCTGCAATAGCCATTCAAGCGCAAGGATTTATTTATTTAGAAGCTGCCAAGAAATGGTCAGAGGCTGAATTGGCTGGTTTTGGGCTTTGTACCTATCGACACCTCAAGGCAGGTGCGGTTCATGCACACTTGCTCAAGCTGGTTGCATAATTGGGTTTGTCGTTCGTTTTGAATTATTGAAGGACTCACCATGACCAAGCCCATCATCGCTATTTACCCCGGCACCTTTGATCCCATTACCTTGGGTCATGAAGATATTGTTCGCCGTGCTTCGCGTTTGTTTGATCAGGTGATTATTGCTGTGGCAGAAGCACATCACAAAAAAACCATGTTTAATTTGGAAGAGCGTAAAACCATGACAAAAGAGGCTTTAAAAGATTGCCCCAATGTGGTGGTGGAATCTTTTACAGGATTGGTTTCTGACTTTGCACTGGCTAAGGGGGCGCAAACCATGGTGCGTGGAGTGCGATCCATGACGGACTTTGAATATGAATTTCAATTGGCGGGGATGAATCGCCGCTTGGTCTCACACATCGACACCGTATTTTTAAACACGGTTGATGTGTACCAATGCATTTCAAGCACTTTGGTTCGTGAAATTGCAGTGCTCGGTGGCGATGTAGCGCAATTTGTATCGCCAGGTGTTTACGCCCGGCTTCAATCCAAAAAAGCGTGAGTTTTTAACTCCAGCGTAAAGCGGACAAGTCGTTGACAAAGATGGGCATGTCTTTCCAAAGACCTGTAAGACCTTTCCTAGCAACCGTGAGCCATTGCGGTTGATACAAAAATGCATGCACCGCATCTTGTGCAAGCATTTTTTGTGCATCACCTAAATATTTAACGCGATCGCTCATGCGTGGTGCATTGTTGATCTTGTCAAACAATTCATTAAATTTGGATGATTCATAACCCCAGTAGTAACCCGATTTGGCAAAGTTGCCTAAGTCAAAGGGTTCGACGTGAGAGATGATGGTCATGTCGTAATTTTTATTGTTGTAGACGCCGCTAAGCCATTGCGCCCATTCGACGTTTTGTAACTTGGCGACGATGCCAATTTTGGCCAACTGCGAGGCAATGACTTCTCCGCCTTGTCTGGCATAAGGTGGTGGCGGCAAAATCAAACTCACTTCGAGAGGCGTTTTGATTCCGGCCTCGGCGAGTAAGGATTTGGCTTTGTCTACATTGAATGGATTGACACTGGTGGTATCCACAAAGCCCAATGCGCCAGGCACATAGTGACTTCCAATGGGGACGCCTAATCCATCTGCAGCGCCCGCAATCACTGCATTGCGATCAATGGCGGCGCTGATGGCGCGACGCACGCGCACATCGTCAAAAGGTTTTTTCTTGTTGTTGAGTGCCAAAATAGTTTTTGCGCGAGAACCATTTTGAATGATTTGAAATCGATTGGCCGATTTGAGCGTATCTAAACTACGAGCAGCAGCCACGCGTGGAAACGCATCAACATCGCCTGACAAAAGTGCTGCAACTTGAGCCGCAGGATCAGAAATAAATTTGAAGGTGGTTTTTTTAATGGCAACAGATGCTGCTGATCTGTGACCGTCCCAACGATTGAGAATAAGCGATGAGCCTTTGACCCAATTGCCCAATTGATAGGGGCCAGTGCCAATGGGTTGCGTTGCATTGGAGGCCGCGCTGACAGGCTCCACAATAATGGCAGTGGCCTGCCCCATTAAAAATAAAAAATCAGGATCGATTTGTTTATTGATGACGACAACAGTGTAGTCATCGACTGCAACAACTGCTTCCATTCCCGCAAATGTGCGTTTGTCTTTGTTGGTGCTGGTGGTCGATGTGGCGCGCTCAAAAGAGTATTTGACCGCTTTGGCATTGAAGGGTTCGCCATTGTGAAATTTGACATTGCGGCGAAGTTTGAATGTGTAGGTTTTGAGGTCGGGTGAAACTTCCCATTTTTCGGCGAGCAGTGGAGAAACACTGCCGTCTGAATTGATTTTGGTTAAGGTTTCAAAAATGTTGTAATGAGTGATTTCGGCAATGGCAGATGCAGCACCTGCGGTGGGATCAAGGCCTGGCGGCTCGAGAGTCATCGCCAAGATAACCGAGTCTTTTTTGGATTGCGATAGTGCAGCTAATGGCATGGTTTGTAATGCGCCTGTGGTTGCAGCAAGAAAGGCAAAGTCACGTCTTTTCATGGGGACTCCTCACATATGAAGGTGTGGTTACTGGGTTACAGCTTGTACCAATGCTTGAGTGCAGGGATGCTTGGGCTGTGTAAACAATTGATGGGGCGAACCCTGCTCAACAATTTGACCCTTTTGCATCACACACACATCGTCACACAGATGTTTTACCACAGCCAAGTCGTGGCTGATCAATAAATAAGTCATACCAAAAAGATCTTGCAAGTCCATCATGAGGTTGAGCATTTGGGCTTGCACAGAAACATCAAGAGCCGATAAGGGCTCGTCAGCAACGACTAATTGCGGGCGAGTTATCAGCGCACGCGCCAATGCAATGCGTTGACGTTGACCGCCTGAAAATTCGTGCGGATATTTTTGTAAATCTTCTGATCGAAGACCCACATTGGACAAAATTTCTTGCGCCATGTCGCAACGTTGAGAGCGTGTGATGTGATCCAAGCCAGTCAATGGTTCTGTGACGATGGTTTCAACGCGTTGACGAGGATCGAGAGAGCTGTAGGGATCTTGAAAAACCATTTGAAAATGTTGTCTTCGATCGCGAAGTTGTTCGGGCTCCAAGGAATGCAAATCTTCTCCTTGAAAAAAAACCTGTCCTTCATCTGGTTTTTCAAGAGCCATGATGATGCGAGCTAAAGTGGATTTACCCGATCCAGATTCACCAACAATGGCGATGTTTTTGCCAGTCGTGATGGATAAGTCAACTTCTCTTAATGCATGCAATGCTTGAGGTTGAGTCCACAGGGATGTACTCGGCATGGGGTAACGCCGATGAATTTGCTTGAGTTGAACCAGTGGCGAACTCATACTTTTTTCCGGCATCGCATCAGATGCGTTTGATCCAGCGAACGTATGGGTGCAAGTGAGCGATGACAATCGTACTCCGCAAATGTGCAGCGATCTGCAAATGGACAACCCAAGGGCATTTGATGCAAGGCTGGTACTTGTCCAGGAATATTTTTGAGTCGGGGGCGCGAATTTGATTGGGATGAGTAAGTTGATTGCTGTCCATTCCAATGGGGGCGTGAAGCCATTAAACCTTGTGTGTAAGGATGTGCAGGTCTTGAGAGCACAGATGGAGTTGTGCCTTCTTCCATGATTTGACCGCCATACATCACCATGATTCGCTGCACATGACGCGCCATCACGCCGAGATCATGTGAAATTAAAATCAGACCCATTCCGTTTTGTTCGGCCAAGGTGTGCAGCAGGTCCAACACTTTGTGTGCAACCGTCACGTCTAATGCTGTGGTTGGCTCATCTGCAATGAGTAAATCGGGAGAGCAGGCTAATGCCATTGCAATCATGATGCGTTGACGTTGACCGCCTGAAAATTGATGTGGATAAGCATGAATGCGATGGCGTGAAGAATCAATGCCAACGCGATTGAGTAATTCGGCGGTACGATCCAGGGCATCGCGTTTAGATAACTGCTGATGAATGCGCAATGGTTCTGCCACTTGGTGACCGATGGTATGAACGGGGTTGAGCGCAGTCATCGGCTCTTGAAAAATCATTGCGATTCGATTGCCTCTGAGTTGACACAGTTGTGATTCATTGAGTTGCAATAAGTTTTGATTTTGAAACCATATTTCGCCACTGGCTCGTGAGCCTTGTGGAAGCAATCCCATCAAAGCCAACGCCGTTAAAGATTTGCCGCATCCCGATTCGCCCATGAGGCCTAGAGTTTCGCCAGCATTTAAATTGAAATCAATGCCCCTGACTGCTTGTAAATTACCCGCGATGGTGGGAACAAGCACACGCAAGTTGTTAACGCGTAACAAGGAAATGTTATTGGCGCTCATCTTTGTCGCGACATTTTGGGGTCGAGTAAATCACGCAGACCATCGCCCATGAGGTTGAGACCTAATACAGCCAATGCAATGGCGACGCCTGGAAAAACAGCCAAGCGTGGGGCTTGGAACAACAAGGATTGCGCGTCGCTCAGCATGCGTCCCCATGAAGGTTCAGGGGGTTGTGTGCCCAATCCAAGATAAGAGAGTGCGGCCTCTGCCAATATCGCCAATGCAAATTGAATTGTCGCTTGAACAATTAAAACAGCCATGATGTTGGGCAATACATGATCTATGGTGATTCGGAATTTTCCTTTGCCACAAGCCCCTGCGGCTAAAACATAATCGAGCGACCAAATGGTTTGTGCACTGGCTCGAGTGATGCGTGCAAACACTGGAATATTAAAGATGCCGATGGCAATGATGGCATTGATCATGCCAGGACCCCAAACTGCCGTGATCATGATGGCTAACAAAATCGCAGGAAAAGCAAAACTGAAATCGCATGCGCGCATAATAATTTCTTCCGTCCAGCCTTTGGCTGCTGCTGCCCATAAACCTAATAAGACGCCAATGCCCAAACCGATTCCTACAGCCACAATGCCGACCATGATGGAACTGCGCGATCCTGCCAAAAGCATGAGCGCAACATCACGGCCTAAGGCGTCGGTGCCTAACCAATATTGTTGCGATGGCAACATTAATTTTTGATCCATACGAACTTCGAATGCCACACCCGACAACCAAACAAATGAAACCAATGCAGCCGCGCCCAAGCATAAACATAAAAAAACACCAACGATAAAACTGGGATGGCGTCTTGCGCGACTCAAAAAATAATTCATGATTGATGACTCTTGATGCGCGGATCTATCACCACATAAAGCAAGTCAACAATAAAATTGACCACCACAACCATGATGGTGAGTAGCATCACACAATTGCGCACCACTATCAAATCGCGATTGGCAATAGATTGAAAAATCAATCTCCCCAATCCTGGCAAATAAAAAACATTTTCAATCACGATGGTGCCTGTGAGGAGGTTGGCGAATTGAAGCCCCATCACGGTCACCACAGGAATTAATGCATTGCGTAATGCGTGGCCCCATAAAACAGATTGCGCACCCAAGCCTTTGGCGCGAGCGGTTCGAATGTAGTCTTCACGCAAAACTTCGAGAATGGCTGAACGTGTAATTCTGGCCAAGATAGCAGCTTGAACAACAGCTAAAGAAACAGCGGGCAATATCAGTGCTTTGAAACCTTCCCAAACGCCTTCATCCCATCCATCAAAGCCGCCTGCTTTAAGCCAATTGAGTTGAACGGCAAACAAGAGTATCAACAAAATAGCAAACCAAAAATTGGGTATAGCGACACCCAGTTGCGACAAGCCCATGATGCCGACATCGCCCGCTTGATTTTGTTTGGATGCGGCATAGACGCCCGCAGTGAGCGCCAAAAGGGTGGTGATGCTCATGGCCATCAACGCCAACGGTACAGTCACGCTCATGCGTTGCAAAATTAATTCGGCCACAGGTGCGCTGTAAGCGTAACTGTTACCCAATTCCATGTGAGACAGGCCCCAGAGCCACTCAGCAAATCGCTCGATAGCAGGGCGATCGAGTCCGAGTTGTTGTGCCAATGCCTTAACGGCTTCTGGGTCGGCGTCGGCGCCCATGAGAATTTGGGACGCATTGCCAGGCAATAAATCGAGACCAATAAAAATAATGGCCGCCGCCCCTAGCAATGTTGCCAATAAGGTTAAAAATCGACGAAATAGGTAGGCGATCATGGATGACGAGGATAATAGATAAGTTGACATTTTACAGATTCATTTTTTTGAGGCGAAAACAACATGGCTTTGATGATTACCGACGAATGCATCAATTGCGACGTTTGTGAGCCCGAATGCCCCAATCAGGCCATTTATTTAGGCGTTGAAATTTATGAAATCAACCCTGATTTGTGTACCGAATGTGTGGGGCATTATGACGAACCCCAATGCGTTCAGGTGTGTCCTGTTGCCTGCATTCCTGTTAATCCGCAACACATTGAAACAAAAGAATCGTTGTGGCAAAAATATCAACAATTGCAAATGCAAGCCAAATCAAATTCTTAGTGTGAGGGCGTTGGTGGGTTGGGTGCCTTTGCTCGAAAAACTTTTTTGTTGAGTGAAATAGATGTGGTGTTTTCGCACGCTAGCCATTGATTTTCTTTTTGGCACAACGGAGAAGGAAGTTTGTTCCGATGGCGTTACTTGGCCAACGCAGATCTCATGTGCAGAGTGATTGCGCTAAACAACAGAATCATCAGGATTTGTTTTTTTTTCATCTTGATTTTTAACGGGAATGATGTCGGGTTTTGGATTTTTGGGACGTGGTGTTTTGCTGGTGTGAACAATTTGAGTGGCTTTAACAATTTCACCGCTGACCAAGAATGGTAATGCAGTCAATGAGCGATCGATGCACTCGTCAATCAAATCACGTTGATCAGGTGCAGGGTTCTTCAAAACCCAGTGAATCACTTCAGACTTGACGCCCGGATGGCCGATACCAATACGCAATCTCCAATAGGCATCGCTACCGAGTTGTGCGTGGATATCTCTTAAACCATTGTGGCCCGCATGACTTCCACCCAATTTGAGCTTTGCTTCGCCAGGTACGACGTCGAGTTCATCGTGTACGACCAAAATTTCTTCGGGTTTGATTTTGTAAAACCGTGCCAATGCAGACACTGACTTACCCGATTGATTCATAAAGGTTTGAGGCTCGAGCAGCCAAATGGTCTCACCTTCAAACGTTGTTTTGGCAACAAGTCCATGATAGGCGCGATCGTTTTGCAAGTTCAATTTAAGTTGACGCGCCAATTGACTAATCCACCAAAAGCCCGCGTTGTGTCGCGTCAATTGATAGGCGTCTCCGGGATTTCCTAAACCAACAAACAATTTAATCATGCGCTCATTATCGGTTTGGAATTGTCTAGATTAAAAAATTCCAAAAAAAAGACCCGACTAGCGGGTCTTTTAATTAAAAAATAACAGGGTTATTTTTTGGCGGCAGGTGCGGCGGCGGCAGGTGCAGCAGCAGCGGCAGGTGCAGCTGGCGTTTCAACTTCGGCTGCAACGGTCACGACAGACACGATCACAGGGTTGGATTTGCCATGGGTAACCACGGTAACGCCCTTTGGAAGTGTGATGTCGTTGGCATGCAGTGAAGTGCCTTTTTTCAGGTTGCTAAGATCAACCGCAATGAACTCTGGCAAATCGGCCGGCAAGCAGGCGATTTCCAATTCGTTCATCACATGATTGACCAAACAAGCATCAGCTTTGACGGCAGGTGAATTTTCTTGACCGCTGAAATGCAATGGCACTTTCATGTGCAATTTGGTGTTGGCTTCAACGCGCTGAAAATCAACGTGTAAAACTAATTGTTTGAATGGGTGATATTGAACATCACGCAATAAAACTTTGGATTCCTTGCCAGCGAGTTCCATATCGAGAATGGATGCGTGAAAGGATTCTTTTTTGAGTGCATGCCACAACGCATTGTGGTCTAACTCAATCGCATGGGCTTCACCCTTACCGCCATACACGATACCGGGCGTTCGACCGGTAATGCGCAGACGGCGGCTCGCACCCGTACCCTGCTTGGAGCGCTCAAAAGCGACAAATTTCATAATAACTCCTGTGAGAGTCCACCGCGACCAGTGTGACTCCGTTTAAAAAAAGACTGACGAGCAGTCCACTTGAATGTTCCTCGATTGCTTGCTTAAAAAAGCTGATTTTGATCGGAGAACAAACTCATGACCGACTCACCTTTTGCAATGCGCTGAATCGTTTCTGCAATCAGCGGTGCAACAGAGAGTTGGCGAATTTTTTGACATTGAGCAGCTTGCGCACTCAATGGAATGGTATTGGTGATAACGACTTCATCGAGTGCGCCGCCATTGGCAATACGTTCGATCGCAGGGCCAGAAAAAATTGGATGGGTACAGTAGGCATAGACCTTTTTGGCGCCTCGTTCTTTGAGAACTTCTGCAGCCTTGACCAAGGTGCCTGCGGTGTCAATCATGTCATCCATGATGACGCAATTGCGTCCTTCGATGTCACCAATGACGTGCATCACCTCTGACACATTGGCCTTGGGACGACGTTTGTCGATGATGGCCAAATCGCAATCGAGTTGTTTGGCCAAAGCACGAGCACGCACCACGCCGCCAACGTCTGGCGACACAACGATGAGGTCGTCGTATTGCATTTGACGCAAGTCGCCAAGCAAAACGGGCGAGGCATAAATGTTGTCAACAGGAATATCAAAAAATCCTTGAATTTGGTCAGCGTGTAAATCCATGGTGAGCACACGCGCAACGCCAACGGTTTGCAACAAATCGGCCACGACTTTGGCAGAGATTGGCACACGCGAAGAGCGGGGTCGACGATCTTGTCTGGCATAACCAAAATAAGGAATTACCGCGCTGATGCGCTCAGCAGATGCACGTTTGAGCGCATCGACCATGATCAGCAATTCCATTAAATTTTCGTTAGTAGGCGCACACGTCGATTGAATAACAAAGACATCGCGTGCGCGAACGTTTTGATTGATTTCGACTGTGACTTCGCCATCGGAGAAGCGACCGACTTCGGCCGCACCCAACTCGATACCCAAATGGCCAGCAATTTCTGCGGCAAGTGTGGGGTTGGCGTTTCCGGTAAACACCATGAAATCAGCGGTTGGAGTTGTCATGATGACGAAGCTTCAGGTTTCTCACAAACACAAAATGGCAGGGGAGGAAGGACTCGAACCCTCGCATGCCGGAATCAAAATCCGGTGCCTTGACCAACTTGGCGACTCCCCTACACAGGAGATCAGCTATTGGGCTGACCACCGGTTATATGTCGCTGGACGCCCACATTGCCAAGGGGTGAACATCCAAATTTTTGCACTGCTTGATCGACCAATTGCTGGGGGCTTTTGGAAAAGCAACCAAAGATGGAGTGTAAGCAAACACTGCGCTACCGCTTCCCGTCATTCTGGCATTGAGCCCCAAGGATTGAAGCCAAAGAATGGCTTTTGAAACATCGGAACACATGGTCTGAGCGAAAGGCTGAAGATCATTACACCCAAAGTGAAATGGCCTTGCGGCAAAGTCAATTATTGTAGCAGGCTTGGTGTCTCTTTTTAAATCGGGATTTTGGAAAATGTGCGCAGTTTCCAAGCCCATGGGCGGTTTAACGACAACAAAGCTCGCAGAGGGGAGCTTAATCGAGCTTAATTTTTCGCCAATTCCTTCAACCCAAGCTGATGTCCCTTGAAGAAAAAATGGCACATCAGCGCCTAAACTCAAGCCAATTTTTGCCAGTTGATGGGTCGACCAATGAAGCCCCCAGAGTCGATTGAGTGCGAGTAAAGTGGTCGCCGCATTGGAGGAACCGCCGCCCATGCCTGCTTGTGCGGGTAAAAACTTTTTTAAATGAATGTGAGCGCCCAGAGAAATACCGCTTGCCTTTTGCAGTGCCAATGCAGCTTTGACGCTCAGGTCTTGTTCGGGCAATACCAATGTTCCTTCGTCACTTCGAGAAACCAATCCATCATTTCTGATTTCAAAGCTCAATAAATCCCACCAATCAATCAACATAAAAACAGATTGAAGCAAGTGATAGCCATTGTCTTGTCGCCCCACAATGTGTAAAAACAAATTGAGTTTGGCTGGAGCGGGCGCATCGTAAATCGTTGTCATTATCGATTGGGCGAGGGCTGAGAGACGTCAGAGTCGATCTGAATTTTGAGTTGAATGTGCGGCAAGGGTTCGTTTCGATCCAACACCAAGCGTTCGGGCGTTTCAAGTTTGACAACCCAACCCTTTAAAACTGGCGTTATCGATTTGGATTGATAAAACTGGATGACTTCAGGTAATGAGATGGGTGTTCCCAAAAGTTTTTGTTCCAAATCATTCATATTGGCAAAAACTTGCCGACGTTGCCCGTTGATTAAAACTGCTTGTTCAGAATCCCACATGGCTTGCGCAAGAATCGACCCAAGGGGTGAATAAATATCGATTTGTCCTTTGGATGCACTGCCACGCATTTCAAACGGTGCAAAAAGAACTTGCGACGGTGAACTGTCGATTTGTAAAGACAGGCGTCCTTGAATCAATAAATCGTTATGAGACGTCGAGTTCGTTTTAGGTAGTTGAGCGCAAGCCGTCAAAAAAAAGATAGTAATTAAAGTTAAGCGACAACAAAGACGAAATTGAAAGCGCATTTAAATAGGTGCTTTGAGTCTTTTGATCGCATCTAACAAGGCCTGATGCTTGGGATCGAGTTTGAGACCTTCGCGCCAAACTTGTAATGCTTGATCGCGTTGCCCAAGAGACCAATGTACCTCTCCCAAATGGGCCGCAATCTCTGGATCGGGTCTTGTTTTATAAGCGCGGGTCAATATCGCCAGCGCTTCTTTTGAATTGCCCATGCGAAATTCGACCCAACCCAAGCTATCGGTAATGAAGGGATCTTCGGGCGCAAACTCTAGAGCTTTCACGATGAGACTGCGCGCTTCTTGTAAACGAATGCCACGATCTGCCAAAGAATAACCAAGCGCGTTGTAGGCGTGGTGATAGTCTGGCTTTTGAGCAATGATGTTGCGCAACAGTTTTTCCATCTCATCAAGGCGCTGCATTTTTTCGCACAGCATCGCGAGTTCATAGGCAATGTCGTGCTCGAGTGGCGTTGCGGCGAGTGCCGTATTTAAAACACGATAGGCTTCGTCAAAATCATTGAAGTCTCTGAGTAATTGCGCCTCAACCATAGTGCGTTGTTTTCGCGCCTGCGCAGTGTTGCTGGGTAATTGTGAAACCAGTTGGCGCGCTTCTTTGAGCTGTCCCTTACGGGCCAATATTCGTGCACGCTCAGTTTGAGCACTCACTAATGCTTGAGGGTCATCGATTTTTGCAAGCAATGATTCGGCTGCTTTGTCGTCTTTGTTTTGAATAGCAATTTGAGCCAAGATGGCGTAGGCCTGAGATTTACCGCGTTTGGCTTGCGGTGTATTAGCGTCAGACTCGTTGGCAATTTCAAGATAGCGTTGCAATGCAGATTGTGAGAGTTCATTTTTGTTTTGTTCAAATAAAACGCCGCCTTTGAGCAACCAAGCCTCCAACATTTTTGGAGAATTTTTATTGATGAGTTCGAGTTGATCCAAAGCTTCTGATGCGCGTTGTTTTTCGAGAAGTGAGCGTGTCCAATTGAGTCGAAATGAGGCTTCTGGTTGAGCAAGAAGTATTTTTTGAATAAGTGCTCCTGCTGGCGCATGGTCACGATTGAATAATTCCAACGCAACAAAACCTGCTTCTAGTGATTGTGGATTGATTTGTAAAGCTCTTGTTGCAGCTTGTTCGCTGGTTGTTAATTCATTATTGGACAAGCGAATCCAACCCAAGGCGATCCAACTGGCCAAAGAGGTGTCGTTTGCATTGAGATATGGTTTGAGCGCCTCTTCCACAACGGCTAGACTCATTTTTTTGTTGCTTGCTTGTGCGAGTTGACTCGGTAGACTCGATATCACGCCAGGCAATTCTTTTGCGGGTGTGAGTTTGAGTTCAGTTTGCAGCGGCTCCAAAATTTCATTGATTTGGTTCATTGCAATTAACACTTGCAGCACAAAACGATTAGCAGGGCGTGATTCAGGAAATGCTTGTTTCCAAGCGCGTGCAGCCTCAAGGGCTGATGGCCCCGATTTGGCTTGCAAGGCGATTTCTACAGCGCGTTTATAAAGACGCTCATCGCCACTTTTTCGGGCGGCGTCCAAAATGAGTGAATAACCTGCTCCAGGCTCATTCATTTGCGCATTTAATTCGCCCAATAGCACTTCAAACAACAACTCGGCTCTTTGCTGAGATTCGGTAGGCGTAGGAAATAGGCTTTTATCGGCTTTTGGGGCAGCGCTTTGAGCGTGTGTTACAAATGGAAAAACCAACATAAAACCTGTCAAAAGAAGGCTGGATTGGCGTGCCCAATTGAAGGCGTGTGTATTGATCATGGACGAATGATAATGCCACCTTGGATCTTTTTTATTTTTATGCCTGAATTACCCGAAGTTGAAGTCACCCGACGTAGTTTTGCGCAACCCATCACGGGTGCCGTTATTCGTCAATTTCAGATGGGAAAGCCATTGCGCTGGCCCTTGGGTTGCTCGCCAGAAAAACTGATTGGCAAACAAATAACATCCGTACGCAGAAGAGGGAAATACCTTTTAATCGATTTGAATCAAGGCTTGTTAATGGTTCACTTGGGTATGTCGGGGTCTTTGCGTTTTGCTCCCCAACTGGGCCCGTTGCAAACGCACGATCACATGGATATGGTGACATCGCAAGGGACGCTTCGCCTGCATGATCCGCGTCGGTTTGGAGCGGTTGTGTATGTGACTGGTGAATCAAGCCTGGTTGCACAAAAGTTGTTGGGGCATTTGGGCGTTGAACCTTTGGATGATGGTTTTGATCCTTTGGATTTTTATCGCGCGCTTCAAACAAAAAAAACGGCGATCAAACAAGTGTTGCTACATGGTGATGTAGTTGTAGGCATTGGAAATATTTACGCGAGTGAGGCCTTGTTTAGGGCGGGTATTCGTCCCACACTATCAGCACAAAAAATTTCTAAACCAAGAGTGCAGCGATTGCATCAATCGATACGCGATGTATTACATCAAGCCGTTAAGCGAGGAGGCAGTACGCTTAATGATTTCACGAACGCGCACGGAGAGCAGGGGCAGTTTCAACTCGAAGCCATGGTCTACGACCGACAAGGAATGCCGTGTCGAATTTGTAAAAATGTCATCAAAAAAATAGTGCAAGGGCAAAGAGCCACTTACTATTGCTCGGCATGTCAAAAGAATTAAAACCACCTTCAGTGATAGTTAAATTTTTTTCGGTCACGTTGGTAAAGTGGCAAAAACACCATGGACGTCATGATTTGCCATGGCAAATGAGTCTTGATCCGTACTCGGTTTGGCTGTCTGAAATTATGTTGCAGCAAACGCAAGTGGCTACCGTTAAAGAATATTTTTTGCGTTTTATGCAAAAATTTCCCACCTTAAAACATTTAGCGCGCGCATCCAACGACGAGGTGATGAGTTTGTGGAGTGGTTTGGGCTATTACTCACGCGCAAAAAATTTACACGCATGCGCGCAACGAATTGCCAAAGATTACAAGGGTGAGTTTCCAAAAACGGTGCTTGAGCTGCAAGAGTTACCAGGTATCGGCCCCTCTACAGCTGCAGCGATTGCGTCGCTTTGTTTTGGATCAAGAGAAGCAATTTTGGATGGTAATGTGAAGCGTGTATTAACACGCATTTTGGCTTTTTCAGGCGACATGACTTCCTCAGTGCAAGTGAAAAATTTATTTCAAATAGCGCAAGTATTATTGCCCGATAAAAAAAGTGATATGCCAGTCTATACGCAGGGCTTGATGGATTTAGGTGCAACTGTGTGCACACCCAAAAAGCCAAGTTGCACCACTTGCCCGATGTCAAAAATATGTGTTTCGCATCGCAATCAAATCGTTGAGACTTTTCCTGTTAAAACTAAAAAAATCAAACGCAGTGCGCAGTCGATTTGGTTATTGATGTTGCGCAATGCACAAACTCAAATTTATTTGGAAAAACGAAACGCAATTGGAATTTGGGCCAATTTGTATTGTCTGCCTGCATTTGAATCTGATGAAAAATTGCTTGAATCAGTACCTGTGCAGTATAGAAAAAAAGCATTTTTCCGTGAGCCATTTTTGCATGTGTTGACGCACAAAGATTTGTATTTGCACGTGGTCGAAATTAAAAACGCCAAGCCCTTGTTAAAGCAACCGGGCAAGTGGTTGACGCCAGCCGAGTGGAAATCGATGGGTTTGCCTGCGCCTATTCGCCAGTTGTTAGTTGATGAATCAAAAAATTAAATAAGATTTTCTAATTCGCGATGGCGAGTGAGCGTAACCCATTCGTCTGAAAATCGTTGGGCTAATTCTTCGGTGAGGTAGACTGAACGGTGCTGACCTCCAGTGCAACCAATAGCAATGGTGACATAACTGCGGTGATCTTGATTAAGTGCGGGTAGCCAGTAGTGTAAGAAATGAGTAATTTGATCAAGCATGGAAGCAACTTCGAGTTGCTTAGACAACCATGTGGCAACCTGTTGATCTTTGCCCGTGAGTTTTTGTAAATCGGGTTCGTAGTGCGGATTGGGCAACATACGTACGTCAAACACGTAGTCGGCATGAACAGGGATGCCGCGTTTGAATGCAAACGATTCAAACATCAAGGTCAGTTGAGAAGAGGGCGCAGAAATGAGTGAGCGGATATAGCTTTGTAATTTGGATGCTCGCAACAAACTGGTGTCAATGATGTGCGACTGCTCGCGCAATTCGGACATGAGTTGTCGCTCTTGCTCAATGGCTGCAATCAAATCACGCGGCTCATCAAACGCTGGATTTTGTGAGCGTGAGAGGGGATGGCGTCGTCTGGTTTCTGAAAAACGATGAACCAAGGTATCGGTGGTTGAATCTAAAAATAGCAATCTCACCTGTACATTCATTTCTCGCAACTGAGCTAACTGCGATGGAACCATATGCAAAGACGTTGCGCTGCGAACATCCATGGCTATGGCTACTTTTTCGGCCTTGAGTTGATCTTCGAGTTGGACAAACGGCATCAAAAGTTCGGGTGGCAGATTGTCGACACAGTAGTAGCTCGCGTCTTCAAGAGCATGCAAGGCAATGGATTTTCCAGATCCTGACATGCCTGTGATGAGTATCAATTCGTAGCTCATGCACGCGCTCCTTTTTTGTGGGGGGAAGGTGATATTTGTGTCTCTAGCATTTCACGTGCATGTGCGTGTGTGGTTGCTGAAAGTTGAGCGCCACCGAGCATGCGTGCGATTTCTGAAACCCGCGCTTCACCCGTGACGGGTTCAACAGTGCTGTGAGTGCCTTTGGGGTCGCTGTGTTTGGAAACCACCAAGTGATGGTCTGCGCATGCAGCCACTTGAGGCAAATGCGTAACCGCCAACACTTGGCGATCGCGTCCGAGTTGTTTCATGAGTTTGCCAACGGTTTGTGCAACTGCACCGCCCACGCCTGAATCGACTTCGTCAAAAATAAGTGTTTGCGCCTCACCGAGTTGACTGGTGGTGACAGCAATGGCCAATGCAATGCGCGATAACTCGCCGCCCGATGCGACTTTGCCAACGGGCTTGGGCGTTGTGCCTGCATGACCCGCAACCAAAAATACAATATCTTCTAAGCCAAATGCGCTTGCTTGTGGCAATGTTTGTAATTGAACGTCAAACACACCGCCTTGCATACCCAATCCTTGCATCGCTTGTGTGATGGCTTTTGCCAACAAGGGGGCTGATTTTTTGCGGGCTTTTGAAATGCTCAATGCTTGTTGTGTGAAAGCTTGTTCAGCTACTGTTGATTTTTTTTCTAAAGCTTCAATATCGGTGGCTGCGTCTAGTTGTGCGAGTTGAGTTTTCCAATGCTGCAACATTTCGGCAAGTTCGGCGGGCGGGCGTTTGAAGCGACGCGACAAAGACATCCACAAAGACATGCGCTCATCAATTTCTTTTAATCGATGAGGGTCTAAATCTGTGCGACGCAACCAAGCTTGTAATGAATGTGTCACGTCTTCGCATTGGGCCAAAGCTGACGACACAATTTGAGACAAGTTGAGAAATTCTGACTCGATATTGCTTTGATCGTTGAGTAGATGCTGCGCTTGAGAGAGTTGGTCTTGTACGCCCGTCTTGTCAGCTTGCATGGCGTTGATTACGTGCTGCGCTGCATCAATGAGTGATTGCGCGTGTGTGAGTCGGGTGTGATTGGCGTTGAGCTCATCCCACTCGTGTGGCAGCGGTGCGAGTTTGTCGAGTTCGCCAATTTGCCACATCAAACGATCGCGTTCTTGCGCGATGGTGTTTTGTGCTTGCCTTGCATCTTCTAGATTTTTTTGCGCTTGTCGCCAAGCATGCCATAAGGGCAATAAACTTTGTGAATCAATTTTGCCGTATGCATCGAGCAATCCGCGCACACTATCTGAACGGGTGAGACTTTGCCAAGCGTGTTGGCCATGGATGTCGATGAGTCGATCGCCTAATTCGCGAAGTTGTGTGGCTGTTGCAGTGCTGGCATTGATCCAAGCGCGTGATTTGCCTTGTGCATCGATGGTGCGTTTGAGTAAAAGCTCAGATTCAAAATCAAATCCGTTGTCGTCGAGCCACGGTTGCAAATGCGCAGGCGTGTCAAATTCTGCGCAAATTTCTGCTTTGGCACAAGACTCGCGAACAACGCCTGCGTCGGAGCGACCGCCCAATACCATTTGCAAGGCGTCAATCAAAATTGATTTACCTGCACCTGTTTCACCGCTCAAAACAGTAAAACCATTTGAAAAATCCAACTCAAGACTGCTGACAATGACAAAGTCGCGCAGGCTGATTCTTTTAAGACTCATGCAACACCCTCGTTCCAATGAAGTTTTTGTCTGAGTGTGTCAAAGTAACTCCATCCTTTGGGGTGAAGAAAGCAAGCTTGAAATTGTGATTTGTGCACCTTCACACGGTCGCCTGTAATTAGAGATGCCAGTGCTTGCATATCGAAATTGGCGCTCGCGTCGCGACCCGATACCAATTCAACAACAATTTGTGCGTCATCGGTTAAAACAATCGGTCGGTTCGACAAAATATGCGGCGCAATCGGCACCAAGGTTAAACCGCCAAGGCCAGGTTGTAAGATAGGTCCACCTGCCGACAAAGAATAGGCGGTCGAGCCAGTGGGCGTTGCAATGATCAAACCGTCCGCGCGTTGATTGGCCACAAAGTGCCCATCCACTTCAATTCGCAACTCCACCATGCCCGATGTGGCTCCGCGATTGACCACCACGTCATTGAGTGCTTGCGCTTCAAACACACAACGTCCATCGCGCCATACTTGCGCATGCATCAAGGTGCGATGGTCTTGCTCGTACTCCCCCATTAGCATCGGTTTGAGCGTGGCTTCAATGCGGTCTAATGCAATATCAGTGATAAACCCCAAGCGACCTTGATTGATACCGATAAGTGGCACACCCAATGGCGCTAGTTTGCGACCAAAGCTGAGCATCGTTCCGTCGCCACCCACCACAATGGCTAAATCGCAATGTTTGCCAATCCCGGGCACTTCCATCACCGTGTGACCGATGAGCCCTGAATTGGTTGCGGTTTCTTGTTCCAGTATCACGTCGCTGCCTTGATCGTGTAGAAAATGGATCAGGGTCTCTAAAACCTGCCGAGAAGAAGCGGCAGATGCACCCGAAATAGGGGCATGGTATTTGCCAATTAAGGCGATTTGGTGAAAATGAGACTTCATGTGCAAATTACATCACTAAAATGGGGTAAAAGGTAAGCCATGCTAGATGATCGTGCCAAGTTTCTTTTGAAAACACTGGTTGAACGCTATATCGCCGACGGACAGCCCGTGGGCTCTCGTACGCTTTCCAAGGCCGACGGTATTGAATTGTCGCCCGCTACGGTTAGAAATGTGATGGCCGACCTGGAAGAAATGGGCTTGATTGTGAGTCCGCACACGTCTGCAGGGCGAATTCCAACACCCCAAGGCTACCGTTTATTTGTCGACACCATGCTCACGGTGAATCACGAGCAAATCAATGCGCCCCAATTGGTTGCTGAACAGCCTCAAAAGGTGATTGCCAGTGCGGCGCATCTGCTTTCCAATTTATCCCAATTTGTTGGCGTTGTGATGGCTCCTCGGCGGGGTTCTGTATTTAGACATATTGAATTTTTGCGTTTGTCCGAAAAGCGGGTGCTGGTCATCATGGTGTCGCCCGAAGGCGATGTGCAAAACAGGGTCATCTTTACGGATGCGGACTTTACGCCGACTCAATTGATTGAAGCCACCAACTATCTCAATGCTAATTATTCGGGCTTGGCCATTGAGCAAGTGCGCGAAAAACTTCAGCATGAGATGGATCACTTGCGTACTGAAATTGCAAAGTTGATGCACGCAGCCGTTCAGGTGAGTACCGAAGCGCATTCGCAATCGCAAGATGAAGTGGTAATTAGTGGTGAACGCAATTTGCTTTCTGTTAGCGACTTTTCTGCGGATATGGGGCAATTGCGTCGCGCTTTTGATTTATTCGAACAAAAAGCGCAGTTGATTCGATTGCTTGATGTTTCTGCAAAAGCCGAAGGTGTTCGAATATATATTGGTGGCGAAAGTCAAATTGTTCCGTTTGAAGAATTGTCTGTGGTGAGTGCGCCTTATGAGGTTGATGGTAAGGTTGTTGGCACATTGGGTGTGATTGGCCCCACACGCATGAATTACGACCGCATGATTCAAATTGTTGATATCACATCCAAATTGATTAGTAATGCTTTGAGTCATAAATAAACTCAATTCATCAAGAGCAGATGAAGTAAGTTAAAATCCGAAAATGCTATTTTGGCATTAACAAAATAGGGCCTATAGCTCAGTTGGTTAGAGCAGAGGACTCATAATCCTTTGGTCCCTGGTTCGAGTCCAGGTGGGCCCACCATTTTCAAGCTGTACATGTCTGAAGGCATGATTTAAAGTTTTTACCGATCAGATCGTTACCAACTTGGACCGAAATGGTTGCTAAGTGGACCCGGCGTACCTTGATCAAATAAAATTTTTAGTTCAATCGACTAATTGCAATTGTGTTTCTTGTGCACGAAGTTTGAAACGTTGAATTTTGCCAGTTTCAGTTTTGGGTAACTCTTTCACAAACTCTATTTGTCGCGGATATTTATAGGTTGCAAGTTTGTCTTTCACAAACGCTTTCAGCTCCGCATCACTTGTTGCTGCATTAGGTTTTAGCACAACAAATGCTTTGGTTTTGGTTAATCCATCGCTATCATTAATGCCAATGCCGTCAACGATGTGCACTCCAAAATGTTGAAAGAATCGTTTACCAATTTCCGCTGGGAGAGCTTGCCCTGCAGATGAAACCAATCGCAAAGCAACTTGATCTTTACTAGGTAGTACTGGGTGAACCAATATACCCGCAAATCCAGTTGGTGCACCAAAGAAAACGGTGGGCTTAACCTCGCCAATACCGTCTGACATTCGCTTGAATGTTGCATCTGGCGTTGGACGCTCTAGCATGAGAATGGTGCAAGCACCTACAACCATTGGAATCGTCATTCTAGAGGAGATTGTTTTTCGATATTCACTTTTGTTCCTTCGCCGCTGAAGCAGTTCAACATGACTTCGATCTGCTTGTCATTGTCCCCAACATGAATTATTATGCGTGCATGGAGGTTGGCACGCAATAAAAAGCATACCAAGCACTATATTGCATATTAAGGTTAACCATCATTCACTCAGGAAAACGAATGGCAGAGGGCGTTGAAGTTAAAAATCCATTTTTGGTCGCACTTGGCGAGCGTGTCCGAATGTTGCGCGCTCGTCGAGGACTAACGCGCAAGGCTGTGGCCTTGGCTGCTGATGTGTCGGAAAGACATTTGGCAAGTCTTGAATATGGCGAGGGCAATGCTTCTATTTTGGTGTTGCAGCAAGTGGCTGGTGCTTTGCAGTGCACCCTTGCTGAGTTGATTGGTGACGTCACGACAACATCCCCTGAGTGGTTGTTACTTCGTGAAATGTTGAGTCAATGCAGCGAGACTAGTTTACAGCGAGTGCGAATTCAGGTTGCAGAAATGTTTGGTTCTACGAGTGATGCTGCACGAACCCATCGAATTGCATTGATTGGATTAAGAGGAGCGGGTAAAACAACATTGGGTCAACGCCTAGCTAAAGATTTGGGTTACGCCTTTGTAGAGCTCAGTCGAGAAATCGAAAAATTTGCAGGGTGCAGCATTTCTGAAATCCACAATCTATACGGAACAAATGCGTACCGCAGGTATGAACGTCGAGCATTGGAAGAGACGATTCAAATGTATTCTGGGGTGGTTATCGCGACCCCAGGTGGTTTGGTATCGGATTTAGCGACATTCAATGAAATGCTTTCGCACTGTTATTCCGTTTGGTTGCAAGCAAAGCCAGAAGAGCATTTGGCTCGCGTTGCAGCACAAGGCGATATGCGGCCCATGGCTGGCAGTACCGAGGCGATAGAGGATCTGAAGCTAATATTAAAGGGTCGATCTGAGTTTTATGCCAAGGCGGATATGGTGTTTGACACCAGCGCCCAACCCTTAGAAGAGAGTTTTCGGGTTTTACGTGCTCGATTGAGAGCGGCGATAAAAATGCCGTTGTAAATTTGCATAAAAATGCATAAAATTAAAATAAATGCAATATAATGCATAAAAGAGGACGGATAGTCTCTCTAAATTCACAGAAACTTGCCAAAGTTAACGAGGAGATTGAGACATGATCCAACCAACAACCGTCAATTACATGATTGAGCCTAGCCAATACAAGCATTGGTCCGTCAAGTACGAGGGTGAAATTGCCACTTTACAACTCAATATCAACGAAGATGGTGGCATTCGCCCTGGCTACAAACTCAAGCTCAACAGCTATGACTTGGGTGTGGACATTGAGTTGTACGACGCATTAAACCGCATTCGATTCGAACATCCTGAGGTAAAGACTGTCGTTGTTACAAGCTTAAAAGATCGTATCTTCTGTTCAGGTGCCAATATTTTTATGCTCGGTGTATCCACCCATGCTTGGAAAGTAAATTTTTGTAAATTCACAAACGAAACGCGCAACGGCATTGAGGACAGCAGTCGTCACAGCGGTTTGAAATTTGTAGCGGCTGTTAATGGTGCGTGTGCAGGTGGTGGCTATGAGTTGGCATTGGCGTGTGATGAGATTGTTTTGGTCGATGACCGCTCATCTGCGATTTCATTGCCAGAAGTACCTCTATTGGGTGTACTTCCAGGAACGGGTGGTTTGACTCGCGTGACTGATAAAAGAAAAGTACGTCATGACCACGCTGATATTTTTTGTACAAGTGTTGAAGGTGTCCGGGGTCAGCGTGCTGTGGATTGGCGTTTGGTTGATGAAATTGCAAAGCCCGCTCAGTTTCAAGTTGCAGTCCAAGCACGTGCCAGCAGGTCTGCAGCCAATTGCAAGCGACCTGGAGTTTCAGCAATTGGTCAAGGAGTGGCTTTAACACCTCTAGATCGTGTGATAGGTGAAGACACCATTTCTTACAAATATGTTGATGTGAGCATTGATCGCGCTAAACGTGCGGTCACATTAACCGTTCATGCGCCTCAATCAGCTTTACATGAAACAGTTGATGCCATCATGGCTGCGGGTGCTAGCTGGTATCCATTACAAATGGCTCGCGAATTAGATGATGCAATTTTAAATTTGCGCACCAACGAACTTGATATGGGTACTTGGTTGATCAAAACAGCGGGTAACTCTGAGCTTGCTCTCAAAAGTGACGCAATATTAGTCAAGCATCAAGACCATTGGTTTGTGAATGAAACGATTGGTATGTTGCGTCGCACGCTTGCCCGTGTGGATATCACATCGCGCTCGCTGTTTGCTTTGATTGACGAGGGCTCTTGCTTTGTTGGAACGTTGGCAGAGTTAGCCTTTGCCGCAGATCGTGCTTACATGTTGGACTTGCCAGATAGCCCAGAAAAAACACCACATATCGCGCTCAGCGAAATGAATTTTGGATTCTTTCCTATGGTTAATCACCTGTCGCGTTTGCAACGTCGCTTCTACGAAGAAGTGGGTCCTCTCGAAGGTACACGCGCTGTGGTTGGTCAATTGCTTGATGCACAAAAAGCATTGGCACTTGGTTTGGTGACTGCTGCGCCTGATGACATTGATTGGGCAGACGAAATTCGTTTGGCCATCGAGGAGCGTGCATCGATGTCACCCGACAGCTTAACTGGCTTAGAAGCCAACCTTCGCTTTGCTCAAAAAGAAAGCATGGAAACACGTATCTTTGGTCGTTTGTCAGCATGGCAGAACTGGATTTTCAGCCGCCCCAATGCAGTTGGAGAAAAAGGTTCATTGAAGGTTTATGGCAAAGGCGAAAAAGCAAGTTTCGATCTCAACCGCGTTTAATTTTCTAAGGAGACTCAGATGTCCGTTATCAACTACAGCGAAAAAATTCCTAACAACGTTAACCTAGGTGGAGACCGCACTTTGCAACGTGCGCTTGAACAGTGGCAACCCAACTTCATCAATTGGTGGGACGATATGGGCCCTGAAGGCTCGACCGATATGGATGTTTACTTGCGTACCGCAGTCAGCGTGGACCCACAAGGTTGGGCGCAGTTTGGTCACGTCAAAATGCGCGACTATCGTTGGGGTGTTTTCTTAAATCCTGGCGATCAAGACCGCAAGATTCATTTTGGAGATCACATTGGTGAAAAAGCTTGGCAAGATGTGCCTGGCGAACATCGTGCCAACTTGCGTCGCATCATCGTAACGCAAGGTGACACAGAGCCAGCATCTGTAGAGCAACAACGTCACTTAGGTTTAACTGCGCCTAGCATGTATGACTTGCGCAATTTGTTTCAGATCAACGTCGAAGAAGGACGTCACCTCTGGGCAATGGTGTATTTGTTACACAAATATTTTGGTAAAGATGGGCGTGAAGAGGCTGATGCTTTGCTTGAACGCAATAGTGGCAATGAAGACAACCCTCGCATCTTGCAAGCGTTCAATGAAAAAACACCTGACTGGTTGTCTTTCTTTATGTTTACTTATTTCACGGATCGTGATGGTAAGTTTCAGTTGTGCGCTTTGGCCGAATCAGCATTTGACCCATTAGCCCGAACAACTAAGTTTATGCTGACTGAAGAAGCGCATCACATGTTTGTGGGCGAGTCTGGCGTCAGCAGAACTATTCAGCGAACTGTTAATGTGATGAATGAACACAAAACAGATGACGTGGGTAAACTGCGCGCTGCGGGTGTCATTGATCTACCGACGATCCAGCGTTACATCAACTTTCACTTTTCAGTAACTATCGATTTGTTTGGTGCTGATCAGTCGTCTAATGCGGCAACTTTTTACAGTTCTGGATTAAAAGGTCGTTACGAAGAAGGCAAGCGAGCGGATGATCACGTACTCAAAGGTAGCAGCTACAAAATTTTGTCCGTAGAAGACGGCAAATTAGTTGAAAAAGAAGTGCCCATGTTGAATGCGCTAAACGAAGTGCTGCGCGACGACTACATCACCGATTCCAAAGGCGGTATTGACAGATGGAATCGTGTGATCGAAAAGGCTGGCATTCCCTTCAAACTAACTGCACCGCACAAAGCTTTCCATCGAAACATCGGCTCATTATCAGGATCAAAGGTCACGCCCGAAGGACAAGTTGTGACCAATGAACAATGGATGGCCAAAGTCGGCGAGTGGTTGCCTTCTAATGAAGACCGTGCGTTTGTTGGCAGCTTGATGGGCCGAGTGGTTGAGCCTGGTCAATTCGCTAACTGGATTGCACCACCTGTGATGGGCATTAATCGCCAGCCAGTAAACTTTGATTACGTTCGTTTCAACTGATCATAGATAGGTCAACACGCTATGAATGCACCTGCCGAACTTCTTAAGCAGCATTTGATTGATCCGGAAATTTGTATTCGGTGCAACACGTGCGAAGCAACCTGTCCGGTAGGTGCAATTACGCATGATAGTCGCAACTATGTGGTGCTTGCTGATAAGTGCAATTTTTGTATGGCGTGTGTGCCCCCATGCCCTACAGGATCAATTGACAATTGGCATATGCGACCCAAAACTGCAGCTTACTCCGTGCAAGAGCAACTCTCTTGGGACGAGTTGCCTGCAGTTCTCTCTGAAAACGAATTGGCGGCTATAGGTGCAGATGCATCTGCAATTGAAACAACAGTAACGGATGTTTCTACCTCAAGCGTTTCATCTCTAAGTCAGAGCGATGTTTTTAATTCAGTAGCCTTTGGTGCCACCTTGCCGCCTTGGTCTGCCGCGCATCCGTACACCAACCTACACGGCCCCAAGGCTCCTATTACCGCAACGGTCGTCGGTAATGTGCAAGTGAATGAAGCGGGCACTGATAACGAAACACATCACATTGTTTTGGATTTTGGTGTGATGCCTTTTCCTGTGTTGGAAGGACAATCCATTGGTATCGTTCCAAATGGTGTCGATGCACAAGGCAAAGCGCATCATGCTCGCCAGTATTCGATTGCCAGTCCACGCAATGGTGAGCGACCTGGCTATAACAACATCTCCATCACTGTAAAACGCGTAGTCGAAGATCACGATGGAAAACCTGTCAAAGGTGTTGCATCCAACTATTTGTGCGACCTCAAAATTGGCGATACCGTGCAAGTGATTGGTCCGTTTGGTAGCAGTTTCTTGATGCCCAACCATCCCAAATCCAACATCGTGATGATTTGTACGGGGACAGGTAGCGCACCGATGCGTGGAATGACGGAGTGGCGTCGACGCTTGCGTCAAAGCGGCAAGTTTGAAGGCGGCAAACTGATGTTGTTCTTCGGCGCGCGCACTCAAAAAGAATTGCCTTACTTTGGACCACTGCAAAAGCTACCCAAAGATTTCATTGACATCAACTTCGCGTTTTCTCGTGAGCAAAGTCAAACCAAACGCTATGTGCAAGATGTCATGCGTGAACGCAGTGCCGACTTGGGCCCCTTGCTCAAAGACTCCAACACTTACTTTTATGTGTGCGGTTTAAAAAGCATGGAAGAAGGGGTGGAGTTGGCCCTGCGTGATGTAGCAATTCAAGCCGGCTTGAGTTGGGAGAGTGTGGCGCAATCTCTTAAACAAGAGGGGCGTTTGCACTTAGAGACTTATTGATGGCTCGTCCCTTTTGCCTGAGGTTCAAGCCACACCCCATCATGCTAGAATGTCGAACTGTTGCGGCTGTAGCTCAGTTGGATAGAGTACTTGGCTACGAACCAAGGGGTCGTGGGTTCGAATCCTGCCAGCCGCACCACCTACATTTAAGTCATTGAATTTCAAGACTTTTTGCAATAGTTAAAGCAGTTTGCTACACGTGGTTGCTACACACGGAGCAAATTTCTATGCGTTTCACCACTCACTTGATTAGGCGTGGCGGCACTTTTTATTACAGAGCAAGAATTCCAGCAGACCTGCAACCTAAGTACGCCAAGCATGAGGTTTGGATTTCACTAAAAACTTCAAATCGCCATGATGCTGAACTCAAACTGGCACAGTTACACAATCAAAAACTACAAGAGTATGCAGCCCTGCGTTCTGGTGCAGAGTGGGTAACCACCACGAATGTTCTTTGTAGCATTAAAGAGGCCTCAGTTACGCATGAAAAGCGCTCAGGCGTGTCGATTGATGACTTGTTCAACTACTGGCTAGGGCAGTCAGAAAAACGCCCTAGAACGGTTTTAGACGCAAAGACTGCGGTGAGGAGGTTGACGAATGCCTGCGGCAACCAACCCGCTAGTTTGCTAGATAAAAGGGCTGCAATTGCTTTTAAGGACTCCTTGGTCAAAGAGGGCTTGGCATATGCCACAGCCATTAAGAACCTTGGGCTTGTGAAGTCAATTTTTCAAGTAGCAGTAGACAATGCGCTTCTAAGCACCAATGTATTTAGCGGGGTGAAGATATTACGACCAGCACGTCAAGAAAAATCACGTATGCCGTTTACGGCGGATGAGCTTGCGAGGATATTTTCTTCTCCTGTATTTTCATCCGGCGACCGACCAAAGGGCGGAGCGGGTGAAGCAGCGTATTGGCTGCCATTAATCGCTTTAATGACTGGGATGCGTCTTGAAGAAATTGGTCAATTGACTGCTGATGATATGAAAATTAGTGAAGGCATTTGGTACTTTGATTTAGTCCATGAGCCGGAGCAGGGCAAGCATTTAAAAAATGACTCTTCATGTCGTCAAGTACCTGTTCACCCCAAGTTAATTGAGTTGGGTTTGCTGGATTTAATCAGTCAGGCAAAGAAAAATAAAAATAAAAATAAAAGAATATTCCATATGCTGACCTCATCCGGCTCCCGTCAACTTACAGCAAGTTGGTCGCAATGGTTTGGAAGGTACTTGCGTCAAATCGTTGGCATTCAAGATAAACGTAAATGTTTCCATAGTTTTCGGCATACTTTTAAGGATTTTTGCAGACACGCTGGTATTGAAAAAGAGTATCACGACCGTATAACTGGTCACCGTAGCGGAGCAATTAGCGATGGTTATGGTGATAGCCAGTTTCCATTAAAGCCATTAGCTGTAGCAATAAAAAAATTAGATTTCACATGGATTTTTAAACAAAAAAATTGCAATGTGATATCGCTTTATAAAAAATGAACCGCAGTTCTGGATGCCTAGAATAGTGCATATACCTGTTACATAAGTTGAGAACGTATCTGATAGAAAGGATGCTTAAACAGTATTGAAAATAAATAATACTTGACAATGTTTTTTTATTAATTCTAAAATTAAAGCGCAAACTACTTATACAGTTTGTTGCGTGCGAGCAGTTTCACTGCTGACCAATCGAAAGTGATTTACCCGCCACACGGGAGTTTCCGCAGACAGAAATGGTTGACTTTCCCCGATTTTTTCCGGGGCTTGACTTCTATTTGGAGACTTGCAATGACTTCGCACAAATCTGACAAAACTTATCTTCTACCTAACTTAAATAATATTCCCATTGAGCTTAAAAAGCATAATCAATGGGTGGTTTGGAAAGGTGAAAAAATTCCATATAACCCAAAGGCTGTTAATAGCAAAGCCTCTGTCAATCACGAAAATACATGGGCCACTTTTGAACAAGCTAAAACGGCCTACGAAGAGGGTGGTTGGTCAGGTGTAGGTTTCGTACTAATTGGTGATGGAGTCGCTGGCGTAGACCTAGATAGCTGCGTTATTGACGGAATACCGAAACCAGAAGCCATGCAAATACTGGTGAATCTAGGTGCGGAGTATATTGAATTTTCACCTTCTAAAACTGGTCTGCGTGCATTTGGCTTTGCAGAAAATCTAAATAGTGGAGTCCGAGGTGAACTTAATGGCCAATCAGTTGAACTTTATACATCTGGGCGATATTTAACAGTTACGGGTCGCACAATCAAAAATCAACCATTTAGCAACTTACAGGGATTTGCAGATTTAGCAAAAAAAATCCGTTCAAAATTTACAGAAGAGACAAATATTCATGCTTGTGTGCATTCTGTTCCTTCTGTAAACAAGTTGATGGATTTTCCAGTTAGCGTAATACCTATTGGAATTAGTCAACGTAACCAGAAGCTTTTTCAGTTAGCTCGCTGGGTCAAGGGTACTGAGCCTAATGCTTCACGCAACAGGCAGCACGAGATAGTAAAAGAATGGCACTCAAGGCATCTAAGTGTTATTGGAACCAAAGACTTTGAAACATCATGGCGAGAGTTTAGGTTCGCTTGGAACACAGTTAAAACTCCTTATGGAGAAATTCTCAAACGCTGCCTAAATCAATTACCACCAGACCCTGAAATTCTTGAGCTTACCCAATATGGCAATAAAGCCATTCATCTATTTCGTATTTGTATGGCGCTACAGGCACATCATGGAACAGACCCCTTTTTCTTAAGCTGCCGAATTGCCGGACATCATATCGGTTGCAATCACACAGATGCTGCCAAATTACTAAAGCTATTTGTAATGGAAGGCTGGCTTATTGAAATCAAACGCGGCTCTGGTTTAAAAGCATCTCGATACAAATTGAATATTGAACAACTGGTAACGTTACCACTGAGGGGCCTATTATGAAATTAAAAACTCTCTCACTAGATTTGTTTACAGTGAGAACCCTATTAGAAGAAAAAGAGGTGATACCCATTTCACATAAGATTATTGAGTCTTTGATTCCAGATATTAAGTCGACATATAAATGTGATTCCCTTAGCGTATGTTTTGACGGTGCTAATTACTGGCTATTTGATGGTTACCATAGGCTAGAGGCAATGAAACGCCTTGGCTTTAACACCTGCAAGGTTAAGGTCTACAGAGGAACAAGGCGGGATGCTCTTCAAAGATACATAAATGACAAATTGAAATCAACTGAACCTCATGTATTCAAGAGCTGTATTCGGCTACTAGTTGAGGATGCGAAATGGTCGGTGCTAGATTCTCAAAATTTATCAAAAATATTTGATAGAAAGATTGTCTTTTTTGAGAATATAAAACTTTTCAAAAAATTTGCTTGGAAGTATGTCTGCCTATCACGAAATAAACATGGCACCTTGAACCTGTTGCAAAGATTTAGAAACAAAAAATTTTAAACTCTTTCATGGAGTAGCGAAAACTTTTGCATGGATGAATCAAAATCTGTCCAAACACCGTATTCCCTATCTTCGCTTTGGCCGAATCATGCCAAGATGAATTGCCAACTGTTCTAAATACTTAATGTAGGCATTTCCTTCAGCTGTCTTCTGACGATTTTCTTTGGAGCAGTTTCCATGCTTGTAATTTGGGTGAGCTTCGCCGGACAAAGACAAGCCGCCATGTAATCGGCACCTCGTCTTTCCCGAAATTGGGTACTTTTGGCAAGGTACTCCAATGCGAGTTTTAGCTCCGCACGTCATTTTCTGGGTTTTTGAATTAGGCTTAATTTTTCGGAAATCTCTAGTCTGTTTTTAATTTCTATCCTTAGCTCTTTGACTGTCAAATTAGCAGGCAAAGCTGGAAAAAATGGCTTAGTCTTCATCAATAAACCTTAAATATAAAGCTACCTATATTTTAGGCGATAAAGTAAATTTTTCAAGCCGAATATCAGTGCTAACGTCTGAAACACATTGAGCGCAGATACAAGCCCCTTCAGGTAATTGTGCTAAAAGCTCCTTAAGGAACTCAACCTGAAAGCACCAACACGGTTCCTTTATGCCCGTAGCTTTTTCAATCTCCATTGCGCATTGGTTGGGTTGATTGCAGAAAGGACAGTCGGTCATTAATTATCTATTGCAACACTGAGACCAATAAGGTCGGTAACTTAGTAAATGCCAAGCCGGTGCAAAGCGGAGTACTCGGCATAAATAGGCGTTTAATCATCAAAAAATGCTTTGTGAAATGAGAGGTAAAGTCTATCCTTTACAAACCAAACAATCCAGAGTTTAATGAATACTTAAATTCTCATAATTTATCTTATTTCCATTCCAAATGAAAAACATCTTTTTTATACTTGCCATTTGCCTTTGTCTTGATGGATGCTCTGTTTTTGCCGTGGCTGATGCTGTCGTCACCACTGGCGCTACTGTTGTCTCAACAGGTGCGAAGGCAGTCGGTGCAGTAGTTGATGCAGTAATTCCTGATTCAAAACCAAAGAACTGAAATGAAAAAAACACTAGCCGTTTGTATATTGATGTTGATGAGCGCCTGCGCTACCAACCCTTCTGTTGTGCTTGAGAGTAAAGAGCCACAACAAAAGTTGAGCTTTGTTGACATCTCCACCTTTGATAGGGACTTGTCTGCCTCTTTAAAAGCGCCATATGACGCAGTAGAGGTTGCGTTCTACGAGAAGGTCAAACCCAACGCGATGCCTGAAAAACTTCAAAAGTGGATTTCATCTGTTGAGCGTGAAGGTGGCAAAGTCAAGGTTGAGCCTCCACCCAATGAGTTGACGCCCAGAAGCCCACTTGGTGTTTTTAGTCTCTTGGGAACTTTGTACAGCAGCATTAAAAATCTCGCACAGTTCAACAACGACAAGATGTTTGAAGCCAGCAAAGGAAGAGATGCTGTCATTGTGCTTGAGCGAAATGCTATTGGTGAGGTTGTGGTCTCCAAGGTTCAGTTTGTAAAAAACAAGATTTAAACAATGTTTAAAAATCAACTTCAAAATGTAAGTTTCTTGTCGCCGTTTAAAGGCAGAAGTACGGCTATAGCCTTGCTTGCAATAATCTTTGCACTTTGTCAGGGCAATGCAATTGGGGCGGATGGACGCCATGCACTCATCATTGGTATTGGTCAGTATTCGGAAGCGTCCAATACAACTACCCTTGAGGGCGTTCCAATGGACATTGTCCATGCAAGGCGAATGGCTAGAGAGATGGGTGTACCAAGTAGCGCCATAGTTGAGTTACGAGATAGTCAAGCCACGAAAGAAAATATTCAGAAGGAGTTCAAAAAGTTAGCAGAGAAGGTCAAGGAAGGTGACCGAGTTTTCATTTACCACTCAGGTCATGGCACTCGTTACCAACAGGGTAACAACTGCCTTCAAGGTTTACAAACCTATACAACAGGAAAGTTTACAGTTACAGACATATTAAGTGAGGCTGAGATTGCTACTTATACAAAGCCAATTAGTGAGAAGGCTGATAAGGTCTTGGTAATGATTGATGCATGTTTTTCAGGCGGAGTTATCAATTCAACAACTCGCTCCCTAAGAGATAGGCTCAATATCAAACCCAAGTTCAATGACAACAGCAATCAACAATGTGAAAACGTTGGTGTCAATCAGATTACTGCTAGAAGTGTTTTGAGTGAAATCAAGCGCTTTGGTGTTCACGAAGAGAACTTTGTACAAATCGCTGCCGCTAGCAACAACGAAGTCAGTTGGGATGCTAAAGAATTGGGTGGTCTTGCAACGCATAGTTTGATGCAGTGTTTAACTGGTGAGGCGACCGACCTTAACGGGAGTGGAGCAATCTCACTTGATGAAATACGAGCCTGCGCCCAGATTAAGTTAAACGCTCTGATGAAGCCCCACGAGAGGTTGGGTATGCTTCCTTCAACAATTCAGGTAAGGGGTAATCGAAATCTTATTCCAGTCGCAGTAAAACCACCACCTGAGGTTGTTGCACAAATCCCAGTTGTTCAACCCCCTGCACAAGTTATTAATACTGAACCGCCTAAACCTCCCACAATAAGTCCACCAGCAATAACAGCACCAATTGCTGAGCTGCCTAAGCCTCCTGCTCCAACACAACCCATCAAGCCACCAGTTGCTATAGCACCACCACAATTGGAACCGTTAAAGCCAATTGTTGAGCAGGCACAACCTGAGCCAATAAAGCCACCAGCCATAGAGGCCATTCCGCCTTTCAAACCTGTACCACCAAAGCCACCAACTGTTAACGCACCACAGCCTGTTGAACCTGCACTTGCTTCATTAGCAACACTCAAAGATATTGAGCAACAGCGCAATCCCAAAAGAGTTATTGATGTGAAGGTTAGTAAACCCACGATGAAGATTGGCAAAGACAGCCTTGATTTGAGCATCAAGTCTAGCCACGATGGGTATGCCTATGTCGTTTTACTTGGTAGCGACAAGAAGAGCTTTTATATCCTTTACCCCAACGGATTAGACAAAGAGAATAAGGTCAAGGCTGGTCAAACACTTCAAATACCCAAAGCGGACTGGCAGATTAAGGCGACAGGTCCTGCTGGGACAGATAACATTCTTGTGATGGTGTCAGACAGCCCCCGAAAGCTCGATACCTTAGCGATGGCTGAACCAACAGCGTCTGCGCCGTTCACCTTCGCTCTGAATGACCTCGGTGGACGAAGTAACCTGATTAGCTTTTTAACTGGCTCTGGGGTTGATGGTAAATCTGAGAGCTTTGGTGCAAAAATTATTTCTGTGAAGGAAGTTCAATGAAGCTACTTAGCATTGTCCTTGCGTTGACTACGGTCAGTGCCTTGGCTCAACCCATGCAGTCTGCAACAGTTGACCAGTTGGTTGAGAAGCTTGCACCACCACCAGAGACAAGAACAAGAAGCCTCAGAAACCTTGCCCCACAACCTAGAAGCATTGACTTGGTGATTCAGTTTGACTTTGACTCTGCAAAACTTCAAGAAGCAAGCAAGCCGTTATTAAATAACTTAGTTGATGCGATGAAGACCGACAGACTCATGTCGATTAAATTTCGGGTTGAGGGTCACACCGATGCAAAGGGAGGCGAGAGTTACAACTTGCAACTTAGTAATCGCAGAGCCGAGTCGGTGTTGAATTACATGGCAGAAAAAGGCATCAGCAAAGACAGACTCACCGCCGAGGGCAAGGGCTTCAGTGATTTACTTTATCCTGACAAACCACAAGCTATGGAGAACCGCAGGGTTCGCATCTCAACTCTGGAGTGATGATGAAACATCTATTTGCAATTGTTCTATTCGCCGCCATCTCGGCACACTCTGCACCACCAATGCTGGTAACAGTTCAAGAGATGGAAGCTTCTAACTCAGCCCCACCGCCACCAAAGCCTAGAGCAACACCCGTTAAAGACGCTCCTCAGATTGAGTTGGTGTCCCCAAAACTCCCCGGTAGTGTTGGCTCCCCCACACCCATTGAGTTGAAGTTCCAAGCTACATCACCAAGCAATGTGAAACCTGATTCATTCAAGGCTTTATACGGCACATTTCAAATTGACATCACCAAGAAACTTTTGAGTGTTGCCAAGGTCACCGAGGCTGGAGTGCAGGTTCAAGAAGCGGCGCTACCAAAGGGTAAACACAAAATATTACTGGTCGTTGAAGACAGTGCTGGCAGAACTGGTAATCGTGTGATTGAGTTTGAAGTTAACTAAACCAATGCTTAAGTTTTTTAAAAGTAGATGGCGGGCATTTGGATATTGCTTATTATTGTTTTTTTCTCTTGCTGGAAATTCACAAGCCCAACTTAAGGACGGAGCCATTTTAAGTGGAGTTATCGCACTTGGTAATGGAAGTAGCGCACCACTACCAGACGGAAACTGGGAGTTCCTAGGCAAAAGTGAAACTATTGGAGGAGGCAATACCCAATGGAAAAACATTATTCTACGAAATACTGACAAAAAAAGTCCTATACAAATTTTAAGAATCAGCAATACAGAAATAGCACATAGATGGGCAGCAACTCCGTGCGATACAAGCAAATCTGCAAACGCTTTCTTACAAAATACTCATGGAACTCTTGCCAATAGCTTAATAAATAAATGTTCAATTTCGTTTGTTCCATTTCCTTCCTTTAAATCTTGGACAGAAAATATCGCCACAAGCAATTGGTGGAAAGATGTTTACTCGATTACTCAAAAAATTCAAGGGTTAGGTAATGATAATTTATTTCTAATTCAACTAATTATATGGAAGCACAATGATAGAGGCATAATTGTCGACGCTTTGATTCGTCCATCGGACAAAATCACACCCATACAAATGCGTGATGCATTCAAAAATAATAAAAATTTATTTGAGAATGATTTATTAAATGAATGGGCCAAAATATATATTGAATCGCTGTACTCATCTTTTTACGATAAAAAACCAAAACAAATTGCTAGCCTCAATCTGAATATAGGAATTCAACCCGCTTTAACAATCGCATCTAATACAAGTTTGATTTCTAATAATATTTCTTTACAAAGAGAGCAGCTGACAAACAATCCATCCGCTGATAAAAAAATAACTGATAGAGAAGAGAAGGAGCGTTTAGCTAAAGAAGAAAGTGTTCGTTTGGAGCTTCTCAAGTTGGCAGCTATTAAAAAGCAAGATGAGCTTAATATTGCACAAGAAAAAATCAGAGCTGAGCGTATATTGCAAGCGGAGAAGGAGCGGTTAGCTAAAGAAGAAAGCGTAAGTATTGAGCTTCTTAAATCGGCAGAGATTAAAAAGCAAGATGAGCTGCGAATTGCACAGGAAAAAATCAAGATTGAGTTTTTAGCGCAAGCGGAGAAGGAGAAAACGGATTTGCTAAGGCTAAACAGGCTTAGAGATGAAGAACTCCAAAAACTGCGACAAAAACTTGCGATGCTTGAATCTCAGAAAAATAAAACTGATGAAAAATTTGAAACTGCTCCTAGAAAAGCGCTAGTCATTGGAAATGATTCTTACCTCAACGTTACTAAACTAAACAACGCCAGAGAGGATGCTCGCGCAATTGCAGAAAATCTCAAGAAAGTTGGCTATCAGGTGACGCTTAAACTAGACCTAAAAGAAAAGGAAATGAAGCAGGTCCTAAGAGTCTTTAAAGCGCAAGTGGAAGGTGGTGATGAGGTCGCTATTTTCTATGCTGGTCACGGAGTACAACTTGGCTCTACAAATTACCTCTTACCTGTCGATATTGCTGGAGAAAATGAAGAACAGGTCAAAGATGAGTCTATCCAGCTTCAACGCATATTAGATGATATGAATGAAAAGAAGGTTAAATTTACCTTGGCAATGATTGATGCCTGTAGAGACAATCCCTTCAAAACCAACGGTAGAAGTCTAGGCGGTCGTGGACTTGCGCCAACTACAACTGCTACGGGTCAAATGGTCGTGTTCTCGGCAGGTAGTGGACAACAAGCATTAGACAAGCTTGGACCGAAAGACAATAACAAAAATAGTTTATTCACCAGAGTATTTTTGAAGGAGATGCAAAAATCTGGCATAAGGGGGGTGTACTGAATTTTGTGTAAACGGTCTAATGGCGGGTAACCGTCGAATTTCCAGGAGTGGATATGACCTTAAACACAAAGAAAGCAGTACCCAAAGATCT